>Ga0256776_1000114_pt1 | contig 14225 bp, 2 predicted proteins | sample MC6MC0927MT_FD_186069 | JGI IMG/M metagenome (GOLD analysis project Ga0256776, IMG submission 186069) | Metatranscriptome of enriched soil aggregate microbial communities from Iowa State University, Ames, United States - MC6-MC0927-MT... | ecosystem: Environmental > Terrestrial > Soil >... | reverse complement strand
TGGAAGCTTGCAAGTCCGCTGTTGGTCCTCTCTTCTGACGTGCACACTGCCGCTACCGTGCCGGTCACATCACTCGACGCTTCCGGCACACTGCGACTACTGTGCCAACGCCAAAAAGAGTCAAACTGACCACCCCACTCACGACAATCGCCGTGCATCCGTCAACAGTCCGAACTCATCATCCCCACCATCCACCATGGATCATTCCGCATCATCATTCCGCATTTCATCACGGCCTCCTCACTCCCTCCACACCACCTGTGCCGTTGGGACGAATTCACCCTCGTTGTGTAGCGCTGTGTGTTGGCATCCTTTGCACGCTTGTGAAGACTTTCAATTGCCTGCTAAGCCTTGCTTTGCGATGCATCCAATCGAGTGAGCACCGCCCATTCCGTCAACCGATCCAGCAGCCGCGTGAATAGATCCATTAACTTCCTCATCTATCCATTCCCATTCGTCGTACATTCTTCCGACGTGCCTCTCCATCTATCGTCAATCAGCTCATTGTCATTCTTCCTTCATCGCACGGGGGGACGGTTTTTGATTGACTCAGAGGGGTCACAGCTGCAGCAGCAGAGCAGCTGTTGTGTGTGCTGCGGTTCCATTCCATTCGGTGACAACCATCGAAATACATACCGCACCATCATGCAACAAAGGATACGACAATCGGTGAAACGGCGAGGTGGTGGCAAGATGGTGGGCAGTGCACTGTGTCTCATCCTCTTCGCCTTCATCTGCATCATTGTTGGAAGACAACCATTATTGATGTCAACGGCAATGAGTGATGGGGAGACCATTTCCACCGTTGTCATCCATGCATCATCTTCTGTCAACTCATCCTCCTCACCCTCCTCCTCGTCCTCACCTCGTGCAGTGCGCCCCTTCGCCACCTGTGAGCGTTTCGTGGTGAGTGTGAATCCTCCCGACCTCGGTGCCATCTGGTCGATGTCCCGTCCGACTGAGGTGCATGTCGAGTGCCAGTATGAGTATCGCAAGAATCGATACAAGACGGACACATCATACGATGGTCCATCGACTGCAATTCAAGCCACCAGTAGTAATGCGCAATACTTCGTTCCTCTCACCGATTGTACATTCGTGCAGGGTAAGTGTACCGCCTACTTCGAAGTGCGCATGTTTGGCACGTACACATTGAGTGCGGTCTCGCTGGCATTCTCCATTGGAAGCGTCACCATCCAACAAACCCCACCAGTCATTTGGACGACTGGACCCATGCAAGGCGAAACGATCGGTGGGGCACGATTCGTACTCAATGGTATCAACTTCCTGGATCCGACTGCTCCAGGGTGCGGTGCTCCACTCGTGGAATTCGTTGATGTCGATTCTGGAAACCGCTCCACCTGTACTCTGGTCTCGCACACATGGAACAAGCTCGAATGTGACATTCCTCCCGGTGAAGGTGCGCCAGAAGTCGTCGTGACTATCTGTGGCGTGCGCCAAGTACATCTGCCACGCTTCCCCACTGACTTCTACTTTCGGGAACGAGATCCAGTGCAGCAGACACATTACCCGTATTGTATCGACTTTAGAAACCCATGGGATGATTCAGGCCATACTTGGGGTGATAATTATTATTGTACGAAGGATTATCGTTCCGATATCGGTTTGAAGTATTGGTATCCATCGTGTTGTACTGATTATGATCCAGTTCCCCAGTGGTATCGTGACAATTATCATATGTTTCAGATCCTGAATCCCGCGGAGTATTGGGCCTGGCCGAATATGTGGATGGGTGTGCCGAAAGAAAGTCCATATGATATCGTGTTCACTTGTGATGGATTGATGGAAGGCAAGGCGTGTGCGGGCATGCGCGAAGGATCCGATCCATACTGGGCCGATGGTAACTGTTACATCTGTGCATCATTGAATGTGCCATATCCACCTGAAGATGGTATGTTATTGTATCACTATGCTCCACCATCCATCACGAGTGTGACACCACCCACAGGTCCAACTGCCGGAGGCATCGTCATCACCTTCGTGGGAACCTCGTTTGGATTCAACCCGTCCATCACGATTGGAGGCAAAGATTGTCCAATCACTGGAGCACACAACCATACCTTCATTCAATGTATCTTGCCACAGGGTCAATCCATGTTTAATGCCATCATCATCACTGTAGCAGGTCAAGTATCTTCCAGTGTGAATTTCGCGTATGATCCACCCGTTATCCAGTCGATCAGTCCAGGAAGCGGTCCGACGGAAGGAGGCACCACCTTGGTCATTGATGGATACAACTTTGGATTCGTCGAAGGAGGACTGACGAACACGGGCATTCCTCCAGTGACGATTGGAGGAGCCTCATGTGCTGTGTCTGCCTACAGTAATACACAGATCACGTGTACCCTCCCTCCTGGTCAAGGCAGTGATCAACCAACGTATGTCAACACCGACTTCCAACAGAATGTCGTACCCTTCCCATTCGATTATAATTCTCCATCCATTGATACCGTCACTCCATCCAGTGCGGAGACGAGCGGTGGAATCACTCTGGATATCACAGGCGGCTCATTTGGATTCTCATCCACTGTCACGGTCGATGGAAGATTGTGTCCACCAACCGGCTCCGGTCAGACCCACTTCCACATTCAATGTCAACTGCCTGAAGGTCAAGGCAAGGACCTGATTGTCGATGTGAAGGTCGATGATCAATACTCGAATCCGAAGGGCGTCTTCAGCTATGACCCTCCTCGTATCACGAGTGTCACACCGAAGATCGCCGCAAGTGGATCAGGCATCTTTCTCACATTGGATGGATTCTCGTTTGGATTGAGTGGCACGGTCACAGTCAACAATGTATTATGTGATGCCAGTGATGGTGGTCAATGGACCCATCGAATCGTTTCTTGTGCCTTGCCCGTTGGATCTGGATCTCATGTACCCGTCCAATTGACGACTGGGGGCCAAACATCGAACATTGGCAACTTCTCCTATGCACCAATTATCTCGTCCATTGGTGTGGCAGCGGGTCAAGCGGCATGGACGGAAGGTGGGGCAACATTGATTGTGACAGGAACGGGATTCTCGACTCCAGCGTATGATTCTGCAGCCGTCAGTATCAATGGGAAAGATTGTCCCATCCTCACTCGCAATGAGACACAGATAACATGCACCTTACCTGCTGGCTGGGGTACATTGCTTCCAGCGGTGGTGAGTGTGGATGGATTCGATTCCAATAGCTTCCCTTTCTCGTATAGTCCACCGATCATTTCCAGTGTGACTCCACTTCGTGGTCCGACAGTTGGAGGCATTGATATCACGCTCTCAGGACATTCATTCGGATCAAGCATCGGATCGACGACTGTCACCTTGGCGAGTAAGACTTGTGCAGTGAAGTCCGTGTCGTATCAGGAGATTGTTTGTACAGTTGGATCAGGCTCCGGAGCCAATCGTCCACTTGTTGTAACAGTCCAATCACAGAGTAGTGCGTCCTTCCCATGGTCGTATGCTACACCCAATGTCACGGCCATCAGTCGTTCCACTGGACCGACATTAGGTGGTTATCCCATTACACTCTATGGATACAACTTTGCCACGAGTTCCGCGACAGGAATTGCAACGGTTGGTGGCACCGTTGTTGGTATCACCTTCCGCAATGAGAGCCAGATCAGTTTCCTCATGCCCATAGGTCAAGGTGATGTGCAGATCAATGTTATCATTGATTCGCAATCGAGTAACAGTGTCATGTTCTCGTATGACCCACCGAGTATCACGAGTGTGAGTCCACTCAATGGTGCGACGAAAGGCGGATACCTGGTGACCTTCGACGGAAACAGTTTCGGAACATCTGGAACCATCTGTCTCAATGCACTGTGTAGTGTCACCTGTCCATTGGATGGAGATGGATGGGGACAGAGTCATATTCAATGCTCCATGCCGGAAGGAGATGGAACGGGTCATCGTGTCTTCATTATCTCGGGAGGGAAAGCAAGTAACAATTTCACCTTCAACTATGATCCACCTCTCCTCTACACTGCCACCCCATCCTCCATGTTGACCAGTGGCAATCAAGTGTTGGCCATCACTGGTTCATCCTTCGGTGTGAGTGGCCTCGTGAAGATTGGATCGTCGACCTGTGACCAAGCTGGTCCTGGAACCAGCTGGGACCATTCTCTCATCCAATGTCTCGTCAAAGAGGGACAGGGTTCCAACTTGCTCGTCCAAGTCATCGTCGGCGGCCAAGTATCCAACACGACCACCTTCAGTTATCTGCTGCCGACCATCGACACGTTGTTGCCGAACCATGGCGCAACGACTGGAGGATACAAGACCACGATTCTTGGATCATCGTTTGGATTGTCGGCGATCACAACCTTCGGCCCATCCTATGGCGACCCATCCAACCAAGTGTGTCAACAAGTTGGTATTGGGCAGAATCACAAGCAGATTGAATGCTTGGTTCCCGAGGGACAAGGATTGTCGACCCATGTATTCGTCAATGTATCCAACCAAGTTGCCACATCGGAGATCTTCAAGTATGATCCACCATTCATCAGCTCGGTGACTCCTGCGAATGTCGCAACGGATGGATCAACCGCTGTCACATTGACTGGACGAAACTTTGGATTGGGTACGAATTATGAGTTGCAATTGAATGGAGTGCCGATCCCAAGTGCCTCAGTCTCCTTCATCAACCATACTCAAATTATCGTCACCGCTCCTCGTGGCACCGGACGGAATCGAGCACTGCGTATCACGGTCGCTGATCAACTTTCCATTGACCCTTCACCACTCATCCAGTACATCGCGCCAAATTTGACGTCGATCTCGGGATGTGATGCCGATGTCTTCCCTCAAGCGATCGAATGTAATATTGGAGGTGGATCAACGCTGCTCTTGAAAGGAACGAACTTCGGCAATAACAACTCGGTTGTCAGTGTGAGCATTGGAGGGAAGAGCTGTGACAATGTTGTCATCACAACAGATGATACGGAGCTCACATGCACCTTACCAGCAAGTCCTATGGGCGGGTTCAATTTACCCGTTACCATCACAGTGGACGGTCAATCCGATTCAGAGCCATGGCTCTCGTATATTGGACCAGTTATCTTCCCCCAGACTCTGGTATTGGGCACGACTCCCGGATCGAACCCTTCGGGTAGCGTCCAATTGACATCGGATCCACTCGTGAGTGGAACACTAGTTGATGTCACCTTCTCGGGGAAGAACTTTGGAAGTGTTGAAGGAGACGTGACCATCACTTATGGACTCGTTGGAAAAGATCCCATCTATTCCTGTCCACTGATTAATGGCTCATTGACTTCTTCGTCGGGCACGGATTCAGTGAGTTGTCAAGTGGGTGCCGGAGTTGGACAAGATCTTGTCTTCACGATCAAAGTTGGTTTTCTCGTCTCACCTCAAGGTACCGACACATTGACCTATATGAAACCAGTCATTGTACCGACGACCATTCGGGATGCATTGGATGGTACGAAAGCTGACACCTACACGGGATTGTATTCCAGTGGTGATACCATCTATTTCGATGCCGAACATGTTGGCAATGATTGGAGTGTGGTGAGTGTGACCTACGCATCCGCATCGAATCCCACACCACAACAATGTATCAGTGTCCAACTGACACCATATGCAACCTACACCACCATCCGTTGTACGACACAGACTGGCACAGGGAGTGGATACCATTTCACGATCACTGCATTGAACCATCCAAGTGACCCCGGTACAGATACGTACAATTATGTCGTTCCACCCACGATCGAATCCGTGAGTGGTTGTAGTGATGTCGAAAATACGACTGTGGATTGTTCGACGTTGGGTGGGGAGCTGCTGACAATTATTGGCACGAACTTCGGTGCGAGTGCTGTCGCCATTCGTATTGGAAGCACTCCATGTCTCACGCCACAATATATCGATCCGACGAAGATGACTTGTGTGGCTCCAGCGGGAAGTGGGTTGCTCCTCGGAGTGACTGTACTTCGTAGTACACTCTTCTCCCAACCATTCTATGGTCTATCGTATCGACGTGCAACGATCGATAGTATTAGTGGTTGTACCGATGTCGGTTCATCGACCACTCGTTGTGCTCGTACAGGTGGTACCACGATCACGGTGACTGGTGATGATTTCGCTTCGCCCGCTCCAATCGTTCTTGTTGGTGGCTCTCCATGTGACTCTGTCGTCGCTGACTCATCCCAGCCCAACCAGCGTCTGACATGTAACATTCGTTCTGGAACACAGACAGATTTACCTGTTCTACTCATTCAAGCTGGTGGACCACAGACAACAAGTACACAAACATTGTCCTATGCACCTTGTCCGGCTGGCAGTTATGCATCGGAGGGACAAGTGGAATGTCAACCATGTTTGCCTGGTTTCTACCAAGATTCTGAAGGGCAAGCAGGTTGTAAATCCTGTCCCGACGGCGAATATAGCTCCTCTCCCAATGCACAAACCTGCGACGCATGCCCAGTTGGCACATATAGTCGTGCCAATCCGGTGACTGGAGCTGGAGCATCGAATTGTACCGCTTGTGGTGCAGGCTTCTACAACTCCGCTGAAGGACAGGCATCATGTACACCATGTGAGGCCGGACGCTTCAGTAATGGAACGGAATTTAAGAGCTGTATCCCATGTTCGATGGGCTACTATCAACCATCACCACAGAGCACTGAATGTCTTCCTTGTGCCGCTGGTGAATATGTATCCTATGAAGGTGCATTGGCATGTGAGCCTTGCCCTGCTGGAACTCGGACCGAAACCGGTTCAACCTTGGCCGCCACCTCCTGTGTCGATTGTGATCCAGGTTATCATGCTTCGGCACCACGTTCGACATCGTGTGATGCATGTACCACGTCAAAATATGCACCATCATATGGAATGGCGGACTGTATTCAATGTGATGCTGGAACCTTCTCCAATACGAGTGCATTGAGTGCGTGTTATGATTGTGCACCTGGTTCCCATTCATCCAGTGGTGCCATCTCTTGTTCGGACTGTGGTGCCGGACGGTATAATCCATCATGGGGTCAATCATCCTGTCTGAAATGTCCCTCTGGAACCGCTTCCTCCTCGTTGGGCATGATTGCCTGTACACCATGTATTGCTGGACGCTATTCGGATGGAGAGGGTGCATTGGATTGTACGGATTGTGGTTCAGGCAAGTTTACCTCAGTCAATGGGAGTGTCATCTGTGAAGAATGTCCTGTTGGACGATTTGCAGATGGTGTGCGATTCACAGAATGCACGCAATGTGGCAAAGGATACTACCAACCTGAAACAGGCCAAATTGGCTGTTTGGCCTGTCAAGAAGGTCAAGTTCAAGGCGGCATTGGTCAAGCATCCTGTCGTGAATGTGATGCCGGACTCTTCACGAATGATACCGCCATGTCACAATGTTTGCAGTGTCCACCTGGCCAATATTCGAAGAAGTCAGCAGATGGTAGTGGAGCGGCCAGTTGTGTCCCCTGTGATGCCGGATCGTACACATCGACCTGGGGACAAGCATCTTGCTCGAAATGTCCCATCGGTTTCTTCACGAACCAAACGGGATCCACTGCATGTGAACGATGTCCGGAAGGATATGCTGCGAAGACACAAGGAAGATCGACATGTAGTCAATGTGAACCGGGACGCTATGCAGTTGGAACGGGCAACTATGATTGTTTACCGTGTGACTTTGGAACAGCCAACCCAAATTGGGGACAGACCTCCTGTTCTGCATGTAAGCTTGGTTACCATCAATCCTCTCAAGGTCAAGCATCCTGTACGCCATGTTCGCCTGGTCGCGCCGCCTCTGAACCCGGTAGTCGTTCCTGTTCCACTTGTGGTGTTGGAGAATATATGCCGGAATTCAATGCATCAGCTTGTTGGAGATGCGCGGCGGGAAGGTATGCATTGGATGTTGAACAGACGCAATGTGCTGTGTGTGAGAAAGGCAAGGCACAACCATTGGAAGGACAAGCTGGATGCAATTTGTGTGAGGCTGGAAAATTTGCGAATGACACCCAGATGACATCCTGTTTGGGTTGTGCAGTTGGTACAGCGACTCCAACACTGACTCCTGCGGGCAACTCGTTCTGTCCAGTCTGCGAACCAGGTTCCATGGCTCCACTCTCTGGTTCGGTGAGTTGTGTCAAATGTCCCGCTGGCTCCTACTCAGCCAACAATGGGTCGGGTACCTGTTTGCAATGTGACCAGGGGAAATATGCGCCTGAAGCTGGCTCAACGGAATGTATGCGCTGTCCTGCAGGCTCAGCTGCATCCACTTATGGAAGTGTCAGTTGTACTCCATGCAGCCCTGGAACATTCGCACCTTCAACTGGACTCATTACCTGTCTACGATGTGCCAAGGGACAACATCAACCCTCGAATAATGCCACCACATGTATCGACTGTCCTGTGGCGACCTATTCAGATGTCTTCGGACAGGCATCATGCAAGGTTTGTAGTCTTGGAAGCGTTCCAATGGATGCGAATAATGCAACGGGTGGAACGAACAATGTGGCATGTGCACCGTGCCCGATTGGAACGTATTTGGATGAACCACTGGCAAGCTGCAAGCTGTGTCCAATTGGTCGTTCGAATCAATTGACCGGTGTGACTCAATGTGCAGAGTGCGGCGTGGGTCGATTCCAAGATGTTCCTGGAGGCAATGACTCATGTATCGCATGCCCCCTCGGCACCAGTCAGCCATTCACTGGACAAAGTAACTGTACGGCATGTGATCAAGGTTCCTATGCCGCCACGACCGCACAACCAATCTGTACACTTTGTGCGGTGGGGACATGGACGAAGGATATTGGAAGGAATCGATCGTGTGAGCTGTGCCCGACTGGTTCATACCAGCCAGAGAGCGGGCAGAGTGAGTGCATACCGTGCCCAGCGAAAACTGCAAGTTCATCACCTGGAGTGGCATCATGTGGCCTCTGCCCTCCTGGTTCCGCAAACAATGAGACGGGAATGGAATCTTGTCCGCTTTGTCCAAAAGGCAAATATCAACCTGAAATTGGAAGTGCGACATGTGAAGAGTGTCCCACTGGTCGTCATGCGGATGTTGAAGGTTTGACTATCTGTACTTTCTGTGAAGTTGGACACTTTGCCAATGTCACTGGACTGACTGACTGCTACCCATGTCCCAAGGGCAGTGTGCAACGTGTACCAGGTGCAACAGCATGTACTGAATGTGGCACGGGCGAGTACATGGATACGCCGGGACAAGCTGAATGTTTGGTGTGTGGTCAAGGTGAGTATCAACCAAACAATGGATCCGTCAAGTGTCTCAAATGTCCTGCTGGAAGCACCCAGACACTCACCGGGCAATCCACGTGCACTCCATGTCCCAACGGAACATATACCGAACAGGATGGTGCCGTCGAGTGCCAACTATGTAAAGCTGGTCGCTTCGCGAATACCACAGGATTATCTGAATGTTATTCGTGTAGTAGTGGACGATTCCAACCATCGATGGGTGAAGATTCATGTCGCTTCTGTTCACTGGGCACGTATTCCATCCAAGAAGGCAGTACCTCCTGTATTGATTGTGAGGCTGGCAAGACGACTGCACAATATGGCACCAGTATCTGTAGTGAATGTGACACTGGACGCTATCAACCGACACCGGGACAAGAGTCCTGTTTATTCTGTCCTCCAGCCACGGCGACGAATCAAACAGGTCAAACCATCTGTGGGGATTGCCAACCTGGGACGTTCTCGAATTCAAATGGAAGCTTATCCTGTGACCCATGCCCCATTGGACGCGCCCAACCACTGTCACATCAAACATCATGCCAATTATGTGAGCCTGGTTATTATGCACCAGTCGAAGGTTTGGCAGCTTGTTTACCATGTGGTGAGCGTGAATATCAGCCTGGATATGGAAACTCATCTTGTCTCGACTGTCCTCCTGGTCGTGCCAACGATGCAACTGGACAAGCGGAATGTAAACTTTGTGAACCTGGTTATCATACGGAGGAGAGTCGTCGTTCACAATGTGATCCTTGTCCTGCTGGCCATTACGCTGATGGTAATGGAACGATCACTTGTGCCCAATGCCCTCCTGGCCATGCTCAACGTTCAAGTGGACAATCCTCATGTGATGTGTGTGCACCTGGTCGAGCCATGAGTGGATATGGTGCAGAGGAGTGTAGTGAATGTGACATCGGTACATATCAACCAGACTCAGGCCAACAGCAATGTTTGGATTGTGAGCCTGGTACAGTGCAGCCATCCACAGGCATGGCGGAATGTCAGAAATGCAATGCCGGACGTCATCAACCAGCTCCCAGACAGAGTGAATGTCGTCCATGTGATCCAGGTTCCTACTCGAATCATGCAGGTGCAGCCAACTGTACTCTGTGCAGTGCTGGAACATTCATGCAATTCTCTGAGGCAACATCCTGTCAAGCCTGTGCGAATGGAACCGCAGTCAATGTTGAAGGGTATCGACTCCCATGTCCAAGTTGTCAAGCAGGGAAATTCTCGCTGTCATTGGAGGGACAAGCTGAGTGTACGGATTGTTCTCCTGGTTGGCACCAACCATTACCTGGTCTCTCGTACTGTGAACCATGTGAGATTGGTACATTCATGTCCGCCCCGGGAAGCGCATTCTGTCAACCCTGTCAAGCAGGTCGCTATGGTCCCACACAAGCATTGGAACAATGTCTCTCATGTCAAGTGGGTCGTGCACAGAGTGAAACCGGATCGACGAACTGTTCCATCTGTCCGATCGCATCCTATGCAGATGTCGAAGGTGAAGAACAGTGTTCATTATGTCCTCCTGGGAAGTATGGCATCCAACCTGAAGCCAAGACATGTGAACCATGTGGTGTGGGATTTTATCAAGATACATTCAATCAGACAGAATGCAAACCATGTGGCATTGGACGATTCGGATCCGGTACTGGATTGTCACGATGCTCAGATTGCTTCCCTGGTACATATAATCCTGGTGAACAGAAGACGGCCTGTCTGCAATGTGAACCGGGAAAATATCAGAATTTGACTGGTGCGACTCATTGTGAACTATGCCCCATTACAGGATATAGTAGTAGCAACAATACCATCTTCTGTTCGTCGATCCCTGTTGGACACTATGATAGTGGTTCTGAACCTCGCGCACAGCCACACAGTACGCTGTCCGCTCATCACGCTCGTAATCTGAAGGCCATCGTCGATCCCGATCGTGTCATCCTGCCTGGTTCCATGAGCTATACTCCCTGTCCCATTGGTACCTTTCAATCGAATCTCGGTTCAACCACCTGTATTGATTGCTTGAGTGGACACTACTGTCCCGGACAGAAGTTGGCCATGGCTGAACCATGTCCCGCGGGCACGTATACGAACCAGACGGCACAGAGTAGCTGTGAGAGTTGTGAAGCCGGTACGTATCAACCGGAGTTTGGAAAGGAGTCATGTCTGGGATGTGCACCAGGCTATTCCTCATCTGGACGCGCGGAACGATGTGAAGTATGCGAGGAGGGGAAAGTGACTGATCAATATCGTAGTCCATCGTGTATTCCATGTCCAGATAACAGCCAACCAGATTTCGCACGACAGAAGTGTGAATGTAATGCGGGACTCTATATGCCATACTATACTCCCAACTCCAATGTGTTTACATGTATGCCATGTCCCATTGGTGGCGATTGTACGCAGTCGGGTACGGCATGGTATAACATCCAAGCGCTTCCAGGATATTGGCGTGCGAATAATCATACTCTCAATTTCTACGAATGCTTCATTCGAAGCTACTGTCCAGGTGGACCAGCGTCGGCGCAACACTTTGATGATTCGTATGGTGGCCCCAGCTCCAAGGAGATTGAAAGCTACGATCGACTCCAAGGTGAATTGACACCCTATCCAACCTATGCTCAACATAATTGGGCCGACCCAGATGACTCGGGATGTTTGTTCCTCGACTCGGCTACACCGTGTACAGAGAATCGTTGTGGAATCATGTGTTCTTTTTGTGAGCCTGGTTACCAATCAGAGGTTGGTGGAACGTGTCAGCCCTGCCCATCCGGAGCGGGCAGTTATGTCATGCTCGTATTCATTGCACTCGTCATCATTGCACTCATGATCCTGCAATTCTATATCATCTTACGTGCGGATCGTGAACTACTCAATGAGATTGGAACGGGCAACACAGCAGGAGGAGTGGACCTCTCTGAACTCGACGATGAAGATGAGGATGAGTTGTCGGATTCGGAAGAGGAATCGGATGAATATGAAGATGATGACAGCGAAGAAGATGGACATGCAGAAGGTGAAGAAGGTGTCAAACAGAAGCGTAAACGAAGAGAGAAAGATGTTTCTGCATCGAATAGAAGTCACAGCCATTCATCAAGTGATTCTGCATCTGGTTCATCATCTGACTCTTTGTCTGACACGAATACAGACACGGATGGTGAGACAGATACAGATGGTGGCAAGACTGGTACGGACAAGGGTACAGATGGTGAGATGGAGCCTGATCCGACTGATCCGCCATCTGAGCCCGAGAATGAGGACCCATTGGCCAATATCAACTTGGCCTCACCCGCACCAGTCAAAGATGACTTGACACACAAATTGAAGATCTTCCTGGGATTCTTACAAATTATGACCAACATCTCATCGGGATTAGATATGCAATGGCCGGCAACGTTCAAGAGCTTCATGACATACTTCTCTGTCGTCAACTTCGATTTCATTCTCAGTTCTGTGACGAGTAGTGATTGCATTGGAGGTATTACCTACTATCGCAAGTACTTGATCATCACCTTGGTTCCCATCGCCATCTTCTTCCTCGTCATGATCTTCTGGCGCATTCCACACTACTTTGATCTGTGTTGCTTCCGTCATGCAACCGTACAATCGAAGATGCGAAGTAAGATGAAATTTTGGAAACTCTTCCTCTATGTACTCTTCCTCATCTATCCTGGTGTGAGCAGTACGGTATTGCGATTATACATCTGTAAGGATATCGATGGTCAAGGCTATCTACTCACTGATCTGCGTGTTCGATGTCATACACAGACGTGGAGTGCCTATACACTCGCCTCCATCCCACTCATCCTCCTTTACCCGGTTGGCATTCCACTCTTCTTCTTCGTCCTTCTACGAACCAACAAGGAGCATCTGCATGATAAGCGTGTACAAGCACAGTTGGGATTCTTGTATTCCGCCTATACTGCTGAATGTTGGTGGTTTGAGATGGCGGATAGTATTCATAAGTTGACTGTCACCTCCTTGCTGGCATTCTTCCCCTATGATGCACAGCTACCATTCGGTCTCGCCACGGTCATCTTCTATCTCGCACTCGTACTGCGTATCAATCCCTACTTACGTAAGAGTGATGATTTATTTGCCCTCATCTGTCAAGTTGAAATCTTCCTTCTCTTACTCGTCGGTTATATCTTCCGTTCGTTGCCCGTCGATTCTGCCTTCAGTGCGGGCGATGATGCGGCAGTGAGTGCAGCACTGATCATCATCACCGTGGCCGTCTTCTGTGCATTCATGTATCAAATGATTCGAATCGGACATAAGACGGGCAAGGAATTGTTGGCAAGATTCATGAAGAAACGACAGAAGGAGAAGGAGAAAGCGGCAAAAGCTGCAGCGAAGAAACTCAACAAGTCAACACGTGGCGTGGGGGATAATGGTGGCGAGGGAGAAGGAGCAGTGGAGATGGTGGCACGACGACCAAAGAAACGACGAGAGTTGAGTATCAAACCGTCAGCTGCGTCGGATGCATCAGGCTCAGTATCCGCATCCGCATCGGGTTCTGTTTCTGAGTCACGCTCTTCGGCAGCATCATCTGCATCTGCATCATCCTCGTCTGGTTCTGACAGTGATGATGCCCATGCCATTGCTATCGCAGCCTCGCCTCCCAACCCCATTACATCGCCTCATGCTGGCATAGGTGCAGGTACAGGTGCAAGCACAGGTGCATCATGGTCTCGAGCAGGGCCAGGTGGAGATGTTGCTCCTCGGCCACGTGTCCTCCCACCAATGGCAGGAAATCGACCACCTGTGGCACCACCGTAACGGCGCCGGAAGTTTTTCTTCGATTTCTATATATCCTCTTCACGCAATGTCGATATCATTGGCTGTGGCCTTCGCCAGGCGAACCAGTGCCTGGCCGGTCGCGTGTCAACTACTCTTGATGTTACAGCAGTTACTGGAGTAGCATCCATAGTCCATTAAATTCCCTACGTGTTTCATTATAATCTGTCATACATTTGGTTTGCACTGGTTCTCGG
>Ga0256776_1000112_pt1 | contig 14283 bp, 4 predicted proteins | sample MC6MC0927MT_FD_186069 | JGI IMG/M metagenome (GOLD analysis project Ga0256776, IMG submission 186069) | Metatranscriptome of enriched soil aggregate microbial communities from Iowa State University, Ames, United States - MC6-MC0927-MT... | ecosystem: Environmental > Terrestrial > Soil >... | reverse complement strand
TCTCTCTCGACGAAACAGTTCTGAGTGTAGCGGCTTGAGTAAAGAAATCGCCTCTGGTTGAATCAAATCCCATCGCACCGGACCATAGAGATGAGTGAATTTCAACGCCTGCATCGTGCGTGGGGCAGCACGCTCCCATGGCAGCAGTCCAGGTAATTCTTCTTCACCGTGTTTTCTTGGGATCATACTGAAGGCGAACAACGAGATGAAGACTGCACGGAGATCACATAATGGAGTATAGAGAAACTCGGTGTTGCCCGATTCGAAACACGCACCCATGACTGGACAGCAGTACACCGGATTCGTACCAGAGGTGTTGACCATCATACGAGGAGAGCCCGCACTACCCCAGTCGTTCAGCACAACGTCATCACCGCACACGATGATATTGTCTGGGCTTGGGTCATAATGACAGAGGCTAATTGAACTCGCACACCGAAGTGCATGAACACAGCATTGAGCCGCTTTCACCAAGAGTTCCGCTGAGAATTCACTCTCGCGTAATGTGGTGCCAAATGGAGAGAGGATGGCAGCATTCAGATCAGGATACTGCTCTTCGACGCGAGGAACTGGAGCACTCAGCTTGCATAGCTTGAGTAAGGCGCCAATCTCAGATCGATAGCGATCCGCAGCCTTGAGATCCTTGCATACCCACTTCGAGCCATCCGGTCGTTCTGCACGATAAACATTCGCTTTCATTCCCGTTCCTTCTCGAAGCAGAAAGAAGGTGTAGTTGGGTAATGCAGGACAGGGAGCGAGTGAAGGAAGCCCGAGCTGCGATGGAGGAGTGCGACAGAAGCGATGGAAGAGACGAAAGCCGACAGAGGGGTGATGATCAGCGGTGAGGAATGGAAGCAGGTCGGTGGAGATGTAATTGCAGCTGTGCCGATCGAAGAGGAAGAAGCGAATTCGAGTCTTATCCGCGATGAAGAAGAGGATGTGCTGACGTCGGGAGGAGGACTCCAACAGCTCGAACACGCGATCGTTGCATTGAATCACCACATTGCGATACACTCCATCCTGCTCCAAATCCAGCTTGAGCTCACCAAAGGAGACCAATTCTCCCCAAGTCACTCGCTTGAGCGAGGTAGCACACGGTGAAGTGGAAGGGACGAAGGAGAGATCGATCATGTGGTTGCTGGGATAATTGCGCGCATGAGTATCACGGCAGATGATGGGTCCACCAGCAGCACAGATGTTGGCTACCTGATAGGTGAGCGATTGCACATCATCGCCAGCACTTTTGGCATCCTCCTTGGTCACATCCTGGATGCGAGTGCGCTGTGATTGGCATTGTTTCCATGCTGCCGACATGGCTGCTTCATCCACTTCCACCAAATGCTTCTCAACTAGCTTGAGTTGCTCGTGACCATGCTTCGCATCGATGATGACATCCGCCCATTCTTCAGTGGTACGACGAAGGCTGCGGATCTGAGCTTGGTCAGCCTCGAGCTTCTCCATATGTTGTTTGAATACCTCCTGCTGTTGCTCCAATGCTCGTTTCTGACGCATCTCCATGTCTTCCATCGCTCTCCTCTGCTCATCCGCTGCTCTCTGCTGCTGCAATTCCATTTTCTCCATTTTCTGCAATAGCAGATTGTCTGTCGGAGTGGCATTCGAAGAGACTCCTAGCAGTTGCTGCTGCTTCTTTTCTTCGTGCAGATCATCACGAAGCTGCTCCTCTTTCTTCCGCAGCTGCTCCTTTTCCTTGCGCAGCTGCTTCTCCTTCTCTCGCCAATATTGTGTGTCGGCTTCATTGTTGCATCCAGTCTCAATTTTCCCCTCTGCTTTCTTGATGTCCGCTTCGACGATACGAATCTCTTCTTCGACAGCAGCGATCTTGCGCTGAAGAGAAGCGATGGAAGAGTCGCCGTCTGGAGGAGTGAGAACCCCACCACTGCTGCTCCCAGGGTTGCTGCTACTGCTGCTGGAGGAAGTGGTTGCACTCATATCACAAGGAGCGGCGGAAGAAAAGAGGCTGCACGAAGAACGACTGGATGGGAGGCAGAGAGGAGAGAGAGCAGAGAGAGGAGGAGTAGAGGAGAGGAGAACGAGAAGGAAGAGGAAAATGAAGAGGGAGAGAAAGAGGATGGTGATGAGGAGAGCAGACGCACGACAGAGATCGGGAGCACAGAGCATGAGAGAATAGTGAGAGCAAGCAGCGAGTGAAAGAAGCGTTGCGCTCCCTTCCACACACCGACAGACTGTGACCACTCGTACTCGTACTTCCTGTTTCCTACCTTGTTGTGTGTCTTGTATGCTGTGTGTTCCTTGTGTTGATTGGTGTTGTTTGGTGTTGTGTGTGTGAGTGTGTGCTGCTTCTCTCTCAACGGCTGAGTGCAGCTGAGAAGGCTGAAAACTCTGAGTTTCAGCCCCGTTCAGCCGACCGCTCAGCCCAAATCAGCCTGCTCACAAGCGACACACAGCAGCACACAGACGACAATCAAGGGAACAAGGAGCACAGATTCCGCAAACACAGGAGTATCCTCCACATGCTCTGCATTACTCAGACCTCGTCTGTGCGCCTTCCTCCTCGCAAGGCTGTGGATTCAGCTTCCTTCCTTCCACCCTTCTGGTCCTCCCCCATGGCTCGCCATCGTATTCAATCCAGCTCCAACAGCAGCTGGATTGCTGGGCTGCTCCCTCGAGGTGGCCGTCATCTCCCAAAGCACTTCTGGTCCTTCGTCCTCATCCCTCCTTCATCCTGGGCGTCACACTCTTCTACTTCATCTATGTCTTCTTCCTCCAGACGACAGCGCGGATGCACATCATCTTCCTGCGCGTGTTCAACTTCGTGGATTGGATCCTCGCCCTCCTCCTCGCAGTGGTTCCGGAGGGCAGTCTGAATTGGATGTGGCAATTCGCAGGTCAATCTGCAGATCTGTTGCCGAAGATCAATCAACCCGATTCCTCCTTCCTCTCCACCCATCATGCTGCCTTCTTCGGTGGATGTGCACTGCTGGCCCTCTGCTTCTACGCGTATCTGCAATTCCGGCAGTGCTGGCAGAAACAACAGGGATACTGCACCTGCCTCGCTGGTGCTTGCGTCTCCTGCAAGTGCCAGACCAGATACCACCAAGCGTGCAGCAAGTGGTGTCACTGCGAAGGTGCATGCAAAAATAAACTCAATCCCTCCGATGCTCCACCTTCACCCGCCAAGGGAACTCCGCGCGACCGATCTCGCTCGCCATCTCCCGCCTCTCCTAGCTTCCATCTTCCTCCCTCTCCGATTCAAAATGGCACAGTATTTCCTGCTATTCCAGAGGAGAGATCATCGCAGCTCAGAGATTCATCTCCTTCTATCGATGGATATTGGGTGCATGAGAATCACATGACGGAGGCCGATGATGCTCTGCTGCTTCCAGCCACTCCTTCTATCTATGTCTTCGTCGCTGCACCGGATTCAGGCAAGTCTCATGCAGTGCGTTATCTCCTCTATCGTATGTTCCAGAAGAGCTTATTCAAGGATGGAATTATCATCACTGGTTCGAAATGTAATGGAGACTTCGAGGGTCTGCTCGACGACAGTCGCATTTGGGATGGATGGGACCAGCAGCGATTCGAGGATTATCATGCAGACCTGAAAGATCGAACAGCTTCAGTGAGAGCGAAGTCCAACCACAAGCTCCCTCCCAACTTTATCGTATTCGATGATCTCATGGGGATCTTGAGTGGTGCTCGCGTTCCCGACTGCTTCAATCACTTCATCTCCACTCACCGTCACACCAATACCTGGGTCTTCATCCTCACGCAGAGCATCGAGAATGGAGTTCCAACTCGACTCAAGAATATGACCAATTTTGCCTTCGTATGTCAGCAGGAGGACAAAGATATGTGTCATGCTGTGTATAAGGCATTCGGTAATCGCAAGTTTTACGATCAATCCAAAGCTCTGGTCTCGTGGAAGGAGGATGAGTTTCTGCAATTCTGGGCAGATGCGGTAGCTCAGCAGTACTACTGGCTCGTCATGATCAAGAAGAAGATTCACTGCGATCCCGATTCGCACATCTCGCGGTACCGATGTTGGAAGGCAGGAATGTTTCCCTCCTTTTCATTCACCTTCCCATTGCAGCAGCTAGCTCAGCTGCAACACAATCGAAGGCACAACAACCGTACGTTGCAGAGAGATTTGTGCTCCTCTGACATCGCCGTGTCCGATGCGACTGAGGCAAACGACAGTGACGACGATGAGGAGGCTGAAGCTGAAAATGGAGATGATGAAGAAGAAAGAGCTGAAGAAGGCTCGTGTGATGAGGAGTCTGACTCTGCATCTTCACAGAGCAATCTCAAGAACCGTACGTGTAAGGCACCAAGCAGACGGATTGAAGCACAGGACATTCCTTTGATTCATGACCTCCCACGACTCGGCATTTCATTGCTGAACCCATCTGCAGCCGACGACGATGCAGAATGGGGTATTCTCGACTCTGAGTCCGTCGTGCAGCAGCACAATGTCATGACTCGTCGCTCAACTCATCCTCGTCTAAACTATGGCGCCACCCCCTCCAGCATCAGCACAACTCCCACCAGCGCCACCAAAAGCTGTTCTCCTGCTTCACTCACCGTCTCCCTTCGTGCTGCTAGACGCAGTCCGACTTCCCAGCTTCCTCTGCCTGTTTCTCTGATGAAGATGAGGAGAAGTATCCCGCTGATCCAGGCAGTGAGACCAACCTCGAAGAGCCTGTATCGCCACCCATCCACCTCAGAGCTCAGCAGGTGACAGGCTCCGTTCAGTTCCCTCCTTCAACCCCAAGCACTAAGCCATCACCTACCTCTCGCAACGTCACACCTGTCGGCAGTTGCAGTTGCAGCAGTGTCCAGTTGTGTGGCAGCAGATGCGGATGTCAAAAGGCTGGTCGATCGTGCAATGAAGGATGCCGCTGTTGGAGTCGAACCGATGCCGAGTGCCAGAACCGATTTCCGAAGACTCCGAGATTAGTCGGTGTGGAACCGAATCCTGGGCCCCCAAAGCTGTCTCCAGCTTCATCCTTTTCACCTAGTGCTGTCAAACCCGGCGATGCAAGAGATGATCTTTCTTCCATTTCGGCCACGTCTTCTTCCACGCTATCTCTATCCTCTCCAGCTGCGCTGGCTACTTCGTCCGTGTCTTCATCGATAGGAAACCCTGAATCTGCTTCCTCCGGTGCACAGCAGCCGAAGAAGTTTTGTCTCGACTGTGACGAACCTATTTACGAGGGGGGTTGCCGTCGCTGCCTTTCCTGCGCCACAATGGTCGTCAATGCGTCGATAGATGATATACCGAAGGCGCCTGCTGCGATGGTCAAGAAGTTGTTGCAACGCGATCGGCGTTGTTATGGCGCCGGGGCTCGCTTTGGTGAAAAGAACCGCAGCTTTCCTTCTTGGTGGCCGAAGGGACAGCCTCGTTTCGTGTATGGAGAGGTAGTGCTTCCACATCGACAGATCACGAACAATTCGGCAGATGCGTATACCGGCTTCCTTCAACTATGTCTTCCAATCCCTAGTAATGTGCGTAGTAATGAATTGGAGATCGAATACCACATTCAGTCGCGGACTATCATTGTGAAAGCAAGGTTTCAGGGCTCCACCTCTACTTTCCATGTCGGCTGTGCTTCTCTCTTCGCCAACTGCACACACATTCAAGGCTACATCTTCGACATTAGTCCGGATTGGGCTTCCAAAATAGAAGTGGATTGGCTTCTGCTCCCCAAGCCAGTCAAACGCCTGGATCTACTTTTCCGCAAAGTCTATCCACTGTGCTGGCCACAGCCTTTCTCTGATGAGTGTGCAATTCCTCCAGCGCCCCTTATGTGTCAATCTGAATCCGGCGCCGTGCATCCAGCTGTGCTCATTTTTAACCTCGCTGTCGATCGAGTCAAAACAGCATCAACAATCCAAGAGCTGATGGAAGCGAACACTCTGCTCCGATTTCCGGAGATTGCGGAAATCTATGCACGCACACCACATCAAGTGGTCACTGTCTATGACAGCGAAGAATTGGACCGCGTTGTATCTGAGAGCCTCTCCTGCGTTGACAACCTGCAGGAACTGGTATTCATGGCACACGGCAATCTGCAACCGGGCTTTGCCTCCACTGAGGACGATTCTTTCAGCCAGCTGTTTCAGATGCACTACCCAGAAGAAGCCCTTCACAAGGTGACGAAAAGTTTCTCGCGTGCGGTCGGCCCCATGCGTCACCTGCATGTGCTTCTGGGCGTCTGTTATGGCGGATGGCGATTGATCTTCGACGAAGGAGTGACTTGGATTCCTTCCAATGTATCAATCAGTGGCTTTTCTGACAAAGTCGATGCTGGTATCATTTTCCGTGTTGCAACCCGACTGCTGGAGTATGAAATGGGAGACCCGAGCATTCGACAGTGGGTGTCCATTCAATCTGTGATTCATGGTGGCCGCGCCGATGTTTATGAATTCCTCAGAGAGTGTATGCCTGCTTCTCTCCCGCGGCTACTCTCTCGCACGGCAGCTGGATTCGACGCCGTTCATTCTCAGCGCACTTTCAATCTTAAGAAGCTGCGCAAGGCTTTTATGGAGGCACGCAAAGCGGTGAATAGAGAGACTTTTGCCGACGAAAGAGCATGGTCAACTGTGTCGGTTCAGAATGCTCCTTCGACCAACCAACAGGATCGTATTCATTGTGTCGATCTGCGACCGAACGGTACCATTTGGGCCCTCCCATCCCAGATTGCAGCCCCAGATGCGCTGCTCCACGCGCATGAGCCGCATGCTGAGCAGTCGTCAACTCAACTCTCTGAATCAGATCCCGTTTTGCCAGCTGTGCCCGGGGCACTCCAGCATCGACCGGATTGTACTGGGCTGAACACAGTGTATTCACCAGCAGCAGCTGATCTTTTTGCTGAGCTATCGTCAGACGAGGCCAAGGTTGCATCTCCCATTTTCGCTGTTTCCACAACTCCGTCTTCGTCTGCATCCTCATCATCCAACTGCTTGATTGCTGAACCACCTGTGCAATTGGAGATTCCTGCACCTCGATTAGTTGGCGTCGAGCTCAATCCTGGTCCTGTTCGCTACCAAGGTTCCAAGAAGAGGGTTGCAAAGGAGATCTATCAAACCATCATTCAGTATGAGAAGCAACTCACTGACAAGAACATCCTCGATCTGATGTCACCTTTCGTAGGTATGGGTGCGGTGGAGTTAGAATTCGCGAAGGAGAGCCCTGACAAGGAGATTGCAGCCAGTGACATCAATGAGGATGTCATTCTGCTGTGGCAAGCATTACAGGAGGGCAAGTGGCTACCCGAACAATTGTGCACGGAAGAGTACTACAATGAGCTGAAGAACTCCTCCACACCATCTGCGGAACGTGGATTCTATCTCTCAGCCTACGCATTCAATGGCTGCTTCGGTGGCTCCTTCCGAGGCAACTCACAATCGGAAGAGATGTCTATCAAGGAAGGAATTGCTGCTTACAATGCAGTGAAAGATGTCCGTACGTATCTGGAACCATTCACCTTCTCTGCATGTTCCTATGAGAACCTCTCACCCAAGAATCAACTCGTCTACTGCGACCCACCGTATCGCTCATCTCTCGGCCGTCGAGGCAACAACAAGCATCTCTACAACTTTGATGTGATGAAGTTCTGGCGGGTCATGCGAGAATGGAGCAAAGACAATCTCGTATTCATCAGTGAAGAAGCAGGCAGTGCACCGCAGGACTTCACTGAGATCTGGAGGAAATCCATTCGTCGCAACCTGGGCAATCGAAATGGCCAATCCAAGATGAAGAAAACCGAGTGCCTGTTTATTCATTCATCGCGACTGTTACCATCGTGTGCTGCTGCCGAATCGGAGTTGGATGCCATCCAAGCACAACTCAAGTCACTCAGCACCTGTGATTCTGCCCCCTCCGTTTCGGCTTCGGCATCCTCTACCAAGCTGATCCCGATTGAATTTGAGGAATCGGAATCGGATGCGGATCTCCACTGTGATGGAGACGAAGAATTCATCGAGTCTGAAGAAGAGCCCTTTTCAGCTGTTGGTTTGAATTCGGATGGGCAAGATGTGCGAACCAGTCTTCTCGCTTCCAGCAGTAAGGCAGCTGGAGTTTCCTCTTCACTACCTTCGTCGCCGTCAACTCTCGTGGAACAATTGGCTGAACTTCAACAGCAGCTATCTGACGCTCGATGGAAGACAAAGGAAGCCAGGAAGAAATTGGAGGAAGCTGCAGAGCTATTCACCACGGCCAAACAGAATGAAGCTCAACTTGTGGAACGTATACACAACTTGCAACAGCTACGAGAGAAGTGCTGGGAGCCAGCAGAGGGAAGGATGTTGCCAGATAGTGCGAGTCATGACGGAGCATTTGGTGAGGCTTCTGCTTCGCTCGCTGCTTCTCCGACTTCATCCAATATTGTCATTTCCTCTGTGCACGTGCCCGCTCCTCGCCTCATTGGAGTTGAGACCAACCCTGGACCCAAGTCTGGACATTCTCAGAGGTCAGCTTCATCCAATGCTCCCAGACCTGCTGCAGGTGTTTCTTCGAACCTTCATCCCAATCACGAAGAATATGCTGTGACAGCACCAACTGATTTCCACCTACAGCCATCATCTCATAGCTCCTCCAGTCCTGCAGCACCTGCTGCCCCAGCTTCATCATTCCCCTTTTCTTCAGTATCCTCCTCTCGGACCAACCGAAGCCACGAATCGAACTCCAATAATCCTTCGGGCATTCACATCATCGAGGATGGTAAATCAAATGGTGATGTTTTACCTGTTTCAGACCACTCCTCTACCAAGTCACATGCTGCATCGAATTCTCGTCCAACTTCCAGCAGCACAGAGACGGATGTTCTGCTCGATGGCATACTTGAGCGCCTCTCTCTGGATTTCGTGCTGGGTGGGATCTCCTCTGCAGTACCTCCTGTCAGACTTTCCGATCCTCCTTCAAAAGCGGCTAAGGGCGGCTGCGATTCGAGTGGCTTTCCTTCGGCTGCGGCAGCAGCAGCTGCTTATAATCGTCAACTGGACGCAGATGTTGATCGCAGTGCGTCTTGTGGTGAGACCGTTCTTGGTAGTGATGCTCCGAAAGATTGGTGCCTCCACATCGCCTTACGCCGCGGGCCGCTGTCACGAGTTCGCCAAGCCTCGAAGTACGTGGATCCAGCCAAGACGACACAAATTCTCAATTGGATGAAAAGGAACTGGACTTGGTTTCCTCAGTCAAAAGTGGATGCGCCAACCGCAGAGCACTACGAGGTGTTGCTGTGGCTCTCCCGCGATGATACTATCCAGTCGGATGCTTCAGAAACTTTCTCTGCATCTGCCATTCTCGCCTCTCGACCAGCCCGTCGAGTCTTTTCCGAAGGACTAAGCTTTGGCTTCCAGGCTGTCGAGAACGCTGCTGTATCCACGATCAAGAATCCTGGTGCTTCCTTCCCTTCTGCTGTCGAAATCCATGATTTTGATCCTCAAAGTGTCGGACAAGCCTTGTCTGAGCATGACACCCATTTCACTGCGTATCTGGACCTTCCTTGTGCTCACATCAGCACTGGTCAGGTTCACGATAAGCTATGGAAGAATGGCTTGAAGAAGGGCTTCTCTCAAGTTCAGAGCTGTATGGCTTCCCAGGCCGAGCTCCTTGTGAATGTACCTGAGTACTGTCTGAACCAGTTCTGCTGCTTCTCTTTCGCTACTCTCGTTGCCGCTCGAGGTCTTGGGATCTCTGTTCGCGATCTCAAGCTGCAGCTCCAGGAGGGTTGCCTGTGGCGTTCCCCTGCTGTATTTGCTGCCGAGTATGGTGAACCGCTCACTCCACTCGTTGAGCATGAGCTTTTTCCAAGATTCGTTAGATTTCTCGATCCCCCGAGTCTCGAAGAGAAACTGTTACACCCTCGCAATCCATCGGAACCCCTGCCTTTCGTTATGTTCGCACCATCAACGAAGGAGCAGGTGGGATTCGTTGCCGTTCCGTATTCGTACGTGTTGGAATGCGAACAACGCTTCATTTGGAGTTTGAGCGAACTCAGCCAACGGTTTCCCGATTACACTGATCAAGAGGATCTCGACAATTTCCCAGGCTCTTGGCACGCTACTGTCGGGCACGGTCATCGTATCGTCACGTCCTCCGCCGCCCCACAACGGCAAGTTGCCTTTCTGCAATCACGCCATTTCCCCTTGCAGAAGCTGCTAGGAAACGTGATTGACGCCTTTCTTTTTGGCTTCCGGGAATGCACTCTTCGCCTCGATCCTGCCTTAAATCCCAGCCATGTGTGGCTCATCGTCGCTGCATTTGGAGATGATCCAACGTCGGTCGAAATCGAATATGCCGCTGATCATCGTTCTGTATGGCAGCATGCGGCTATCGTTGGTGGTGATCCTCGAGATCGACACTTTCGCAATGTGCTTGGTCAACGACTTCTTCAATCCATTCCGTCCTCCCAGGATCCATTGATACCCACACTCGTTGCGATCCATTCAATCCTTCGACTTCTCTACCTCGTCCCATCCAGCCGCAGCAGATAGCACGCGAGCTGAACTATGGAGTTCGAACATTGACGCAATCAATTCTCACCTTGCGGCTGTCTTCAGGCGGGTTTTCCCGCACGGACCTATCACCGTCCCTGCCCAGTGCCAACACCATTCGCGGAGCACAACTGCCACACGATTATCTATGGTTCGTATCCCGTGCCAAGCAAGCCATCGAGGTTGCGTGTGGAATCGCGGCTGAACCCATCGGCAGTGTTCGAAGTGATTCAAGGTTGGGTCTCTGTTACTTGTTGGTTGCGATGGAGCTATTGCTCGATAATCCGCCGCATCGACCGTTTCTATCTCTTCCCGATCCCGATCAGCAGGCCGAATTCGAAGCAAAGTGCAAGCAGATCTTCTCCTGGTGTTTGTCATCACCGCAGCTCGATACCGATGTGCCGGTGCATGGAGATCCTGTGAATCGAGCCACTCATCTCCTTGCTGTCTGGCACAAAAAAAATCATTCCGCAATCCTGGATGAAGCACGCATTTGCATGCCTCTTAAACAGACCGAACGAATGACAGAGACTGAACTCGAACCTGCTGCTGTCAATGCTGTGGTTCGTCGCCATCGTTCATCTGGTTCACAATTCCCACCAGCTCCAAGGTTAGTTGGTGTCGAACCGAACCCTGGCCCCTCGATTCTACCCCCTGCTCCATCCACTTTCCAATTGGTGAAACACGCGGCAGTCGCAGTTGGTGGGTTCGCTGCTGCTGCGTTGCTGTTTCGAATCCACAACGAAGAAGTACGAGAACGTCACAGAGAGAAGCAAGATCGCATTCGAAGTAAAAATGCCAAGAAGTTGGAGCGCCAGAACACGATTCAGCAGTATCAGGAGCTGATTAAGCGGTTAGAAGCATTGAGTCTTGATGTCAAACTAATTGATGATGTGTACGAATGTGTGACACGCCTGGAGCGCCGTCGAGGTCCCACACGCTGCCAATCCATCGAGGCGTTTTCCAGAACTTCAAGCATAGAAGATAAAGAGAAAGGCTCGGAACATCTTCGAAGAAAAGGTCCTCGCTTTGGCTTCGAACTATTGGAGGATCTGCACGAATCTGGCGATGGAGGCTGGATCCGAGCGAAAGGGCAGTGCTTCACGGATTCAATTGCGTACATTTCGGAATTCGGCGGCAGAGGCGACAAACCTTCGTGGCTTCGTCAACGTGCCGCCCACTCCACCAAAGTTCCCAAGAAGATCATTGAGATAATGCGAAAGCACCCCTGTCGATTAATCGACGGATTGGAGATGCGTATGTTAAATCAACATATCCCTCCGGACGGGAATCCGGATGTGGCATGGGCACAACTGTGCGAGGACTTCCGAAAAGACACAACCTGGCTCGAGACTCCAGCTATTCAGGCAGCAGCCATTCATCTCGGAGAAGACATCATTGTTCTACTCGATACCCCAGAGCACCAGAACAATGACACAAGGTTCTTTGCATCTGGAGACTCTTCTCAGCCAAGCCTAAATCCGGTGTATATCGCAAATTGGGCGAACTGTCACTTTGTTCCGATGGTATCTCGCACGGACCCTTCCACTCACTCACCTTCCGTGAATGGAACACATGAGGCCTTGTCGATTCCTCCGCAATTGCCAAAGGAAGAAGACAGAGACTCTTCAGTTCCTGCTAAGACAGGAGCCCTCCCATTGAAGAAGGAACTTCAAGCTTCGACTGGCCCTGCCAATATCCGTCCAAGCAACGAAGAGATTGCACGTCAATATCAGTTGCAAGCTATGTTGACAAACACAGCTGTTGTCCGGTATCGCGGACGCGATGTTTCTATTCCTGGCAATATGCTCCTTCGTGGTGTCCACGAAGAGGTTGAGGCGCTGTGGAAGAGGCTGTCTTCAGTTGCTAAGATCCTGGAACAATCTAAGCAAGGACGACCCGATACACCATTCCAGCTAGACTCTTACATCCAGTGGTTGGCTCTGGCTCGCAAGTTGCGCGGCGTCTCTATTGATCAGTCTGACAAGAACCGGTGGCGCTTTCTGTTTCTCAAGACTGCCGATCAGGTTCTGATGCGCGTTAACGAAACCCATCGATACCTCTGGTTAGATGAAGGCCAGGCGCATCTTTTCACAGCGGTGGATAAGTTTGCTGCCTCATTTGACCCTGCGAGTCTGAAAACACCTTCTCAATCTCCGGTAGGATCCCCTCGGAAGGGGGTCCAGCGAGCAAGAGCGCCCATTCAGGCCACAAGCCGAGGAATGTTTGAAGAGCGATTCGAGGCATTTCTGGATGGACTGCCGCAGGAGATGAAGAGTTATGTGGCCATTGGGCTCCTTGGTTCTTTCGCTGCGGTCGCCCTGATGGGGGATGGAGATCCTGCCAGTGGCCTCGAGACGGTAGAACCCCTACCTGAACCGAAGATTCAAGTCTCTGAGCCAGTTAGGCGCCTTATTCGATTGTTGGAAAAGTGCAATATGCCAGGAGGCAGGGATCTCCTTGCTCAAGCGAGTCACGACCTCGCATTGGGACACGGAAAGGAGCAGTCAGACGCTTACGCTGATATGGCTGAGCTTCTGAAGAAGGCGACAACGAGCATTCAAGTTGATGACGAGGCGTACGTCAACGGAGTGCGCCGATTGCTCGCTGGCCGTCCAAGTGGCCTTCCATCTGAGATACTTCGTCCTCTCTCCCTGGTGGTGTCGGCGTTATTTCTTGCCGAAGTGTCAAGAACTCCTCCTTGCCTTCTCAGTGGTCTTATGCTGTTAGACTTCGTTCAGAGTCGCCTCCCTTGCCCTCTTTACCCATATACCCTCGCTCAACCAGGGATTTTCACATTCCGCGAGTGCTTTTTCAACCCCATTCGAGATCAGCACAGTGGTTTCACATACAACATTGCTGCATTCCATCCGATGGCCCGCTCTGGAACCTTTGAGAAGATCAGATCAACCCCCTTCTTCCTTGAGAACGTAATGCCGAATAACAGGTCACGCTGGCAAGAGGTTGACATCCTCGCACGATGGATTGCTGGTCAACAAGGGTACTACTTGGAGTCCCACCTCTTGCTCGGTCGGCTGCAAGCATCATGGTCGTGGGTCCAGTACGCAATGGACGTATGTTCGGACAAGTTATACCAATTTCGATCTGGCGATCGCGGCCGCCTTCTCCAGCCATCCAGAGCTGAAGATGCTCTACGTGAAGTGGTCTTACCAATGGTGCGCACCAGGCTGCTCCATGTAGGCTTCATGCCTTGCATCTCCGAAACGACTCAAGAAGCTCTTTTTCCATGGCATGTTGCTGAAAACACGGCCATTATCGTGCTCTGTTGTCTGATCCTGGCAATGGTCATTCCCACTTCGCTTTTTTGAAAGGGTGCAAGGAATAGCTTCAGCTAATTTGCAATCACAAATTGCGTTGAACAAAAGGCAATCCCCTATTGTTTTTTGGTTCCTTCATTTCTACCCTTCCGCAATGTCGGTCAATAGATTTTGTCTGAGTTTGAATGATTGGGACTTAGGGTTGGGCCCAAGACAATCGGCATTCTCTGTCCCGCTCACTGTTAGTCTAATGCCTCAGCCACTCCTCGGCTGTTGGACATTCATGATTCGTTACTTTTGTTATTTCGCAACATGCAACCATTCACCAGGCAGCTAAGCTGAAAGAAATCGCAAGACACTCAGCAGCTGCTAGCTTCGGAATACCCAGCATCGGCTGCGCTTTGATGTGTTGCTTTCTTCTCGCTTGTCGCTTCAACTGTTATCGCGTTCGCTTTACCGTAGCTTATTGCATACATGTTGGAGTCATACCATTCTACAGCCCGTCCCACGCGAGATAGATCTTTAC
>Ga0256776_1000111_pt1 | contig 14312 bp, 1 predicted proteins | sample MC6MC0927MT_FD_186069 | JGI IMG/M metagenome (GOLD analysis project Ga0256776, IMG submission 186069) | Metatranscriptome of enriched soil aggregate microbial communities from Iowa State University, Ames, United States - MC6-MC0927-MT... | ecosystem: Environmental > Terrestrial > Soil >... | reverse complement strand
CGCTCGACGCATCAGGAAACTCCCTACCTCCCCTTCGACTGCGCACGCAGAGTTGCCAACTACGTACACAGACTACAAGGGGCAGAAAGCGTTTGATACGACGAAAATCACTGGTTTCCAGCTATTTTGTATGTTCCGATGGCTGAACGTTGTAAACAAGATGATCTACGCATTGCGGAGCTTATCCGCGGAATACTGATGGCCATCAGGCTCATCCACCAGGTACTATTCTGAATTTCAAGAGCGTGGTCACACCAATGAGTCAGACAAGATGACGGGAGATGGACAAATCAAAGTGGCGATTCAATCACGACGGTGGTACTGCTGGTGACATCTCCTCACTGTTGCCAGGTGGATGGGTCGTTCTGAGATGGTTGAGTGCACAATATGTGCAGACTCGTTGGCCACATAGTGCACATGAGCGACGGTTGTAAGGATTATTTGGCAACTTGTGTTGTTGACTCTGTACACAAGCACACGCAACATTCTGCTGTGCCACCAATGATGGGTCCAATCCCCATTGAATGATCGTTCCATGTCGATCGCCCGACAGCACAGTGTTACGATCATCCGTTACGAAGAGCGCACTGACCGGTGCCGTATGGCCTACACCGCCGACACTCGATACCAACTCTGCTTCGATGCGGAGCAACCAACGGAAGCCGCAACGCTCAACGGAGCCTTCATTGAAGGAAAGCGACGGTGAGGATGGCGAGGAAGAAGAGGGAGAGACAGAGGCAGAGGCAGGGGATGGTGTGCTTCCATCCGATGGGGACGTAGAGATCGGTGTTTGGACAGAGGCATTCATATGCATATGATCGGCATCTGGCGTACGGGGTGAGGGTGCGGCAGGAGATGATGAGCGTGATTGTGTGGATCGACGAGGTGGAGTCGTGCTGAGTGATTCAGCCGTGGCATCTCGCATGACCTGTTCAGCATTGGCAGCATCCTCTGCATCCCATTCAGCTGCATCCACATCATCCTCGATATCAGTTGCCGGCTCAGCATTCCCATCACTGCCTATGTCCGTCGTGCCGCTTTCCATTGTTTCTGTCCTTTGTGGGTTTGACGCCAGTGGTCGGTTGGAGGTGGAAGGAGTTGCATCTGTCACAGTAGCGCGATGTTCCGCCTCAATTTCATGCATATTACTATGTTCATTGTCATCTGTCTCCTCACTGACAGGAGAGAGCATAGCATTGGAGAGGTGACGTGTGCCCAGCAGTGCTTTGTCTGAGAGCGCGTACACCATGTGCCATACACGTACACAGCCACTGGCATGACCAGTGAGGAAGAGGAGTGCACTATCACTCATCTGATAGCCCGCACAATCCACGACGTGAAGACAAGAGATGGAATCGGATAAGAGAGTTGAAGCTGAAGGATCGGCAGCATCGGTCAAACTCTGCACAGAAGCGATCTGTTCTGGTGATGAGTTCGGAGAATGCATATGCATGCCGTTGCCATGTTCCCTCCGTTGCGGATATTGAGTCATCAACTTCCCATTGACATCGAGTACGGTCAAGAGTACATCACCTTGCGATGCGACGACAATGAATCCACTCCGATGATTCAGACCAATAGAGGTGATGCTGCTGCCCTCTGGCCATAAGCGCAACTGACGTAGAGGCTTCAATTCATGCCTGTCCCACATAATCAGTGTTCCATCGCTCGATGCTGAAAGGATGAGACCGTAGGCCACACTCACACATAGACATGTGACGGATGAACGATGGCCATATAAAGTCGACTCCAACACATACCCGTCGTCATCGACATTACTAGCAATACTGCTAACACTGCTGCCACGCTCGCGCTCCGTTCCCCGTCCTGTGTCAGCAGTCGTTGCTTTGCCTTGCTCTCGCTTCCTCTTCCACACTCGCACCAATCCATCATCGCCTCCCGTCACGATCATCCCGCTCATATCAATCTCCGGGATGGCGACAACACGCACAGTGGAAGCTGCATGCATATTGAGACACACACAGGTATATTTCGGCACGACACACAGAGCAGAAGCAGCAGAGGCCGATGAAGCAGAAGTGTTGGCAGCATTGATCGCGCTGATTTGTGTAGATTGACTTGCGGTTGACGGTGTGATGACTTGTATCTCTCCCATCCTCAGCGATCCATCGACGAATCCAGCTGCAACGAATGCAGCCTTGTTCCGTTGACGAGCAGCATGACTCTTCGCACGAGATAGTGCACGCACACTACCAATGCCAAATGTTAAGCTGCCACGTAAGCTCTGGATCGAATCGGCGGGGAAGAGGACGTGATTTGGTCGTGCAACAAAGATGCGATGAACACTGCTATCTGCCCATATCGCACCGATGCCATGAGTAAATTGGAACGATTGCAATGGCCTCAACGATGCGCTGCGTGAGTAGACACATCCACAGTCAGGTGCCAAATGACGTGGAGGATGAGGTTTGGCAAAGACGGTGAGTGGTGATTGACCAAATGAACGAATCTGCTCAGTGACCGAGCGACGAACGATGGGGTCACTGATGCTGTCAATATTCACTTCTCCGCTGTAGGTGAGGTAATAGAAGCAGTTGAGTGCACGTACCGCTGCCTCACCAGATTGCTTCCACCCAAATATGAGATCAATGAACAGATGCAAATGAGCCGATACATACTCACTCTCCATCGCCTGACGCATGACCCGAATGAACTCATGTGGAGAGCCATGTGCCCACGGTGGCAGTAACACATGTGACAATGATTCACCCTGTGATTCTTGCCTCTGTCCAAGGTCGAGTGCCGCACCATTGCGCAAGAAGCTAGGTAGGTAGTAAAACTCGGGTATCAACTCCTTGACATCAGATGTGGAGAGACGTGACGCACTCAACCATGTTGACTGAATACTAGCAAAGATTCGATCTGGACGATCAAAGCGGCCACCCTGAAGTTGGATGAGTGTCTGTGTGAATGGCTCCATGCGGATGAGATAGTAGAGAACAGCGGCTGCAGACGAATAATGGGATCCGTAGTGGAACTTGGGTACGTTCCTCTCTCCATCGTGCGCCATCACCATATGCTCCGACTCGCGATATCTCTGTCGGAATTGTTGTGCACGTGGTTCATATAATGCTCCCATAGGTTTGGATAGATCACGAAACGTGGATGGCTTCGATAGATCGATCGTTTCAGACTCGTAATCTGCCAATACCCAGGGCATGATAAAATATTGCGTGAGGTCATTGAACGTGCGGCCACTGACACTGTTGACACAACAGATGTAGGCAAAGTTCGATAATCGACCTGATTGCCAGAGACGAGTCAATGGATGCAACACCGTGCGGACAAGATTCAAGAAGTCAGACGTATGAGATGGAGAGAATGGGAGCGATGAGGCAAGAAGAGAGGATGAAGACGCAGCCGCATGGATGGACGGATTGGTGGAGGAGCCAGCCAATATCTTGCGCAATGAAGTCGTCTGATGCCGTGCAGCTGCTGGTGCCTGCTTCATGATTTGTGCATAAACAGTATCCCGCTGCTTGACATGCAAGACGATGAATAAGCTGCGACCAGTATCCAGAAACAATTCAATACTTGATTCACGAAGCAAGTGGCGACGCTTGTGCATACTGATGATGGAGGCATATGGAATCTTCACACTACGACGCTCAAGTGGAGGCAGGGATGTGAGAGAAGCATCAGACGATAATGGGTCATCATCATGGTCGGCCCATCCACCAGTGTCACTGTCTGATCGTGTACGTGGCATCATGGGCATGACAATCTCGCCCTCGTCTGATATCTCATAGTGATCAATAATAATGAGGCAGCTCTTACATAGGAGCAGCACGCCACGTACCTCATCCAACCCTTGGATGCGAAGTGCATTGAAATGGAAGCGAATCGTCTCACCTTCCAGCAGCACACTCAGCCTCTCCTCCTCCATCCACCACAGCGGCGTATCAGCATCGATGTCGACATCAGCAGATGTGTCGAGGAGGCTGAGGTCATCATCACGAATCGCACTCTCGCTGACATCAAGGGAGGGCATCGCGTTATGACTTGTTTCATCTGTGATGGCAACTGTCGTTGTCGTTGGGGATGCTGATTCTGCCTTGTGCTGTTCAGCGTTAACGCTGTCACGTGCAGCGTTGATGGTAGTATGTGAAGTGTTGGACTCATTGTCAGTTTGATCTCGTGCATCTTCAAGCTCTTCTTCGATGCTTCCACCGAGGTCCATGGTACTTAAACTGACATCACGTCGATGATGCGCACGCTCACCGGATAACAACCCATCTGGCGAGATGATTCCGCCGACACTGCGATTCCTACTGTGACGTCGGCTGTGACTGGCACTGTGACGCTTCTCTACATCACTTGTAACGTCCAGAGACGAGATGTCTGTCAGCACTTGATCATCCTCTTGGCGCTGAGTCTGAATCCGATGGCGTGGTGATGGTGATGGCGTCATCGGTGACATGCGGACGGCACCGTCAATCGTCATCGATCGTAGATGTGAGCGAGGGCGCGGCTCAGTCGCCGGTGCGGCGGTGACACCAAGTCTGTGACCGGAGGATTGGAGCACCAAAGCCAGATCTGCGTCAGCGGCTGTGCGACTGCTATTACTTCTGCTATGATGACTGCTCGTTGGCATTGCTGGATGCATGGTAAGCGAGAATCGTCGGTTTCGTTCCTCGTGTCTTAATGCCGCAGCCATCTCTGCTCTTGATACACGTGGAGTAAATGATGCGCCAGCAATCTGACGTGAGCGACGACGTTGACTCATCGGGCCAAATAAATGCGATGGGCTCGTCGTCATACTAGCATCGGCCAAGTTGAGTAAGGACAGATCACCAAGTAACGACGGCGATGATGAAGATAGCAACGATGGAAGCAATGACGAAGCCGTGCTTTCATCTTTGCCACGGGAAGTTGGCAGGTCCAACATGCTGCGCGTGGATCGATGATGTGGCGTGCGTGCAGAACCAGGCTGGGAAGTGAGGGTTTTTATGGGCGTGTCGTCACTGTGCTTGGACAGTTGGCGCGTGGAGTCTGGTGAAGTCGGTGAGATAATCATGGGAGCGAGCGTGCGTGCAGCAGCATCAGTATGGGCGATGCTTCGCGCGCGTGGCCTCGAACCCTCCTTCGCCTCCTGCGATGGCGGCAGGCGTGACGACGTCACCATGTGGCTTGGATCAGCATCAGCATCAGCATCAGCATCAGCATCAGGATGAATGGTTGGAGTGGAGTTGGATTGGTGAGATGCGGCCACATCGTGCACCGGATCCACCAAAGTCTCAGCGTCGGCTCCTGTGGTGTTTTCGTCAGTGAGGATGGGAGGAGCAGATTCGGAGATCAAACCATCGTATGGCGTGTCATGCACACCTTCCTCATGCGCTAACGCAGGGGCTGCAGGAACAACGGCTACTTTATCTGCTGATGGAGTGCTGACAACCGTCTCTACTCTCGTTTGTTGGTTATCACTCATTTCTCCACTCATTCGTTCACTTGATTTCTCGCTCTCAAACGCTGCTTCTTTTCCCTGATCATCCTTGGCAGCATCTCGTTTAGTGCTGCTACTCTTGCTGGTCTCCTCCTTATGACTGAAGGTGCGATATGGGAATGGGAACAGTGGCTCATCAGCAGTTTGCAACCTTTCTCCTTCCAATCGCTTTCTCATTCGATCCGGGCCTTCGAGGGTATCAAGCGACCAGGGCTGCCGGAGGACAAGGGGAGCTGAGAGTGGAAGCTCGATGAACGAGGGGGGAGAAGCACGCAGGGATGGTGAAAGCAACAACGTTTGGTCCAAATTAGGCACCTCACCAACGGAAGGAGTCGTATCCTCCACGGAGGCATCGTCCACTTTTTCTACAACATGCCGCATCGGCACAGCACGAGAGCGATTGAGCGGGTCGAGTATTGCTTGCTTTTCGGCTTGACGCGGTGAGACAGCAGTTGATGCCGACCTCGTCGCGTCACGTGGAAGCGATGTTGATGTGGAAGCGGTATGTTCGCTCTCAAGCTGCGTATCGTCATGATGTGTCGATGTTGGAAGTGGTGCGGCGGAATAATCGCCGTGTGCATAGAGCATCTTCATACGGAGCCAACGCTGCAACGATTGATGAAACAGCTCACGATTGCTGCGTTGACGATCAATCCGCTCACGTTGCTGATAGCGTAAGCAGCGCTGGAGCTCATCACTGCTTAACAACTGCAAACATTGGAGCAATGATAGCTCCAACTGTAACAAGCGATGTGACAAGCCAACCACATTGCCAGCCCTCTGTGCCATGTGTGAGTGGAACATGTGTTTGATATGTGCATGTGCTGCCTCCGTCCGTTTCGGCCATTCCTGATGCATCCAATGCCACTCAACTCGACCAATGGTATGCGATGTGACATATGTGATCTGCTCCGCGTGCTGTCCATACCAAGCTAAGAAATCGCTGCATTCCGGCGGCAGTGATGATGGAGGAATCAAATCACCAGCGGCAGTTGCATGAGCATTCGTGCTTGTTGATCCGCTGCCTGTGCTATCAATCTCTTCGCCCATATCAATGGGCAATCCAAGCAACTGATCGAATCCTCCATCCAGTAACTCCACTGATTCAATGGATAAGGAATCCATGTTGGCACTCTTACGAGATCGTTCTCGAGTAATGATTGTCGCTGTGACGGGCTGCATTGTCTGATTGGGCAGTAGATGGAGGAAGTCTGACATGACATCAAGCTTGTAGCGAAGGAGACTGCTCAGCAATTGCATACTTCGGTAGCTCAACTTGGATGGGGTGGTAGCAGCATTGGAGAGTATGGATTGCAATGGTGAGTGAGATGATACGGATTGGATCGTATTGGCTTCCTGAGTGGTGTCCTCATCGTGGTGCTTCAAGGCTGCTGCGGCAGTCGGCTGAATCAAGCCAGGGATGGCATGAATCAGCATGGAGCTGATGCATGCAAGAAAGACACGGTCACGTTGGAATCGTCCAAATAGTAGCCGGGAATGAGCGAGAAGGAAGCGCAGCACACGATCAAGCGTCGTAGACATATTATCATTGACGCCAACCAAAGAGGAGAACGTCGGCGGCAATGGAACAGCCATAGGTGGCAATGCATCGACGTCAGTCGCCTTTCCATCATCTGCATTGAAACTCCTCAATTGCACATTCCAGATGGATGTGGTTGGTGTATTCGTGTTGGACGCAGTGGCAGCAATGGATGCTGACAACGATGACGGCAGCGCTGCTGTTAGCTGCGGGGTGCTGTCCGCAGATTTGTTGTATTGAACGGGAGAGCTGGGTCGGGACATTGAGCGCGAATCAGATGGCGACGGTGGTGAACTTGATTGCGGGTGTGAATAGTTACGGTGGAAGAGATGGAGGATAATAGTGTTTGCACAGGCCATGATATGGCGTCCAATCGGTTGAGCAAAGTCATATTGGCTAAGCGTGAAACCTGATTCGAACGTGGTTTGCGTGAATGTGGCAAGGGAGGAAGCTGCCGGATTCATGGATTTGGGATTGATCGTCAGACGTCTTTTTGGTTGAGTAGTCGATCGCTGTCGACCAACACTAGAAATGCCATCACCCGATGCCATGCCCACACCTATCATTGTTGACTCATCCATTGACTCCACCTCCATCACTGCTTGCATTTCATCCGATTCTAACACATGTACACACCACTCTAGCAATAAACTCGCCGATGAGTCGAACAGTCCAGTCATGAGTCGACCTCGTTGAAAGCGATGCATGAAGTCAATGATGCCAGGCAACAGTAGGGGGGTCTGCAGGAGAGTTGGAGCCGCGAGCGTATGGAAGAAACGATAGAAGACGTTGCACAGAACGACGCTTTGAAACCGAAGGCATAGAGCCTGCTGGTTACTCACAAAGGATTGATGTTGAGAATCAATGGGCACGGTGTCTTCGCTCTGCTTCCTTGCCTCTGTTGCGTGGCGGCTCTCGTTCGCATCAAATGTTTTGAGGTTGATGTCTTGAGGTGGTGTCGGAGCCTGATTCAATATCTGCTCCCACGCAGGCACTGCTCCATTTCCCTTACCATTGCCACTGCTGGTATGATCACTTGTCATCGAATCCGTGATGATGAGATGAAGAAGCTGAAAGAGAGTGATTGAGAGTGGATGTTGAAAGACTGGCACGGACTGAGCGGATGGCAGAAGTGAGAATGATGATGGCTTGCAAGAAGGCGTCGACCACGCAGCAGTGGCGGGAGACAATTGATAGGATGACGCGAGGGATGCAGGAGCACTGGCCGCTGGACCAGTGGCACCTGCAGCAGCAGAAGTCATGTCCTCAATTGGAACGCCGACTTGATTTGTGGCTTGTTCTTGTGCGATGGTATCGAGCAGTGGGGTCACAGAGCGGGAGGTTACCATGCGCTTGTCTCGAGCATCTGACTGTGTTGTACCGATTGCATGATCGATTTCCGCATTGTTATCGATCGGTGTGACAGAGCGAGTCCAACTGAGGCGACGTGATCCAACGATGTTTGCGGCAGCTGCTGCGACACTTGCTGCGGCACCGCCACCGACATGGCTCGAAGTCGCCGCAGATGGAACGAGCGGCAGCGGTCGCAATGAGCCAATGCCCACCGAGCTTGGATCAGAGCGCAGGATGGAGAGGCCGCTGGCATTGGACTCAGTCGTATTAATCACACCATCGATCTCAGACGATCGAAGGAGAGGGAATATGGGTAGAATGAACGGGACATCATGTGCAGGTGATTGCGATTGTTTCAGCATGTGTTGAAGCGGTGTGAGTGGCAACGTGGAAAACGCTGTGGAGTCGACACATGTATGGCGAGTATGGGGCAAAGGAAGGCTGATGGCACATGGTAGCGCATTGGAGGCAGTTCCCGGCTGCATGGGTGCAGTTGTATAGAGAGCTCCAGTTAATGCACGAATGAATGAGTCCTTGCATGCATACTCTCTAAACTCTGCACTTGTCTCATGCAATGCCGCCAGGAAGCATATCACGTTATGCAAGAGTCCGATATTTGCTCGGCATGAAGCTGTTGCATCATGCTGGCCGATACGGTGCGGACCTCGACGTCGAGTGGAGGATGATTGCACTGACCAGTATGATCGATCCAACTGGAATGCACCACTCAACGCCGACGACTGCACACCATTGAGGCTTGATGGCAGGGAGTGTGAATGCGGAGGTGCGTGGTATGTGGCATCAGTATGTGAGCCACTTTTTCGTCTGTCCCCTGCATCACGATGCGGCTCAGGCCCGACTTCCACTTGCGCGGCACTGGCACTGGGGCCCTCCGTCGGCGATGCGCGACCAGATGATGCTGCGGTTGCGGTTGCATGCGTCATCGCCGATGCAATGTGTGGATGAAATGAGAAGCTGCGCGATCCAACACGGTTTGGTTGTCCCATCCACACTGGCGTCGCTACGCCAGCCCCTGTACCAGTACTGGGTCCAAACGTTGCAGATGTGCGACGTGAATGGGACGCTGATGAGAATGATGATGCTCGCCGGGAATGTGTGGGAGAAGCATGATGAGTGTGAAACATGGTATGAGCGAGCGGCATATGCTCGGCTGTATCCAATCGGGCATGTACACGTGCACGATGATCATCAGCAAGTGTTGAGAAGTTCGCGTCAAGCAGCTGAACCAGCATCGTGGCAGCTTCAGGGTGAGCGAGGCGAACAGGAGGTGACGTACCAGCGGAATCCGATACAGATGGCTGTGATAGCCACTGCATCCACCACCATCCTTCATCTTGTCGCAGGCGTCTGCTTGGAGAGCCGACCTTGCTCCCTTCTTTCACATGTGGGTCAGCGACAGGCGGAATGGTTGATGGCAGATGTGAGGGAATGTCATGAATGTCAGATCGGCCCAACATGATGCCAATGAGACTACCCAGTATGGCAGACTCATGTGACCATGGAAGCAGCAGACTAGGCAGGACTGTGAAGCCACTTTGAGAATGGAAGCGTTGCGAGAGCCAATCATGTTGCAAATAGAGCTGCAGCATACGCACTGCTAGGATAGCACATTGACGATCACTGGATAGATTCTCATCTTCAATTTCAGTGCTTGCCGATGGTGACGAATGCAACGAGTGTGGACGATCTGCTTGGTTTTCCAACTTCTCTGTCATCTTGTTGTGTCTCCTTGCCTTTGTTGCTTGATCGAGTGTGTATATTATCGCAAATATATGCGAGAAGTCGATGGCTTTGAAGAATGCAGCAAGCATGGATTCAGTGTTGTGTGTCTTAAGCAGCACATCCACAAGCAGCTCGATGAGCGCCAGTCGCACAGTTGGATGGAGGAGATTGGACAGGTGATAGGCGGCGAGATTATGTGATAATGGATCGGCTGGCATCGCAGACGACGAAGGAGCTGCAGTCGGGACGCCACTGCCACTGTCCTTCGCATCCGACACAGAGGCGGCTGAGTGCAAGTAGGTGCTTGCGATTGGCAGCGCGGAAAGGCCAGCTGTAAGGGATGGTCCGAAGCTGGGGGCAGGAATGGACGTTGATGGGTGAGCGCGATGCTGATGAGCAGCAAACGAGGTGGACAGCGGCAGTGAGACACGGCTCATCGAGGCAGCGTACGACGGGTGCGAATGAATTTGGTCGTGTTCGCCCGCTTGTTGCTGTTGCTTTTGTATCTCCTGCTGTGAATGTAATATGACGGCAGTGATGGCAGCGTGTGCGACAAGTTTGACTTCTTCTTCCTTCACACCATCCAACAGAAGCTCACGAAGCAGACTGATTGCATGACCCAATGCTGACACATTCAACTGCTGATCGGATACCAACGCCAACAGCCAAGAAACAGCCCCTGCACTTCGTAATGCAGCGATATTCTCATCACGTCTGACGTTGATGAGAATAGAGTTCAATATGCCTTCGAGCAGGTAGAGTTGCACCTCAACTGAATACTTGATCCATATGTGAATGGGCATGAGTAGACTCTTCAACGCATCCGTCCGCACCAATGCTCCACATTGACCCTTCTCACTCAACCCGCTCATGCATAAGCAGATGTCAGCTAATACCAAATCGGACAGGACAAAACGAAACTCTGATGCGAGTGTCGGTGATGGAATGGAAGGTATGACGGAATGTGAATCGGCTGGCGAAGTGGAGGATTGAGCTTTGGATGAGCCATCCCTGGATGTCGCTTCTGCTACAGCATGCATGAAGCTGGTTGCATCGCTGCCAGTGATGGCTCTGCGTCGAGCTGCACTTTTATTGTTTGAGCTACTGGTAGTCGCATTTGCACCCTTCTGCACCTCGGACAGTCGCACTATGTTGTTCGCTCCTACGGCAAGACGCTGCAATGCATGTCCAATCAGAGTGAAGCCACGTGACGCCACCAAAGCAGACAGATTGGATGGGCTGCGTCGTATGAGTAGCGACAGAAGGAGTAAACACTCGCGCACGCCTGTAGATGGACGATCAACGACGCACGGAACAGTTGGTGCAATAGGTGGTTGGACGCTGTTGCAGCTTGGACTGCCAGATGCAGCACGATGAGGTGAATGCATTGATGTTGACGACGCTGCCACTGTTTGCGCTTCGGACGGCTTCGGCATATCTTTTTTCAATTTCATGTTGGATTTTTCATGTTGCCTTTGCATGTTGCACATTCGTGCCAACACGTCCATTACCCTCTCCACACCACCAACAGAGCGGACGGCAGCCGATAATGGACGAGGCTGCACCAATCGTGCGCCGCCAAGCAATACACCATCACTGCACACACTGGCCTGACCGCAGTTGAGTAAGGTGGAGCAAGGAGAGAGGAAGGAGGAGGAGGACGTAGAGGATGACCGTGAACGGGTGCGAGAGCGTGAAGACTGGAATGGAAGGGATGACGAGATAGCTAGAGGTGCAACGCCTCCATCCATCATATCCCTCCTTACCTCTTCTTGCATGGCATAGAAGTCATATGCTGACTTGTAAATCGCATTGTGTGCATGGAAGTAGAATAACAACTTCTCAGCTGGTAAGACTGCGGTCGGAGAGATGGCATAATTCTCCTCAGCTGAGCAACGACTGGATACCTCGCCAGGCAGTGAGGCGTCATTTTCCAACCATCCATCCCCATCATCATCATCATCATCATCATCATCATCATCATCATCATCATCATCATCATCATCATCATCATTCATAGGTTGGGTATGTTCTTTGCCATCAGTTTCTGTCGCTGTCTTCTCTTGCCTCCGCAAGCGCTCCTCATTGTTCACATTCCTACACAGCACATGAGCTGCGAAGTCCAATGACTCATGCAAGGCTGCAGACTCTGTATACAGATTCGCCGATACGTCACTGGTCGGGCATCGTGCACCAACCAATGTACCCGCGGCGGATGGGCCAGCCAGACGGGGGCCAAGCTCGAATAGTTGACGGATGGTCGATTCACTCACACTGTCATCCAACAGAGCAGTGGAGGCGACACGCCAGTGGAGGCGACCTGATGGAGGTGGGGATGACAATGGAGTGGATGATTGGGAATGAGTGATTGGCGCAGATGGTTCCATCAAACAACCAACACGTGCCGAAGTATGACTCTGGTTGCCAGGCTTGACAGGAAAGGAAATCTTAGCAGTCGCAATGCTTACACCATTCAGGTAGAGTGTGGCAGATGATGCAGAGAGCAATGCCCGGCTATGTGTAAGAGCGATATGATACCATTGGCCAGGTTGTAACGGTTGAGAAGGAGTAAATTGAGCTACGCTACCTTTCGATGGTGAAGGAGATGACTCGCCACCACTGCTCTTGTCAGTGCCAGTGAACGACGTCGCGGGTGATGTGCGCAAGGTAAATCGACCAGCGGTTGGCTCATAGCTGAGATCAATCGTTGTCTTGCCATCATCACTAGTCAGTTGCAAGAGATGGAAAGGATGATGTGCATAGCGGGTGATGCTTGCATGGTCAGTCAATGACGGTGCAGAGGCGGCAGTTGTTGATCGTCGAGAGGTGAAGGATGTCGAGGCGGATGGATTGAGCTTTCGTTGGCGCATGCATTTCTTACTATCAAAATACAGCCACGTCGCGGTTGTATATGCATGTGTGCCAGCCCATCGCGAGTTCTGGATGTTGGAGACAATGATGTAGGAGCCCAACAACGATGCCGATGTTAGACTGTTACTACGACTCATCCGTCCCTTCCTCTCTCTTCCCATTGGCCCACTGCGGCTCTTATTCTGATATTGATCGTTGAGGTCGGGTGATTCAAGTGCCACAAATGGTATGCTGTTGGCATCTCTCTGCGCAAGTCGGCGCAGCATCCGAAGCAGGTCCGAGCTGAAGCAGGAAGCCTCGAATAGATTGAAGAATGCATGTAGAGACGAGGCATCAACGTCGAACGGCATCAAAAGAGACAGGAGATCAAGTACCGCATGCTGAATGGAAAGACGCTCCTTATTGGTGTTCGGCTTATCTTGATCGCAATCTGCCTTCGCTCCTTCGTTGCTGACACCGAGGGATTTGTTAGTAGCCATCGGCATTGGCGAGATGAGTGTATCACGGTAGGTCGCCAGAAGTTCCATGCTGAGGCCCATACGGGCGAGTGCCATACGAGCGGAGAGCGAGCCGCGCAGACGATCACATAGACGGCGAAGTAAGATGGATTGTGAAGGATGGGATGGTGGTGTTGAGGGTGTCACAGCTGGAGCGATGGCCACGCCAGCACTGACACTAGTAGCGGCGGATGCTGAAGCGGTGGATTCGTCATCCATCGCCTGAACCTCGCCACTCGACACCTCATTATGTTCTTGTGTTGCGCCTTTGCTCTGTTTCATCATTTCCTGCAACGTGTGTAGCAGTGTGAGTGGTGGTGGTGGTGGACGAGAGCTGACACACCGTTGCGATTCGAATGCTCGCAGCTTTGCATCGATCTCCTCATCCTCCACCTCTTCTTCTTCCTCCACATCAGCTGCATCATGCACATCCTGCGACGCTGCACCAACGCTATTGGTCCGTTCCCGTGCTTGTGCCACTGTGCCTTGGTCGGGCAGAGATGCCTCAACCGTCACATGAGTGGTGCCCTGATGAGTCAAATCGGCATCAGATTCAGTAGTAGTGCCATCTCCACGCTCAGCTTGTGTGCCATTGGATGATGCAGATGCTTGTGTATCACTCTTGCGTATTCGTTGGAGCCAAGCTTTCATGACGAATTCAGTTCAGTCCAAGAGCGAGAGAGAGAGAGAGAGAGAGAAGGGGAAAGGCAGGCAGTGAGGAGTGGAGAGTTGACTGATGAAGCATTCCAGTGCAGACATGCACAGCGGAGTAGATAGAATACTACAATAACTGCTGTATAAAGATGGTATGAGGGGATAGAATAGCAATTAGGAATGAGTGCAT
>Ga0256776_1000108_pt1 | contig 14581 bp, 3 predicted proteins | sample MC6MC0927MT_FD_186069 | JGI IMG/M metagenome (GOLD analysis project Ga0256776, IMG submission 186069) | Metatranscriptome of enriched soil aggregate microbial communities from Iowa State University, Ames, United States - MC6-MC0927-MT... | ecosystem: Environmental > Terrestrial > Soil >... | reverse complement strand
TTCGAATTCAGTGGGAGGTGTATCAAAATAAAGAGGCAAAATTGCTGAATTTCCAATCTTTAAAATTCACAATATGAATCATCGCCTCGCAACAGGGAAAATGGTTTACGAGGCGTTTTCTCCATGTCATTGATCACCGAATCCGTTGGCTCATTGCAACTTGAGATCGGGCAATCCAATGCATAGCAGATTGGATAGATCGTAGAGTCGTAGACGGAGTGCAGAGACCGATTCAGATGAGTTCGGTGCGAGTGAGCGTGCGGTTGAGCGTGCAGTAGTGAGAGCCTTCAGACTGGAGTTGCGACTGCCGCCCAAACTGGCACGAGAAGGACGACGAGATCGTAATGGAGATTTGAGTGAGGTCATACTCTCTGGTGCATGCTGTTGGGCCTCCTTCTCTGCGCGAGTACGCACGAACGTTGGTGCCAATGGGCGGGAGATACTCCCAGTGCTGGCTGAACTGCCGCCAATTCCAGCGCCTGATGCACGAATAGAACCGCGTTCTTTCGCGCCCGATTTCGAATGAAGGCTACTAGTGCTACTTGTGTTGTTATTGGAAGCATTCGTCGACGATGCCATCCATGCAGCATGATCCAAATAACGCAGCATATCAAGTGGTTCAGCGCTCGTATTGCTTGGACCAGCAACGGAAGACGTGTTCGGACGGGAATCAAAAGAGGATGTGAAGGATGATGTCGACGCCGATGCAGACAATCCAGAAGACTTGGCTGCGGCAATGTTCATCGCGACTGTTGCAGCCGATCCAGGTAGTTTTGCACAGTGCAATGCATGTGCAGCCTGTCCCATCCCCATCCCCTCCCAGCTCATCTTCTCCATGACGAATTTGAACGATGCCGCATTCGCTGGACCACTACATGCACCCGTGCGACAGAGCACACCAAGTACCCCCTGTAAGGAGGGAAGGAGTCCCGTGTAGAAGGAGGAATCCAAACTGCGATCCAACGAAGATTTGTTCGATTCGGACAGACTGGAGACGCGGGCACTGGAAGCATTCACGGCACGATCGAATAACAATAATGCATGCACTCCGAGATTGCCTGACACACTTCCGGCACCACCAGGAGCATGTGCAGCAAGTGCAGCTTGGAGAACTGGAGGAAGAGGACTCAGACCCTGAAGTCCCAGAAGCTGTTGTGGTTGGACACGTGTGAGGAGTGGCTCGTATCCCAAATAGACGAATGCACCACACGCAGCCGGAGCCTGTGTCAACAATTGCATCCATTCACCGAGTACAGGTGGATGTGCATCACCGCTGACACCGGTCCAACCTGGACTGATCGCACGAATGGCTGCGGAGGCTGCTGCGGCTTCTTTCGATGCATCCTTGCTCTCCTTGCTCTCCTTGACAGAGGAAACAGTAGCATTGGTTGTGGCGTTACCGGCACTGTACGATCCCAATGAGCCGGGAGTATGAATGATTGCTCGCACCTCATTCATGACTCGAACCAAATCATTCTGTATGAGTGCATCAGGATCTGATGAGGTGCCAGCCATGGCGGAAGATGCATCAGTGCCTGGAACCTTGGCCTTACTTGCTCCAACAACACCTTGTTGAGAGTTACGTGAACCAGAAGCTGGACGTACCGGTGCGACAACTGCAGCTGGCTGGGCAGCCCCAGCTTGAGATGCGGCCTCTGCAGCAGTTCTTGCCTGTGTCACCATCGAGACTGTCTGCGCACCGACGATACTTGCTTCAGTCAACGTGTTTCCATCCTCACCACCAGCATCCACGACGTATCCAACACTCTGCACATTGATGCTTGCACTTGATGTCGGTGCATTAGCCATAGCAGACGCTGTTGCGGCATTGGTTGCCTTGTTCCATCTCTCCAGCAACATGTTCAATGAATAATCCCTCGACACACTTCGAGCAGATCGGAAGCATTCCATCGATTCGAATGGAAGACTCCAGAGTGTTGGAGAGGAGAGGAGTAGAACGAGACTGCGGCTGGAGAAGGACGAAGAGATGGAAGCGATGGATGCGTCACGTGATGAACACCCAACCGTCAGTCCCAATGGCTCCATCACATGTCGAATGAAGAATGTCTCCATCCGCTGCAACATCCATGCATACTGTTTCTCCAATGCATCTAATTGTTGTGCATTGGTACGAGATCCATAGAGGATGGTTGCCCGATGGATCCGTTGGCCAAGCTGGTCCGTGTGGGAGAGCATCCAACGAAGTTCGCGACCTTCATCCTTCGACAGAGCGGAACGAGCCACGCGCGTCTTGGAGACGTCGGAAGAGCATAAGGAAGAGTAGAGACATTGGGCATTGGAATCGTAATGCAACAGTAAGGTGGAAACATGTGGTGGGAGAGAGGACAGTTGGGATTCGAAAGCTGCTTGTCCGTGTGAGAGGCATGAGGATGCAAAGGACGCTTCACTATTCTTGGAATCATCCGCTGATGTTGCATCACCGGTCTTCTCTGATGCGGATGCCGCGCCGTTGCGGTGTCCACCATTCTCCGGTGTGACACTCGCTGTGGCATTGGTGGATACGAATGGTGTCGAATAAGCAGATACCGCCTGCCAAATCTTACTGTAGCACTTGAGATAGACTCGACAGCGCTCAATTTCGGCCGAGGATGGAATGGGACTGGATTCTTGAAGCTCGTCAACGCGTTGCATGACCAATGCCTCAGGATTATGATGTGTGGATGCATAGAGTACCAAGTCACGAACGAGCAGATGTAGTCGAGCACTACAGCTCAGATGGAGATACTTGGCCGTGTGGATTGGATACGCTGTCCCGAACAGTCCAGCCAGCTCCATGCTGCCTTCACTCAGACATTGGATCGACTTCGTATCCATGTCACGACGAGCAGCGAGATCAAGACTTCGTTGTAAGGCGGCAATGGCCTGACCTTCCAAGGAGTGTAAAGAAGGAAAGGATGGAAGACCGAAGGAAGCTAGTGAAATGGCGACTGGCGTGGTATCCATCGGACGAGGGGAAGTGGATGCAGGTGTGCTCACACGACGACCATTGGGAGCATTGGCCGCTGCAGCCTTGCTCGGACTGGCTGCTGCACCACCTTTCTTCTTTCCTGCAAAATTGGTGGCTGTCGATGCTGCAATTTCATCCTCACGCGCTTTCTGTTCGCGTGCATTGATCTCCTGTGCTCGTAACCAACGATGCAACAACACGGGACTCCATGAGCTGACATCCGCTTTCTCATCGTTCAATGCCGCAGCGGCATTCAGTTCAACATCAAGCTCAGAGATAGAAACAGCCGTTGTTGGTCGAGATGCATCGCCGCTCTCCACATCGACGGCAGCTTGCTTGCCAGCTGCACGTTTCGATTCGGACAAAGGTGGATTATAATGTTTCTCACCGGATGATGCGTTGAGATTCGGCATGGGATGGTTGAGATTGTTTGAGGACTTCTTCTTCTTGGCGGATGATGAACGGCGTTTGGAGGAGGATGTCTGTGCGGCGACCTCAGCAGCAGCTGCTGCCTCAGCTTCACGTCGTGCTGCCTCCTCTGCCAATAACTGTGCACGAGCAGCTTCCTCACGCTGTCGCTCAGCTTCCACTGCTGCAGCTGCCTCTTCCGCTTCCTCCCTCTCTGCCTGTTCCTGTGCCTCAACCACTGCTGCATCCTTGTCACTCCTCGCTCTTGCTCGTTCCTTCTCCACTTGCTCCTGCCATCGTTGTTGTTCTCTCTCTTGCTCTTCCCGAACTTCCTTCTCATGCTGCTTCGCCAAGCGTGCATCGAATGAGGCACGGGCAAGCGAGGAGAGGGAACGGCCCAACACGAGCAAGGGCTCGGGATCATCGACTAAACCACGCACAGCCAATGATGGGGCTGAGGGCGAAGAAGAAATGGATGAAGACAGAGGAGATAGGAGAGCGACACCGATGGGAGTTGCAGCGCTTGCGGCTTGCTGTTGCTGTTGTTTGTCATCCTTATTACCGGTTTTCTCTTCTTTGATTGTTGTTTTCTCCTTCTCCATCTCTTGTAACACCTGTACAAATGATGCATCCAATCCCGCGGCACTTGCAGCCAATTGTGCCGCACGCATATTGAAGCTTTCCTCCGGGTGGTCCCTCGCTTCCTCCGCCGCCTCTCGCAGGGCATCATCCTCACTCTTGAATACTGAGGCATAGCGAGCGAAGAAATAATTGTTCATACGAACCTCCAATGATTCACGACGAACGGCATCGTGTGCGTTGGAGAACGTGAGACTTGATGAAGAGGGTGACTGGTCGAGACGCAGGATCTGTGCCTGTGCAGATCCTTGTGCTCCATCCTTGCCACCAAACACTGCTGTTGATGCTCCAACGGATGCAGCTAACACAGATGGAGGCAATGCGCGCAATGGGTGCTTATAACGGTAGAGATCAAGCATGACACGTGCTTGTAATAGTTGTGCCTCACGCAATCGACGCTGAAGAGGAAGGTTGATGGGTCCAGAGAGCGAAGTCGTACTTGAGGGAGCAACGAGCAGCAACTGTGCAGAGATCAATGCCTCAGCTTGTGCAGCAAGTAACAATGCCTTATGCAATGCCTGTGCACCTTGTGTCACCTTCTGCAATGCCTCTCGTGCCAACACCTCCTTAGCACTCGACCCACCAGCTGTGGCTGCCTTGCGACTCGACATCGATTCAGCAGCGGGGAAGGCAAACAATTCTGCATATCGCAATAATGATTTGGCATGAAGAATGAGGACACGTGCAAGTTTCGGACCATCTTGCAACGATGAAACAATGTCGGCATCATCATTAGATGACGAGGCAGGAGCAGCGGAGCCAGCGGGTACCAATGCTTGGCTCATTGTCATTGCAGCCGCAGCATCACTCCCATCATCCGTTTGAGTGGCAGCACCATAAATGATGGCCGCCGCCTCCAACGCTGCCCATTCCTCCTCAAACAATTTCTGTCGCTCATTGGCCAATGTACGAGGTTCCAAGTACGAGCTCAATGAAGCAGGCGCAGCGGAGCCAGATGGACCAACAACTTGGCTGCCGGTTTCACTGCCGATATATGAGAGGGAAGTGGGTGGACGACTGAACCCAGCAGTATGGACGGTTGATGTCGCACGGCCTGTCCGTGTCACACGCTGCCCAGTTGCAGCGCCAGTAGCAGCTGTCGCTGCTTGTGTTTGAGTTGGCTCTGTGTCAACGCCGTTGGATCGCATATCTGTTGCAGCAGCGAATGATACTGGTTGAGTAGATGGGTTGGCATCATGTTCTAATCCCAATCCTCGATGCATCACCCGTTCATGCATGGCCACAATCTGGGCACGCATCTCATACACCCGCGCCAATGTCTCCTTCAACTCTCGTCGTCCACTGGCGTGGCGTGGACCCATGAGGAGTGCTTGGAACGTGTTGCGTGCGTGGAGCAACAAGCCTCGAGCACGGGAGAGGAGGTCAAATTTGGATTTGAGTCCTTCCTGCCGCTTCCACACGGATGCTTGCACCAGTCGAATGCGTAAGGATAATGCATGCATCCAATGTTGCACTTGGCCGAAGTAGCTGCGATCTGCATGGAGTGCCAGATGCATCGCTTGAGATACCTGTCCTTCCATGCATGCGAGCCGACACAGACTTCGATGGAATGAACTGACGGATTCAGCATCACTGTTGGACCATGCTTCGACTGAACGACGTAGATGGGTACGAAGGATCGTCTTCGCCGGAGCGACCCTTCCTGCATCCAACAACAATTCAACCATCTCATTCCAGATGCGTCGAGGATTCAGATCGGGGCCATGTATCGGCTTCGGTGATGGATGGAACTGCTTGATACGATCAGCCAGGATCGAATCCGCACTCTGTAACACTTCCGCACTATACATGGCTTGAGTAGAGAGGAAACCTCGACCTCCTGCTGATGTGGCAGTGTATGCACTGGTCGTTGCAGTCATGGTCGCACTGCGACCAGTATCCACACGATACGTTGAACGTGTAGACGTGATCATTGATGCCGCATCATCGCTGCTAATTCCACCATGTCGTGTGGTCAAAGCTTGTGCATTCGGATCCTTCTCTTCTTCCTCTGCCCCGTCCTTCTGTGCTCGATTCAATTGTTCTCGTTTATCAATGATGGAGTTCAACAGTAGCTGCTCCGACGGTGTGGGGAGGAGCGGTTCAGCTCTGGCGCGCCATTCCAAGCTCGAGCGCGCATCAAGTAACTGGTTGGATAGACGAGCCAGATGCAAGTGGAGGAGAGATTGAGCTGCACGATTGGAGAGTGGCGCCGGATGATCCAAACCCGCTTCAGCGGATACCAGCAACTCCAGCAACAGCAAACAGGGCAAGGCATCCAGATCGAAACCGGCTTCAATCAACATGGGTACAACCTCATCTTTCAATCCATGCCAGAGCAACACAACTGCTTCCATATTCAGGATGTGCTTGCTGGGAACGAAGTGTGTCCACACACCATGACTCGATGTGCGCCCATCGAAGAGCCAGGATTTAATCTTCGGATCCAGATGGAATCGCAACCATTGCTCAGGAGTGGAAGGCAGGGAGATGTGTGCGACAGAAGAGGCCTCGGGTGCAGGAGTATACACATGGGCTGCAAGAGCGGCTGCCAAACCAGTTGGTGCGGATGCCGACGAATTTGCTCTGCCTCGTGAAGGTGAAGGAATGGCTGACGTCGTACTACGGCCAGTTGTTGCACCCATGTTACGCACCGTCATTGCCGGTGATCCCAATGTTGGACTTCCAACTCCTCCAACAATGGATCCCGGTGCACTACTTGTTGGTGCCCCGTTGGTCGATGAGGGTGGCTTCGTATCCACGAGTGGAGGCCGGCCGAAGAAGCCCCCTTCGACCGCACGCATGATTCTGGACCATACTTCGCGCACAAAACTGGCGACAACCAAACTATACTTGTTGCGCTCAACACTGGAGGAACTGCAACGAGAAAGTAGGGAGTAGGTACGAATGAGGAAGAAGAGATGAGAGAGTGACAGTTCTGAACGAGTCGTAGTGGTTGATGTTGATCCAGCAGTAGCCGAGCCCGTTGCCTCGGTAGCGAGTGTACGTGATGTGGCAATGGTTCGATGTGTCTTGCCATCAAATCCTCTCATGGTATGTGGGCCAGCAGCAGTTGGAGATCCAAGTCTTGATGTTGTTGGAGAGAGACCTCGACGAGAGGACAAACCTGTTGCCGTGCCACGACCTCCTGCTGTGGAACGTGCACCAGTAGTAGGGCTCGCCAGGCCTGATCGTGTGGCTGTTTCATCGAATGTCACTGTTCCTCCACCACCTCCTTCCTGCTTCTCATCATCATCCTCACCTTCGAACTTGAGAAGGTCGGGCGCATCCTGCATCAATAATGCTGCAGCTCGATGCAAGTGTGCACGTGCATCACGTAATTCAAAGTTGTTGTTATACAAGAATTCACCGAATTCAATCAGCACTTCCGCATGTGCGAGAACAGGAGAAGTGAGTGGAGTGGGTGGAGCAGCAGCATCACTGCCGCTATCGAAGCCACCAGTCACCACTGCTTCTTCCATTCCATCCAATGCACGTACGAAGAAGTCGAATGATTGTGAGAGGTTCGATTCGGTGGCATCCGCTGAGCATGAACGAGCCAATCCAAGCCACATCTGTGCTTGAGCAACTCGAGCGCTGCCTGCTCCGGCTCCTGCTCCTTCTCCCGTAGTCGAGCCAGTCAATCCTTTGACTTTCAATATTCCTGCACCAACATCCAATCCTAATGCACTCATAAATTGCACACGCAACTTCCAAATTTCCTTCCGATGGACTGCTGGAAGTACACGCAGGGCTCGCGAGGAGGATTGGTAGCCTTCTTGATTCATGTTGGAATCCTTGAGACAGTCGAAGTAGAGCATGTAGAGTTGAGTACGGAATGCGGGATCCAACAGATGAATGGCGGCGGAGGCCGATGTTGCTGAAGCGCCGGGCGCAAGTGCACCACCACCCCTTTGCATGTCGGAGGATGCATGATGTAACAATTCGACGATCTTCGTTGTAGCCGCCTCCTTGATCAGCGCTTCCACGACCTCTTCCATCGACTCCAAGATCGCTTTCAAGTTTGCCCGAATCAACGAGCGTGTCATGGACTCCAAACTGAGCGGCAAACAACCGTTCCAAAAGTTTCTGGAAGCAACCAATAGTAAGGTGGCGGATGCATGCAGATCGAATTGGGGCCACATGGCACGCGGGAACAGATGACTTGCAGACCGCACACGCACTTCCTGTGCGAGATTGATCCGGATGGCTCGAGCCGCGTAAGACACACCGAAGGTGAACCAATCCAATGCACGACGACGGATGGTGTCTTGACTACCGGGATCATGACGAGTCGGATCCAACAGTTGCAAGGTGGCTGCACCAGCGATGGAACATAGATGAGCATAGCAGAATAAACGAGTTGGGCTGACTGCGGAAGGAGACTCCAGTGCAACGGATGGAGATCCATCAAGTGATGTCGTCGAGCGTGCACTGCCAACAGGAGAGCTGTTGGTTGTAGTTCCATCCATGGCTTCCTTCTCTGCACGTAGGTCAGCCAATCGTTCCTTGTCACGTGCTTTCTTCGTTGAGCCTCCATGTCCTCGTGCAAATTTGTCCGAACTCGTTCGTCGATGTGATTCAGCAGTATCTTTGGATGATGATGCTTGAAGTGTGAGTGGACCAGTTCCCACATCGATCTTCGGACCATCGAAGCCTGGGCACGAAGACAAGCCATGACCTGCTAATTGGATGGCGAGTAATGGGGAGGAGATGGGCGCAGCTGATGCAGCTGCAGCCAATGCAGTCCACAACTGAGTATCCAACTCGCGTAATTGACGAAGATATAAACTGTAAGCTTGAGTATTGAGCTTGGTTAGGATTGGCTCGTTTGACTCGGATGCATCATCCGCGGCGCGAGATGATCCTTTCTTCTTGCGTGATGCTGATGAAGCACGTGCACCACCTAGTCCCGATGCTGTTTTGTTGCCACTGTCACGTGACTTTCGGTCCTTCTTCGTGGAGGGATTCGATCCACCACCTGACTTGCGCTTCTCTGTTGTCCGACTGGACAGAGCACCAGCGCCATCTTGTACGAGCATGGATTCATCTCCATTCACGACAGAAAGTGGCATGGATAAACGACCTCGTAAATCGGCACTAAGCTCCTGCATCGAATTCGCGGCATCCATCAACACCTTGCGCTTCTCATCGATCAATGTGTTGCTGTTTGCACCACTGCTGTTGCTGCTTTCACCAGTGAACCATGCATATGGAAGTCGGACGAACTCAAGTTGCGCGAAGATCTGGAGAGCGGGATCAGGAAGACCATTGATACATGAATGCACAGCTGAAAGAACGGTGGTGAATGGAACCGTGGCTGAGGAGGAAGATGATGACTTCTTGACGGTTGCTCGGATGAGACATTCGACCAATGGTCGTCGTTCCAATACATTCCAAGCCGGGTGTTGAGGATGCGTGTAGCAAGGGGAGGCAGTTGCAGGAAGCAGTTGTGTTAGTGCTGCATTGAGCACAGTCTGACATGCATCCCACTCTTGTCGCATCTCATGAAATCGACTCAACACCAGAGTGAGATGAGCCAATAGCGAGGGTTTGCGAGGAACAGTGGCCGAGGGACGCTTCGATGTGTCGAGTAACGACTGCCAACATCGTTGAAGTGTCGTGCGCACATCCTCCGCATCCGAGAGCGATTTGGACCCCAAATCCTGGGAATCGCGGGAATCCTGCGTGGACACTTCATAGAACAGTCGTTCGTATACTTGACTCAAGCGTACACATGTGTTCACATTGATAAATGCATGTCGGTCAGCGGTCAAGATCGATTGGGTGAGATCGAGTTGTGAAAGTAAGGATTGGTTGAGTTTGGACTGGTAGAACAGGGCTGCTTCGCGTCGTGCGATGGAGTCAGGATCACTTTCCATCGCAGCGTTATCCGAGCTCATGTGTGGAGCATGAGCACCAGAATCGTCAACAACAGAGATTGAGAGCTTGGGTGATGGGCTACTTCGGTTCGCCGTTGAATCGATCGGAGTGGAGATATAACCCGGTTCGAATCCCAGAGATTTCATCCATTCGACACATGCACGCACTTGAAAATCAAGTGCCTCGACTTGTGACAGGAAAATGGATGCGTGATGCTGAGCATTCCATTGGATGCCTGCGACTGTCTCATTGGAATCTGATGTAGATTCGACCATTGTAACAGCCACAGGGATCGGTTGCGTCAACTCCATGACATGTGCCACAGCCGGTAACACCAATTCCAAGAATCCCTGCTCCCATGCCAAGCGTGCAATATCCATCCAACATTCCACACGCTTTGCAACGACCGGCTCCGACCACCTTCGACGCTCATCCAATGGGGTCCATGTCAATTGCTGATATTGCATGGAGGACGGAGAGCTGTCATCGGATTGTGTTGGATCAGCAGTTGAGCAATCTTCATCTTCATCCAAGTTCGTCATTTGCATATGTGGCACCAATCCCCCTGTCGACGTCAATGCGTCAAAGCATGGTTTATCCAGTAGTTGGATCGCTCGTAGTAGGAGGCTCCTCTTCAGATGATGTCTTGTCGATCCCATCTGTTCCGCTGCACGTCGTGGATGGATTGCGAGAAGTTGTGTGGCTTGTGGTGAGAGGTTCGCGACCTTGATATCACGCGCTTGTTCGATGCATCGCCGAGCTTGGTCCTCGGCGCTGTTGATGAACCATTCGGGCTCAACATACGACAAACTCTGGATACGATGCTTGTGCCAAGTTGGTTCCAGTAGTGATTGATCCCAACGTCGTGCCAAGTTGTTCGCTGCATCTTGTTGCAAGACACCTTGTCGTAGCATGCTTGTTTCTGTGGAGATGGAGTAGTCGATCTTCGTGGCCATCTCGAGTTCGCGACGTGCTTTCTCCATGAAGCCCATCTTCGCTTCGATGAAACCAAGCTCCAGATGGATCAACGCTCGCAACTCTAGGAGAGAGGTATCCACCACTGATAGAGGACGAAATAGATTGGAAGAAGAGGAGGAGGAGGAGGAGGAGGAAGTAGATGATGGTGATGTCGCTTCACCCAATACAGTGGAGCATCTTCGTAATAGTTTCTGAACACCAGGTACAGCTGCAGTGAAGTCTCGTTGAAGCAACGGTCGTGCAATGTTCCATCCTTCTCTTACCAGTTGGATCATGATTTCCGGAGCCTCCTTCGAGATGCGTGCGGCGGAAGATAACGTCTGATCCAACACCTTGAGGCCGGAGATACGAGCAGCGAAACCTTGATCACGTGATTGCATGGCTGAGAGCGGCAAACCCATACTTGCACCAACTGGGTCATCCTCGATGGATAAGGATGTGGGTGATGATGCATGAGTTCCATTTGCATTCGGCACAGGGACAGGACCGCGCATGCCAGAATAACCTTCCGTGCCCGAGTTTGCATCACTGGATGGTGGGTTGCCATCAAAATTCACAATCTGATCCTCTGCTCGTCGAATATCCAACCATACTCCAAGTAATTCCGCCAACAGCCATGCAGGATGCACACCATTCCGTTTGGACACGATCGCCGCATTACAACACTTTTGTGCCAGGTCCAACTCGGAAAGATTCGAGTTCTGAAAGCATTCCCACCCAATCTCCGCAACGATTTCCAATCGATCCATTGCAGCTCTCTGCCGTTCCGCTTTCCTCCGTCGTGCTTCCAATCTCGCCATCTCTGCAGCTTTCGCTCTTGCCAATTCTGCAAGTGCCAACTCTCTCGGGGTTGGTGCCACGGAGGACGCCTCCTGGTTGTTGTTGGTGGCATCATCGCGACCTTTCAAACGGCGCTTGGATGTGAGTGGAACATTCAGAGAGGATGCGGAGGAGCCAGACGCGTCGGAACGTCTCTGCTGTTTCATGGTGAGAGCAGCGTTAGCACTGCCAGTAGTTACTGTAGCCGCACCACCCTCTTCGTTCTCCTCATCGTCATACTCCTCCGCCTTGGGGTCTGTTAATGCATCGATACAACTCTTCAGACTTTCAATCATCTCTTCCTTCGTCATCGTCGGCGTCGCTGCTACGACTGCTGGCGCCATTGATGCGTTGTTTGCATACGTGATTGTCCGAACTTTCTGCAATGCAATGATGGATCTACATCCAGGCACGACGCTCTTCTTCCAGCTCTGACTGGTCGCTTCTAAATCCGTTTCGATGCTCTCCAAATTCTTCGTTGCATTCCCAACGGAGCCGGACCGCAGTAAAGTGACATGAATGAGAAGACGGAGGAACGCACTACGAGTCGAGAGTGGTGATGTCGGTCCCCATTTATTGATGAGTGTACTCCATGCCTTCTGTGCATAGCGTAAGGATATATCACTCGTGGATGTGAGGAGAGCTTGGTTGGCTGAGTTGGCATTCTTATCCTTCTCATTGGTATTTGATGCAGCAGCACTCGATGCAAGCATTGCTGCTTCCTCTGCTGCCAAGCAAGTCTGGCGGTATATTTCCGATTCGAGTGCCGGGTTCGATTCGAGGCTGGGTGGAGGGATCAGATTCTCCAGACCCTGTGCGACGACCTTCAGTGGCTCCAATAGCCGGGATCGAAATCCTTCACGCATCAATGGGCGAGCGACGACCATGACTGTTGCTGCTGTATTGAAGAGGAGGAATGTATAAGCGGGTAGCAATGTCTTGGCATGTTGTGTGAGGAGATGAATGACCTGACTGCAATGGGTCAATGCAGTCAGGATGGAATGTGCAAGCTCCTCGCCCTTCATGTTGCGATCATCCGTGGCACGGATGGCTTCTGCACGTGATTGGAGTAGGAGTGAGCGAAGGAGATATTGTGAGAGTGTTGGGGCGGATGCTTGGAACAATGAGAGACAGGACCACACGGTGGGCCAATCATTCAACAGTGCTGCGGTCTCCCCAGTAGCGATGATCAATTCGGGAGCAACTTCTCTTGCACTTACAGCAGCGGCCATCAATTCTTTATCAATTCTCATTCGAGTCGGTGACGGTGGTCTCGGTGGTGCCGTTGGGTCCGTCGTTTGGAACGCCCGTGATTGCTGCTCGGCCACTTCCTCTGCACTCACACTCTTCGTCCGGAGACCAGCTTGGCCACGGAGAGCTGCATGGACACGCTCGACTAACTTCCGTGCCTCATTCATCTTCCCATCCTGTGCGAGTCTCGTTGCCCGTGTGAGATTGGTTAAGTGTGCGTGCAGGATGGATCCACCCAATGGTGCCGCGCCTTCTTCTCGAGGCGGTCCGGCCTCAAGCTCGTCGTTCTGTCCTAGACGCTTCCGCGCTTCAGCCTGACGCTTCTTCTCCTTCTCACGCGCTTCGACCTCGATATCACTGAGGCCACCCCAACGACTGGCATCACGACGTCCGAGTAAGTCCATGCGGGAGGTAATTTTTCTTGGTCCCATGCTCGCTGTGCCAGAGGCAGCGGTCGAGGTGAGCGAAGTCAGAGGGGACGCCATGATGGCGGTGGATGATGCATAGAAGAATGTGGCGCACCTCAACCAACGCCCATCCCACTCAGGATCACCTCAAGCAGTTTGGCACGGATGTGCTTGGTGATCGTCTTTCTGTATCATCCACCGTGGGCGCCTGTCTGGATCTGTTGCAGGCTGGCCATGGGGCTCACACAACACAACTGTTACAAAGAAAATCAAACTGTCCCAAACCAAACAGTCCCATGGGCAGATCGTCAACTTCTGGAAGTACTAGCATACGATAAAGTAGGGGAATTTGAAGATAATGAATGGTGACCTGTTAGTAATATGATCGACCATTCACATCCATTGTCATAATTCAATCGTCGCATTGGAATGCTCGGATTTCAATGTTCAAAGTTGGTGATTGTTGCGGGACCCCGGTGCAAGTTCCGCTGCCGTCTGAGGATCCTGCCGTTGGTCAAAGCGTTACAGCATGCAAATATATGCATTTTCATCACATATAATGACAGGAGTGGATCGTTGCTCCAATGTGCGTTACAATAACTTACCGCCTCATCCTGTTGAGCTGGGCGCGTCTGAACTTGTCTTGAGGCTGCGGCAGCGCCGCGAGCTGGAGGTTCGACTCACATTGGATGCCTCGTTGTGCCTCCTACTTATGATCGTGGCGGTGGTGACCTTGATCTCGATCGTGATCTTCCTCTCATCTCATATGGCAACGGTGGCCTCTCCCTCTGATATGGTCGGTCATCACGATCCCGGTCGAATCCTCCTCCAGGTGGTCCAGGCGGGCCGGGTGGACCTCGTGGACCCGGACCACCGAATCGACCACCACCCATTCCAGTTGGTGGTTTGTTGCCCATATAATAGCCCGGTGTTGGATCATGTGGCTTATGTGTGATGGAATAATCGACTCGAATATTTCGTCCACCTAATTCGATTCCATTGAGTGCCTCCTTGGCGCGTGTGGCCCCCGGCTGATCCTTCATGTAGACAAACCCAAATCCACGACTGATGCCACTCTGCTTATCATAGATGATGGTCACCTTGTCAATCTCACCATGTGGCTCAATCACTCCACGCAACTCACGCTCATCCGTAGATTGACTCAGACCGAAGAAGCCCAACACCTGAGAGGGGGGAGCCTCCTCCATACCACGAGGACGGGGGGGCC
>Ga0256776_1000107_pt1 | contig 14696 bp, 1 predicted proteins | sample MC6MC0927MT_FD_186069 | JGI IMG/M metagenome (GOLD analysis project Ga0256776, IMG submission 186069) | Metatranscriptome of enriched soil aggregate microbial communities from Iowa State University, Ames, United States - MC6-MC0927-MT... | ecosystem: Environmental > Terrestrial > Soil >... | reverse complement strand
GGGTCTCGTCGTGCTTGCGCTGCTAATGATTTGACAAGAGCAGGCCAAAGCAAGGCGGATTGAAAGAACAAGAACAGAAAGAAGGAAGTGGACTGAAGGAATGAAAGAAGGAACGAAACAGGAGTCGTTTTCCTTCCATGTTGGAATATTTTGTTGATGAAGTTGGAAGGGAGAAAGAATTACAGATTGCGTACTTCGGTGTGCTTGCGCGCCTCAGCAGCATTGTCTTTTCTGAGCGCCTTCGTCATGTCTTTGTTGGCCGGCCCCTTGTCGTCGACATTGGCCAGGATTTGCGTGCTGGCTTCATGACGTTGCTGGCGGTCGTACTCGCGACGGGCCAGCTCGCCCGCGCTGAGTTTCTTATCGCTTCCTCTGGCTGCATCCTTGGCCGCCAGGACGTCCTCCGCGGCCAGTTCCGCCGCGCGCAAATCGTACACCCGAATCCTGGGGTCGGCCGCATCGATGACGCGCTTGGGTCGTTGGTGGTGCACGCGTTGCATGGGACCGTTCTCCATGTAGTCACCAGTGTTGCCGATGCCCTTGGCCGTCTGGCTGACGAATCCAAGAGCACCGCTCACGGGCTTGGCGAAGGCTCCAATGATACCCGTGCCCATGCCGCGCACGAAACCCTTCGCACCGTGCTGCTGCGCGCCGCGCACGGGGTCCATGAACAATCCTTTGACCCCTTCCTTGACCCCCGTGGCCAGCGAGCGCGCCCCCATGCGCACCCCTTCTCCAACATGATCGGGTTCGGCCATGTTCGCCGCGGCGTTCTTGGCGATGAAATCGGGGTCGAGGCTCATGGCTGCGACAGCCTTGCCACCGGAGCTGAACACGCTGGACACCGCTCCAGACACACCGGCCACGGAGTGCTTGATGAGGCTCATGCTGCCGCTGGCCAATCCCTGCCCGAAGGCCTCCGGAGAGACCATGAGTCCCTGGGCCGGCTCGTAGAAGAAGGACTTGACTCCTCGGCCGAGCTCGCTCCCCACCGCCACGGGGTTGCCCAGCACTTCCAGCGAACCGAAGATCTTGTACAATTGCTTCAATCCTTCCTTGCCGTAGTGCATGGCGAGGATCATGCCGATAGACTCAGGGGAACCCAAGCGGTGTTCGATGATCTTGCCATTGAGCCTAATGGGGGCCGAATCGAGCGATCCCACCCCGGCCTCCAGTACGGACAAAGCCACGATGAACGGGTTGACGACAAACCCATCGATGTAGGAGTTGCGCACCCCCGGGTTGGACTGGAAGCTGAGGTTGATCGCCAGGGGCTGCAAGTGCAAGAACTTGAAGTAGAGGCTCGCGATGGAACTGGCGGGCAGTAACAGCTCGTCGCTCATGCGGCGCCAGGTGAGCTTCTCGGATTCAGCCGCACTCGAGGCCACCGTAGAAGGGTCGGGCTCAAGGCGCTCTGTGAGCGAGTTCACGAATGCCAACGCCTGATAGATGTAGAGCTCCGACATGCGCACATCGAGCGTCTGCAAGAGGAAGCTCACGTACTGGAAGCATTGGATGTTGACACCGGGAATCTTCTGCTTCACCACGGCCAACTGCACCACCGGCATCCAGTCCTTCGGCTTGACCGGCGCGGCGGACAGGATCACGGGGAACAGGGCGTCAGGCACCAAGTTGTCCAACTGCATCTGGTCGAGCGACAGTTGCACCTCGGTCGTCGTGGCGCTGTCGTTCAAATTCAGCTGCAGGTTGCGCAGGGAGAAATATGCAACCTCCTCGGGCGAGCGATCGATCACCGACAAACCGATGTGGGACAACTGCAAGTGGAAGCGCAGCTTGGCGGGCGCGTAGGCGGCCACCTTGTCTGCGCTGGTGGTCGCCTGCGCCAGCGGCATCTTGACTTCCTTGCGCACGATGCGCACACACATGCTGGCGGACTCGCTGCTCGTGCCGGGCGTTCCAATCGGCACCCATTTCTTCTCCCACTCGGCCTTGGCGCGCTGCTCAGCCGTCAAAGGTTTCTCCTTCGCCAGACGCCGCTTGGCCTTGGCGCGTTCCGCCTCCGCGGGGTCCACCACGCCCGCCACACCGACTTGCTCGTTCTCTTCGTGGCTTTCCTCGAACTCGGGGGCCGCCTCGCGCTGAGCATCCAACGATTCGAGCTTCTGCGTGTAGATATTGCGCAAGGGAACCACAGTCGTGCCGAGCAAGATGGGCTCCACGCTGAGATCGGGTGCGCCGGCGGTGCTGCTGGCAGAAGCGTCCGTGGCGGAGGAGCCTCCCTTTCGCGAGGAAGCCAGGTGCGACTCGCGCAGTGAGGCTGAGGTCTGCACGCCCGCCGTGGAGGCCGACGCATAGAAGTAGAAGCTGAAGCGCAACACGGCGTCCTGTGGTGCCGCCGCGGCGACGAGCTGGTCTGGCAGCGCGAACACAATGTCCTGGTTCGTCCAGCGCTTCAGCGTGTTGCTGTCGCTGCCGTCGACCACTAGCAGCGCGTATCCGCGGCGGAACAGCGGTGCAGTGACATAGCACACGACTCGTCCCGCGTTGACGTCGACCATGAGTGCCGATCCCACCCGCTCGAGATTCTCTGTGTCCAGCATCCGCACTGCATACTCGCTCCAGCTGCACCCTGCAACAGCTTCGTCGGCCATCATCTGCGTCAGCAAGTTCTCCAGCTCCTCATCGGCATCGTCGCCGCCATCCACGCTGCCGCGACGAGAGGAGGAAGAGCTGACGAAGGTGGGGGCGTCGGCCTGGTGCTCTGGCGGCGCGGGCAAGGCGCCTGCATATACAGACGCATGTGCGTACTCGTAAGTTGCGCGGGAGAATTGATCCGGAGCAACGTGCTGTGCGATGACCAACTGGCCCCGCGGCTCCGTGGCAAAATCGTCGCGCTGCTCTTTAACCGCAGCGTCCTCAGCTGCAGCACTTGCCTTTTGCTGCCACGATCTGCCGCCCTTGATGTGCTCGAGCTTCACTTGCGGCACGGACTCCGCGACTCCGTCGTTCGGGAAGGCGCGGATCAAGTTGTCGTGCGTCGCCGCTCCAAGCTGTTGTTGCTGCGCCGCGGCATTGGCAGAATCTTTGAGCTGGAACCAAACCGCGAGCTGGATCATGCCCCGCCCCTCGGCCGAGCGTCCCTTGACTTTGCGTAGTTCGTACCATCGAGGCACCGGCGCCTCGCTGATGTTGGCCAAGTTGAGCGATACGCTGCCGATGCGCGTGTGGCTCAGCACGGCATGCTGCTGGTACACGTCGATGAACAGATGCTGTGTGTCGGACACAGTGGCGCTCGAGAAGCAACTGCACGCCGAAGGACTTTGCGGCTGCTGCTGCAGAGCAGTGGCAATGTCGTCTGCGCTGAAGGTGAGCTCCTGCTCCCAATGCACTTGTTCGTCTCCGGATCTGTCGGGCGCCGGAGCCTTCTTGCTCGCATTCGTCTGGCGAATCTGATTGCCAAAGATGACTTTGGCGAAGAGGTGCTTGTCCTTCGCACGCAAGTTGCGCGCGGAAAGCACTTGCACGCGCAATTGAGCAACTTTGGAGGCCAAAGCACGAGGATTTGCGCCGATGCTGGAGCCACCTGCAGCGCCCATGCCACGCAAGCTCGGACCCAGAGGAGACGGAGCGCGCTCGCCGACCTCTACGTGCAGGTCCTCGCCAGACTCGAGAGCCGGAACACCGGTGTTGAGAGGCTTCTGCGCATCGGTCTGCGCAGCAATCCTGTCTGAGGCGTGCGCACCGCCTTGTCGCGCCTGTGCGGCCTTCTCTCCTTCGGTGGCGACGAATTCCTTCTCCTCCTCTCCGACACCGCCTCCCCATCTCTGCTTGGGCTTGGTGGCATTGTCCGAGGCGGCCAGCGGCACGCCCTCGCGTTCGGTGCGTTCGCGATTGTCTTTCCGTTCGCGCAACTGTCGCTTCTTCCACGCGTCACTCGGTTGGTCGCTGAACACCACGAAGTTCGTCGGACCAAATTGTTCTGAAAAATAGTAGAGCCGTTGGTGCGTGGGAGAGGCCTGACGTCGCGACAGGGCCAAAGGGGCCAACGAGCGCGGCAAGGACAGCAAGGAGCTCGAGCGTGCCTTGTGCTCGAAATCGACGTAGGAATGCTCGGAATCGAATTCCTCCAGGTCCATGCTGCGCCAGTCACTGGAACCCGCAGAGGTCCAGGAGACAATCTTCGGACGAATACGACCGCTACCAGCATGATCAACAGCAGTGGCATCGTCTTTCTTCTCTTCTTTTTCTTCTTCGTCGACCAAGGCGACCTGGACCTGCAAGCGACAGTCCTCCAGCAGCGGCTCGTCCCAACAGAAGGGTAACTCGCTCTGAGGAGGCAGCACGTGCCACGGCAATCCTTGTTCGTCTTCAGCTTTGCTGTCGTCGTCGAAGAAGCGTGCATGGCTGCTCTCCTGCGAGTGCTTCTCGTCCAGCACTTGTCTGACACGCAGGGTCTCATTGTGCGATCGGTTGCTGATGCAGTAGGGCAGCACGACCTTCAATTTGGCGACGTCGTTGCTGGGACGCTCGTCCAACACGATGAAGCTCATGCCATTGCGCGTGCGCACTTCGACGTGCAGGTACCATAGCTTGCTGCTGTCGCGCGCGTGGCGCACACAGACATGAGTATCACCGCTCGATTCCAAGTCGAAGAAACCTGACCAGTTCCAGTCGACAGTTACGGAATTGGCTGCCGTAGCCGCTGCGCCATCCAATTGGCGGCGCACGGTGAGCCAAGGATGGTTCTTCACGACCGCTTGAGGCCAATGCCAGAGGATCTGTTGGCTTGGGGCCAAAGTCAGGTGCGCCGACTCTTGTTGACCGTACTGGCGAACTTGCAACGGCACGTGCAACATGTTGACCAGCACGTACTGCGGCAGCAATTTCACCATGCGTGTGCGCCTGAACAATCCCTCGCCCGCTTGCACGTCGGCGACGACGCGGTACGATCCCGCGGACTTCCCCGGCCCCATCGGCAACACGATGCTGCTCTGGTTCGACACGGCGTCCACGGACAGCTTGTCGCTCCATTCGCTCCACTGGATGGCAGGATTGGTCGGATCGTCGGAACAAGGGCCTGCGAGTTCGAACCCAGTCTGGCCACCGGGCATTCGTCCGGCACGGATCCAAATGCGACCTTTGCTGCTCTTGACTTCGTCGTAGGAGAACATCACCGCTGTGTGCTTGTCCGGCAGCGAGACGGATTCGAGGTGCGCCGACTCGTTCTTGATACTGGAGGTGCCGTTGTCGGTGAGCGTGCGCACGCGGCGTCGTTGAGGCAACAGTTGCTTCTTGTCCGGCGTGACCTGCAGGCTCAAGCTGGTGAGGTCGAAGAACCAATATTGCGTGTACAGCACGCATCGCAAGTTGCCTTGCACTTGCCTGAGCTCGACACAGACGTTGAGCATGCCTCCGTTATCGCCCTTCAAGTGCGCCATGACGATCTCACTCTCCTCCGCGGCACTGAGGGGCAATTTGAGTGGCTCGGTCCATCCGGCGGCCAAAGCCGGAATCTGCAACGAGAGGAAGGTGTCCTTCGCGGTCGTCGCGCCATACAACGGGCACGACTTGCCCCGCGCGAGGGTGAGCTCCTCGACCACTTGCGCCGATTTGAGGCTGCCCTTTGAATCCTTGTCCGCGGACAGGTCCGCCCCGTTCAACAGGCGCACCGAGCACTCCGTCGCCAACACGTTCTCCAGCGTCACGGGGGTGCGGAGGCAGAAGGTGCTCGTGTTGTACTCGCGCGAAAGGTCTTGTCGAGAGCGCTTCAGATTGTCGGCGCCACCAACTGACACGGTCTCGTGCTCGGACTTGACGTCGAAGCCCGCGTGGAAACAGGTGAAGTGGAAGTTGCGTGCGCCGCCACTGCCGGATGAGCCAGAAGTGCGGCGATCGATGCTGGCTCCCGCGCTCACAGCAACCTCGCCGGCCTGCAACACGTTGGCCTGAGTGTTCTGCGTGGCCATAGCTGTTTGGTCGGGGGGACAATGGAAGTGGTCGACGAGGGTGGACCTCTGCTTGGTGTTTCTCACAGGAGCGGCCAGCACGATCTCGCTGCTCCAGCCGTATTCGCCCATCAGTCCGCTGACGAGCTCCTGTGTTTGCGCGGCGTCCAATTTCTCCTGGCGCATGGTGTTACGCTGGTAACGCCGACGCGACTCCAACGAGCCAGGCTTAACGCGGATGGAATGCGCCTGAGGCGACACGAGCAGCGGCAACCACATGCGCTCCCCTGGCGCCAACTCCTTCTCGGCGAAGCGGTCCGCGCTCACGAGCAGGGGCACGTTGGTCTGGTTCGCCACGGCCATGCTGGAATGGATGCTCACCACGCGCACGCCGGACGACCACTCCACATCCACCGCGACCACCAACGCACCGCTGCCGTCCGCGGGGGTCAGCACGTGCGTCGTCGACTTCTCGCGTGCCACAGGAATGGACAAAGAGGGCAGACCAGCGTGCGAGCTCACCAACTGGATGCGCACTGCGCGCACCGTCGTCGAGATGGTGTCGCTGAAATCAAGCTGCGCATCGGAGTAGGGTAGGATGTGCATGCGCTCCGTGGGCATTGCGTTGACCGCTGCAGCAGCCGAGGCAGGGTCCGAAGAAGTCGCAGCATTGCTGCCACCGAGCATGTCAATCTGACTCAGATCGGCGCGATATACATCCATGGGCAAGTCGGTTCGGTTTTCGATGCGGTAGCGCGGCACGGTGCTCGTGCGCTTCCACGCCGCACTGTTCGCGCGTATACTCTTGCCCAGTTCGTTCATGGTGTCTGCCAAGTCCTCCAGCGAGGCCGCCGCAATGTTGATGTTGAGAGGTGTATGCGAAGTGAAAGTTAAGCTGGTGATTGGAGCCAAGGGCGCCACAGTCTTCGTGGGAGGCGCCGGCAACGACGCGCCACCGAGGTCGATGTGGTGCTCGTTGCGCAACAATTGCTCCGCGGAGGCCATGAGCAGCGACGCAGCGGGCGTGTGCGTCACCTGGCACTGGTGGGCGCTGAACTCCGCCGTCCATGGCTCCAGCAGCGGCTCCCATGCGAGCAAGCGGTGGTTGTAGATCTCACCACGCAACTCCAAATGGCCTGTGGCGCCCCCGGAGTCGCCGAAGCGGTGCGCCCGCGCACCAAGGTTCTCCACGTGCAATCGGAAGAACGGCAAGTCAGTGAGCCATGCATCGTTGATGACATTGACGTACACGCCCGTGCTGCGCAGCGTGAGATGCATCTCGGTGAAGTTGAGGTTCGGGACAGGCATGCCCGCGGCGATCGGACCGAGCGGATCTTGTGGAACTGGACCGCCACCTCCCGCTTCTTCCAAACCGTTCTTGGCCGTGCGCGCCTCGTCTAGCCGCGTCACCAGCTCGGCTTCCACTTCAGCGGGACTGCGCTCGTCCTTTTCTTTCTCCTCCTCCTTTTCTTCCCTCGCTTTGTCCTTTTCAGTTTCACCCTTGGGTTGCAGTGCCGCTAACGCGGTCGTCACCAATTGGTACAAGCGGAAGCCGACGTTGAGGTCTAAGCGGCTCAAGGCCACGTCGACCGCAATGTTCTGCGCCACACCGTCGCGGAACAGGGCAGACAAGTTTGTTTGCACGTGCGCGTGCACGTTGAAGGGGGCGAGGATGGGACGTTGCAGCGCCTCGGGCTTGCGCGAGAATACCAGCTCGCGCTCGTCATCTTTCACAAGGAAGGCGCTCTCGATGATGCTGAGCCCTGTGAGGGATGCCTGTGCTTGCAGGGCTCCGGGTGCATTACCGATGCTGGCTCCCGCATCGATGCTCCAGCTGAGTACCAGCCCACGCGTGTCGGACGAGTACGGGTCTGCGACCAACAACACCACGGGATTGTTCATGCGGAAGCGAGCGTAAATTGGCGGGGAAGGCGCTTTCGCGGCAGCTTTGTCGTCAGCAGTGGTGGACTTTGGAGGCGCAGCAACGGAGCCAGTCAACAGTGCGTCGGCCATCAGCAGCGGGTCGGTCGAGGGGGCCATGGCCGCGCGCTCCTCTCCTGAAGCCAAGACGCCAATGGGGAGCACCTGTGCCTCGGTGGGTGCAGCGTTCGTGCTTTGTTGCTGTTGCATCTTCGCTTGGACCTCTGCGATCTTGCGCGCTTTGTCCGCCTCTCGCTCCTCTTCTTCCTTGAGCTTGCGTGCCGCGCGTGCTTTCTGCTTGTCTGTCAAGTCCTTCGGAAGTTCAAGGAACTGTGGGAGCAACAGGATCGCCGGAGAGAGGAACAGCTGCAGGTTGTTCAACTCGCCGTCCACTTCGATCGCATGGGTCGAGTGGTGGCCGAGGCGATGGACACGCAGCAGCAAGGGAGGGGCAGATGCGGGAACAGAGGGGCGCTCGGCAGCCGCGAAGGCTTGCTCCACCGCCGCGCTTTGTTCCACAGGCTTGCCATCCGCGTCGAGTTTGGGCTGCTGTCCCTTGCGCGACTGGTGTTTTCTGATCTCCTCGTCGTCTGCAACGGCCAGTCCGAAGTTGAGGATGTGTCGGTAGGGTGCGAGCAGATGGCGCGCCTCAGGGCGGCGGGCATCGCAGCTGGTGTCCGTGATGGCCAGGGCACCCAAACTCAAGTCCGTGGTCAGCACACCTGAGGTATGGTCTAGCGACGAACGCACTTCCAGCCGCTGCAGCAACACGCGTAAGATGCTGTCGCATGCAGGGTCGAAGCCGTCGCCTTGGAGCAGATCGACGCGGATGCGAGTCAGACACAACGAAGCCTTGACGCTCGGCAGACCCTTCAGTGGATCGTTCGAATCATCATCGTCCTCCTCCTCTGCTTCTTCCTCCTCCTGTTCCACCTCCTCAGCAGCTTGGCGCGGAGCGTCCGCCAGTGCCTGTTTGGCCTCGTCGGCCTGCTTGGCTTCGATGGAGCCGTCGGTGCCGCGAACCAGCAGCTTCTTCGGCGCACTGGCTTGCGCTTGGCTGCTCTTCTCCACATTAGCGCTGCTGCCGCTTGTCTTCACGTCCTCGCCGCTCTTGTCTGCCTGAGGCCCCGAGCTCTTCATCTCTTCCGCGAGCGTCGCGAACGATTCGTTGAGGTCCTGCATGGTGTCCGCCAGGCGCATGAGGAACACGAACTGGTTGTGCGGCAGGGCAACATCCAGCGCGCCGAGATCTCCCTTCAGCTCGATCAATTTGCCGTGCGCCAAGCGGTTCGTTGTCAGCGACAGGCCGTGGAAAGACAACAAGGGGAACCAAGCCTGACCGGGCAAGGGAGCATGAGTCGTCAGGATCTTGATGGAGCCCAGGGAAGCCGCGTAATGTTCGTAACGCACAGTGGCATGTGCCGACGTCGAGCTGAGTGCATTCTTGTCTGCATCTTCCAGCCCGTTGCGCAAGCGCAAGTGCTCCACGCGCACCACGAGCGCATGGCCTTCGCACGCGCGCGCCAAGGCCGAGTACGACACGGGACTCGCCTGCGCCTCTTCGGCCTGGCGTTTCACAGCCTTGGCGGCTTCGACCGTTGCGTCCGTGTCCGGACTCTGTTGAGGTGGTTGCTGCGAGCTGCTGGAGCTGGTGCTTGCTTGCAGTCCGGGCGCTTTGATCGGAGAAGACTCGGGTGCCGAGAGTCGTGCCGCAATCGCCTGTTCCACGGACTGCATCGGCAGTTCAACCTGAATGTCGTCCAACAAGACGTTGAGTTGCACAGGCGCGGGGGTGGTGGCCGACCAGGACCAACTGACGTCCTTCTTGGCCAGCCTCGCGGGACGGCGACGACGCAATTTTGCCACGGCCTTAACTGGCGGGACCTTGAGCTCGTCGTCAAGCGCCTTTTTCTCGTCGTCCTCTTTGGACTCGTCCGCGCTGGCAGCTTCGTCAGCCTCGTCTTGTAGTTTCTGCTGCTCCTTTTCCTCCTCGAGCACCCGCAGTACTTGGAGGCGAGAGGCCACGGAGGCCAAGTCGAGCATGTGCAACGCAAACAAAGGTGCCACGCGCAAGCGCAGACCCAGCACCTCGGCAGACAAGCTCATGGCGAAACCGGTGGCCTGCTTCCGCGCGGCATCATGCTGCGCGAACTGCGCATGCAGGAACGGTTTGGTTCCCTCCTTGTGTTCCTCCTCTCCATGTGACGGCACAGCTTGCGCGATCCACATGATGGCGCGATCAGCATCGTTCATCTTCTCGTGCGCATCGAGCAACCAGAGTTGTCCGATCTTGGCATCCACTTCCAACGCATTGATGCGCTGCGCGAGGGCCACGGAGAGGTCGTTGACTGCCAAAGCCGCGAAATGGCGCGCGCGGGAGTGCAAGTTGAGAGTCAAGCCCGTGAAAGACAATTCGAGCTCCAACTGTGTGACGGACTCGGCCCCCGCCGGCAAGCTCGTGATCGTGCGCTCCACCACGGCGACCTTGCGCTCCGACACCGGGGGAGGAACGGGGGCAGATTTCGGCATAGGCTTCAACGCTTCTTCCTCGGCATCGATCAGCTTTTGCTCCTCGGCCGCGGCCTTGGACTCCGCGGCCACGCGGTTGCGTAAGGACCAGGGCGCCAGTTTCGTGAGCGCAAACACGCCCACTCTGTCCAGGCTCTCCGGATCGACGTTGATTTCCAAGTCGCCCAACATCAAGCCGATGCGCGTGTTCGTAGGGGAGAACTTGTAGTCGGGTGACTCCGGCGACATCATTGCCAGCGAGAGGGAGAGGAAGGGCAACGTGGCGCTGGGCATCAGCGTCGGGCGGGCAACGGAGATCGGCAGCTGCTTGAGGGGCATAGTACGCATGAGCGGCAGCGACGGTCGTTCCTGAGGCGGTACGCCGGGCGCCATCTCTTGTATCTGAAGTCCGCCCAGTTCGACCATGATGGCATTGTTGAACGTGCGCTGGTCCATCGTCAAGAACACGGACTGCACGCTGATCTCAAGGATAGGCGTGTGGCGCCGCTGCAGTGGCACGGTGGAAGCGGGGGTGGAGGTGCTGCCAAGAGGCAAGACTGGCTCAGGCGACGCGGTCAACGATGAGGCGACCGCGGAGTCATCCACCAAAACGACATTGACTGCCGCAATGTTGATCGCGAGCAGCATGGTGCGATTGAATTTGAGCAGTTGTTTGCGATGTTGGTACCAGCGCTGGAATTGGCGCAGGGTGATGCGCTCGGAAGCAGAGGCGTGTGCGGCATCCTTGGACAGGGAAGCCGTCTCGGTCGACGTCGCTGACGAGGAGGACGCGGCGGACGCGGTGTCCTTGCCACTGCCGCTGCTCTCGACTGCTCCGACCGCCCCGCTCTCCGCGAGGACGAGCCGTGCGACCCGTTCGCTCTTGAGCGCAATGATGAGGTCCTTGAGCGTGATGCTGCGACGGGCCGCATCGTTGTCGGCACCCCAGGCTGGTTCCGAAGGATGAAGCGTATTCTTGACGCCGAAATCAAAGCCGGCGGCTTCTTGCGCTTTTTGCGTTGACAGAGCACCTGCGGGTGGGTTGGACTCGGCCGCTTTGATCGCTTCGTGCAACTCTCGTTGCAGCTCCGCGCGGCGCTTCAGCTCCTGGTCTGCGGCGTTGACAGGATCCTTCGACAACGAGTCGGGTCTGTCGGGCTGTGCGCCACCGTCTTTCCCGGCATCTTCGAGCGCCATCTCCATCTTGCTCGTGGCGCCCGAGCGCAAGGCCATCCGTCGGGAAGCTCGGTCTGCCGCAGCGAGATTCTTGGGCAACTGCTGCCAAGGCCCGAGGAATGCGGGCGAAACCAGCTGCTCGAGCAAATGCGGCGACAGTTCGATCTGCATCACGGGCAAATTGCCCGCCACTCGCGTGGCTGGGAGGAAAGTGAGGTTTGGCGCCACGCACAGGTCGACGGCCAGGTCGCGGATGCTGAAGGGCAAGAGGAGCGGCGTGGCGGACAGACCCGAGCTCCACAGGTTCTTGTGCGCGGAGTAGCTGGGTGATACGTGCGCGCTGACACTTTCGATGCTGATCAGCAGCGTGTCGTAGAATTGGTCTTGGTCCTCGCGCTCGCGGCCCACGAGCTCCTCCAAGCTCAACGGGGCGCTCCTCCTGCCGCTGTCGCCGCCTACAATTTCCGCGGTCACATCCGCGGAGGAGGCGGCGACCTTCGCAGTGTATTGGTTCAGCAAATCTTGCAGAAGTTGCAGCTTCTTCTTGTCCTGCACGCGGCTGTGCACGGCAATGTGTGTCATTCCGAGCGCGAGCACCGGGATAGAGTGTTGGTCGCAGGGGTTGGCCACGACCACGATGGACGGACCCGCGATCTGCACGTCGAGCTGCATGCTCTGGTGTGTCGAAATGGTGTGCTCAGTCTCGCTGGCCGTGATCTTGAGCAAATCGGCCAGGGCGGTCGCATCGCCGCCCGCAGTGAGGGGGCCCAGGTCCAGTCCCTTCGGCATGGCGGCGAATAGGGCGATCGATTCGATCCATTGCGGGTGAGCAATGATCTCGAGGGACAGTACATGCAGCGTGATCTTCGTGTCAGCGCATTCGTCCAAGGGAGCGGACTCGAACACCAACGATACGAATGGGTTTGCTCGCGCGGCCGCCGCAGCTGCCGCAGCTGAAGTGGGGTGCGAGGGATCCTGCTTCAACAGCCCCGCGGCGCCCCCCGCCGGTGCGCGATGTGCGCCATGCGAGGCCGCGGCACTGCGGTCAACGAATACGATCTTCTTGTACAGTGTGTCCTTCGTGGCGAAATCTTCCAGCGCCAAGTCGGCGATGTCGACTGCGGCGCGCAGGCTGTCGATGCGCTGGAGCAGCTTGACAGACAGTCGGTCGAGCGTCAGGCGGAACAGATCTGGCGCCACCACTCCATGTGCTTGTTGCTCGACCATCTCGCTCAGCGTGAGTTGGTCCCGCCCGGCATCGTCGCGCAGGCGCACCACGCATGTGCTGATCAGCACGTCCACGGTCGCATTGACACAGTCGCGCGATTTGCCCCCCGTCGGAAGGAAAAGAATCTGCGATTGGCTCAATGCTTCGGCACGCAAGGCCTGACGAGCGTCGTCTGAGAGAGACACGGTTGGTTCCGCATCATGGTCGCCTTCCTGTTCGTCCTCTTCCACTTCCTTCGCTTCTTCGGCCTCTTCAGCAGATGCGAGGCCGATGCGCGTGGTGATGGCCGTGGGCAGCATCGACGTGACTTTGCTCCCCATGGCCTTGGCCGTGTCGGTGACTTTGGTAGCTCCGTCCGACACAGCGCTCTTGACACTCGTGACCGCGTTGGAAACTCCGGCGAGGATGCCTGTGGTCCTCTTCTGTCTCTTCTCGAGCGCGACCCCTTCGGCCACGCGGTCGGGCATCTCGGCCACCAACTCTGCCATCGCGCACACGCGCCAGTCGTCCAAGTCCTTGAACAACACGTGTTTCTCAAGTTCGGCCATCTCGTTGCCTTCGGCCAGGGACAGCGTCGGCGCCCACGAGTAGCTCAATGTGCGCTTGTACAAGGCGATGTAGCGTTCCTTCTCTTCGACGCTGCCGGCGCGCTCCATGGCCTCATGATACGCGCCCGAAAACACAGCAAGGCGCTTGTTCACGGCGGCCAGGTTGGAGGCGATGGCCAAGAGAGCGTGGAGCTGGCGCTGCGTGACGCTCAGTTCGACGTGCGGCACGAGCACCTGCGCTGCGAGGAGGGGTTGCTCGGGCGCGCGACTGTCGCCGTCTTTATAGTGCACGACGGCGCGCACGGCAGCGTGGACCGGGTGCAAGAGGTACTCGCATTGCGGGTCCAGCGGCAATGGCAACTGGTCCAGCAGCAGCGAGGGCGAGCGCGCACCGTCAGCCGTCGGAGGAACCATGTGTTGAAAGATGGCTCGCAGCGAGTCTGGCGTGGTGACGCGCGAAGTTGCGGCGCTTTCGCGTGTGTTGCAATAGATGAACAGTCCCGCCACGTCAATGAGCTTGTGTGTTTCGGCAGCTCCCTCGACGAACTTGGTTTCCCAGTGCGCGTCCGTGGAGGCCACGGTGAGCTCCGCGAGTACCAGGCCGATCGAGGAAGCGTAGCCCAGTGCGCTCGCGGCTCCTTCGCCCTCACCGGAGGGGCGGTGCTCGTAGCGCACGTGCACGTTGCGCACGTGGATTTGAATGTTGTCGATGACGGCATTGATGAGCTTGGCCATGAAGCCCGGGGCAGTTTCCTTCTGCACCTCGGGTTGCAAGCGGAACTGCTCTGCCGAGGCCAGTTTGGCTTCCTTGTCGCTCAGCAGCTGCGAGTGCTTCTTCTCGGCGTCCAGAGGTTCGTCTGAGCCGGTTGCTTCCAATTCCTTCTGAGCTGCGGCGACGCTCTTCTCGCGCAACACGATCATCACATCGCGAACTTCGACCAGCAGCGGCTTGCTCAGCAGTTCAACCCAGCTCCATTTGACATGCAGCAATCCAATGAATCCGAATTCGAGTTCGACGGGGAGGTGCAGTCCGGCAAGCTGCAATGCGGCGGACTTGAGGCGCACGTTTTCCAGCCGCAACTCTCCGCCGAGCAAGTGCAGTCCTAACTGTTCTTTGTCCATGCCTTCCACATACTTGGACAGGAATGTGTTCACCAACGTGGTGATGGCACCTTCCAACATGTTGGTTTCAACGTGCGTTGCAGCAAGAGTGACTTAAATACCGCGTTTGGTTCGGTGTGCTTGTGGCAGAGTGCCCCGCGCTGCGGCAGATCTGCCTACTGCTGCAAAGGGAGGAGCAGCAGCAGCAGGAGCAGCAGCAGAGGAGCAGGCAGCTGCAGCAGGGTGAGAGGCAAGGAGCGAAGGGGGGAGCGCTACAAACGAGGATGCAAGCTGACTGCACACACGCGT
>Ga0256776_1000106_pt1 | contig 14739 bp, 13 predicted proteins | sample MC6MC0927MT_FD_186069 | JGI IMG/M metagenome (GOLD analysis project Ga0256776, IMG submission 186069) | Metatranscriptome of enriched soil aggregate microbial communities from Iowa State University, Ames, United States - MC6-MC0927-MT... | ecosystem: Environmental > Terrestrial > Soil >... | reverse complement strand
CGGCGCCCGACGACCGCGAAGGGGACGTGAAAGAGATGACGGTGGAGATCACGATCGGCGTGCAGAACCTGGCACGGGAGATCGTCCTGGAGACCGAGCAGACGGGCGCTCGGGCAGAGCCCGTCGCGGATCCGACGCCTCATCGACGACCGGCATCTGCTCGCCGCCCGTCGCGACGGGGTGCTGAAGGTGCCGTCGGTGTTCCTGCGCGACGACGCCCCGCTGCCCGAGATCCACGGCACCGCGGTGCTGCTCTCCGACGTCGGTTTCAGCGACGCCGAGGCGCTCGACTGGCTGCTCGCCGAGGAGGACAGCCTCGGCACGACGCCGATCGATGCGCTGCGCGCGGGTCGGAAGGCCGAGGTACGCAGGGTCGCCCAGGCGCTGCTCTGAGGCGGATCAGCTCGTTCGACGGGTGACGGTGCGCACGAGCGCGCCGAGCTCGGTTCGCGCCGCGGTGCTGAGCGGCGCGGCCTCGAGCACCTCGAGAGCGCGCGCCGCGCGCGCGGCGATCATGGACTCGATCTCGTCGACGGCGCCGCATTCGGTGATCGTCCGCTGCAGCATCCGGATCTGGTCGGCCGAGAGTTCGGGGTCGCCGAGGAGCTCGTCGAGGAGGCGCCGCTGCCCGGCCGCGAGTCGCTCGCGTGCGATCGCGATGAGCATCGTGCGCTTGCCCTCGCGGAGGTCGTCGCCGCTCGGCTTGCCGGTGACCTCGGGGTCGCCGTAGACGCCCAGCAGGTCGTCGCGCAGCTGATAGGCGATGCCGAGCGGAAGGCCGAACTCGCGCAGCGCCGCGAGCTGCGCCTCGTCGGCACCGGCGATGGCGCCGCCGATGACGAGCGGGGCTTCGACGCTGTACTTCGCCGACTTGAAGATGATGACGCGTTCGGCGCGGAGCCGCTGCTCGTCGTCGGGCTGCACGACCCACGCCCGCTCTTCGAGGATGTCGAGGTACTGGCCCGCGGTCACCTCGGTGCGCATGCGCATGAACTCGATGCGCGCCGCGCGCGCCGCGCTGCGGTCGACGAGGAGATCGAGCCCCTCGTCGAGGAGTTCGTCGCTCCAGCCGAGGAGCAGGTCGCCGAGCAGGACTGCGGCGTCGACCCCGAAGTCGGCGGCGTCGCCGGCCCAGCCGGACTCCGCGTGCAGCGCCTCGAACAGGCGATGCGCCGACGGTGCACCGCGGCGCGTGTCGGACTTGTCGATGATGTCGTCGTGCACGAGGGCGGCGGCGTGGAACAGCTCGAGCGCGGCCGCCGCCGACACGACCGGGTCCAGGTCGACGTCGTCGCCGGCGTCGAAGGGGTCGAACCCTCGCCCGTGCACCGCCTCCCAGCCCCAGTAGCAGAAGAGTGCCCGGAAGCGCTTGCCACCGCTGAGAAAGCGCCGTGAGAAGCCGTCGAGCGGGTCGAGGTCGGGACTGATCGAACGGAGAATTGAGGTACGTTCGGCGAGGAAGTCCTCGATGCGTTCGTGAACAAGATCGACCAGTCGGGAACTGTGAGCCACCCGCCTAGCCTACCGAGGCGAGGCGGGGCTAGAATGGACTCGGATGCGTCGATCCCGAGCCTGAGGGGAAAGAGATGCCGCTTTCAGAGCAGGAGCAACGTCTTCTCGAGGAGATGGAGCGGAACCTCTACCGCAACGATGCCGACTTCGTGCAAGCGGTCGGCGGGGTACGAGGCCGACGGCCGAACTACCGGGCGATCGTGCTCGGCGTCCTCCTCGCCGTCGCCGGCGTGGGGGCGCTCATCGGCGGTGTCGCATCCCAGATCCTGATCATCGGGATCCTCGGGTTCGTGCTCATGTTCGCCGGCGTGCTGGTGGCGTTCACGCCCGGCAAGCGGGGCGCCGCGGCGCCGGCGCCGAGCGAGTCGCCCTCGAGCAGTTCGAAGCCGCGCTCGGGCGCCGGGTTCATGGACCGCATGAACGACCGCTGGGACCGCCGCCAGGAGGGCCGCGACTAGTCCCTCCACTTCCGACCACCTGAACGGGCCGATCGTCTGATCGGCCCGTTTTTTCGTGCGCGCGAACCCGCCATCGCCTTCCCGAGCGGGGGGTCGGCCGTGGCATCCCGGCCGCGACGCGCCCATCTTGCACCTGGGTGCGTCCATTTCCTCCACTCCGCTCCACCCAGTGTTTTCCTTGCAATCACTGGGATCTCCCACTACACGTGCACGAAATTCGAGCGAATTTCGTTGATCAGTGGATGAAGGTGGAGTAAAGTGGGGTTACCTGGATCCTGGCCGGAGGAAGGGGGTGGCGCAGTGTTCCTCGGTACGTACGAGCCGAAACTCGATGACAAGGGGCGCGTCATTCTTCCGGCGAAGTTCCGGGAGGAGTTGTCGAACGGGCTCGTGCTCACGCGCGGGCAGGAGCGCTGCATCTACGTGTTCAGCGCTCGCGAGTTCGAGAACATGAGCGACAAGATCCGCCAAGCCCCCGTGACGAGCAAGCAGGCACGCGACTACATGCGCGTCTTCCTCTCGGGAGCCTCCGCGGAGACCCCCGACAAGCAGAACCGGGTCACCATCCCCGCCAACCTCCGCGGCTACGCGGGGCTCGACCGCGACCTCACGGTCATCGGCGCCGGCAGCAGGGTGGAGATCTGGGACCAGGCGGCGTGGCAGAGCTACCTCGCCGAGCAGGAGGCGGCCTTCGCGGAGACGGCGGAGGAGGTGATCCCCGGACTCTTCTGAATCCCCGGGTCCCGACTCCCAGCCGGCCGGCCCTGGTGCACTTCCCCGCATCAGGACGAACGGATGGGGATCAGGGCCCGAGGCCCGGAAGCAGAGGCGGAATCATGGACATCGAACGCATCCACACCCCGGTCATGCTCGAGCGCACGCTCGAGCTGCTGGCCCCGGCCCTCAAGGTCGACGGGGCGGTCATGGTCGACGCGACGCTCGGCATGGGCGGGCACACCGCGGCATTCCTCGAGCGGTTCCCGAACCTCACCGTCATCGGGCTCGATCGCGACACCGACGCCCTCGGCATCGCGCGCGAACGGCTCGCGAAGTACGGCGACCGCGCGCGCTTCGTGCACACGGTCTACGACGGCATCGCCCGGGCCGTGCGGTCGGAGGGCTTCAGCGAGGTGCAGGGCGTGCTGTTCGACCTCGGTGTCTCGTCGCTGCAGCTCGACCGGGCCGAGCGCGGCTTCGCCTACGCGAAGGACGCCCCGCTCGACATGCGCATGGACTCGACGAAGGGCCGCACCGCGGCCGACGTGATCGCCGAGTCGAGCGAGGACGAACTGCGCCGCATCTTCCTCGACTACGGCGAGGAGAAGCTCGCGGCCCGATACGCACGGGCGATCGTGCGTGCGCGCGCCGAGGCGCCGATCACGAGGTCGGCCGAACTGGTCGCCGTGCTGCAGGATGCGACGCCCATGGCCGTGCAACGGCAGGGGCACCCGGCAAAGCGGGTGTTCCAGGCCCTGCGCATCGAGGTGAACGAAGAGCTCTCGGTGCTCGAGCGCGCGATGCCCGCCGCCCTCGACTCGATCGCGGTCGGCGGCCGCATCGTGGTGCTGGCCTACCAGTCGCTCGAAGACCGCATCGTCAAGCGCGTGCTGCAGGCCGCATCGAGCTCGACCGCACCCGCCGGGCTGCCGATGGAGCTGCCCGAACACCGCCCGCAGTTCAAGCTCCTCGTCCGAGGGGCAGAACTCGCGTCCGAGTCCGAGCAGGCGGAGAACCCGCGTGCCAAGCCGGTGCGACTCCGCGCCGCAGAACGAGTGAGGAGGCCGTCATGAGTGCTCTGCCGGCCCGTCCACTGACCATCGGCCAGACGGCCGCAGCCCCCGAGCGCGCACCCGAGCGTGGGCGCTGGCTCCGGCCGGTGCCCGATCCGGGGCGACGCGCGAAGCCCACGCTCGTCTACGCGATCATCGCGATCGCCGGCGTCGCGGCGATCGTCGTGGCGCAGTTGCTGCTCTCGATCGCGATCACCCAAGGGGCGTACGACATCGACCACGCCCAGATGCAGCAGACGAAGCTCGACCGGCAGGAGCAGCAACTGCGCGAGGATCTCGACCGAGTGCAGTCGCCGCAGTACCTCGCCGCGAACGCCGAGGCGCTCGGCATGGTACCGAACGCGAATCCCGTGTTCCTGCGCCTGTCCGACGGCAAGTTGAGCGGCGACCCGGTGCCGGCCGGAACCGGCGCCGCGGCATCCGCCCCGCTCGTGCCGAATGCGCTGATCGACGGCGTGCCGCTCGTCACCGAGGAGCCGGCGGGGGAGACTCCGAAGCAGGAGGTGAAGCCGGCCGACCGGGACGAGCACACCGGAGCGGGAGGCGCTGCGGCGGTCGAGAAGCCGGCCGAGCCGTCCGTGACCGACGGACTCCCGACCCCGGCCACGCACTGACCGCGAACCGTCAGACCGAACACCAGAAGGGCCGAGGAACCACCGGATGAAGCGAACGAGCCGGCACTCGATGCGGAGGATCATCGTCTCCGCGGTACTGCTGGTCGTGCTGGTGGGCGTCTTCGTCGTGAAGCTCGTCGACATCCAGGTGGTGCGGGCCTCGGCGCTCAACGCCGAGGCGCAGGACGCCCGTTCGACGCCGGTCAAGGTGTGGGGCGCCCGCGGCGACATCGTCGACGCCAACGGCACGGTGCTCGCCGACAGCGTCATGCGCTACGACATCGTGGTCTCGCCGAAGCAGGCGAAGCTCGCGGTCGCCGAGCGCAAGGCCGCGAAGTCGGGGAGCTCGCAGGCGGACGTCGAGCTCACGACCGAGGAGCTCGTCGCCGGCCTCACACCGGCGGCAACGGAGCTCGCCCCGATCATCGGCCTCACACCCGACCAGGTGATCGGCGTGATCACCTCGAAGCTCGCCGAGAACCCCGACTCCGACTTCGCCTACGTCGCCAAGCAGGTCGACATCGAGGCCTACGACGCGGTCAAGGCACTCGAGATCGCGTGGGTGTATCCGAAGGAGCATCCCAGTCGCACCTACCCGAACGGCGCGGTCGCCGGCAATCTGCTCGGCTTCGTGCAGGCCGACGACGGCGCACCGCTCGCTGGGCTCGAGCTCGCCCAGGACCAGTGCCTCGCGGGCACCGACGGCGAGTTGAGCTACCTGCACAGCGCGTCCGACTGGGTGCCCATCCCCGGCACGGAGATCGTGCACAAGCAGGCGCACGACGGCGGCACGCTGAAGCTCACGATCGACGCCGACCTGCAGTACTTCGTGCAGCGGGTCGCCGAAGAGCAGCGACGTGCGACCGGCGCCAAATGGGCGACTGTCACGGTGATGGAGGCGAAGACCGGGCGACTCATCGCTGTCGCCGACGTGCCGACGGTCGACCCGAACGACCCGGGTGCGACCGACGCCGACGACCGCGGATCGCGCACGTTCACCGCCCCGTTCGAACCGGGATCGACGTTCAAGGCGATCACGGCGGCGTCGGTGCTCGACGCCGGCAAGGCGACGCCGCTCGACCAGATCATCGCGCCCTACCGGTACGAACCCCCGAACGGCGCCGACATCAACGACAGCGCGTACCACGACGACGAGCGGCTCACGCTCACGGGCGTGCTCATCGAGTCGTCGAACACGGGCATGTCGAAATTCGGCGAGCGGCTGACCGATCGGCAACGCTACGAGGACATGCAGAAGTTCCACTTCGGCGAGCCCACCGAGGTCGGCTTCCCCGAGGAGGCGCCCGGCGACCTGCACGGCGACCCGGATGAGTGGGACAACCAGACGAAGTACACGACGATGTTCGGTCAGGGTATGACGACGACGGCCGTGCAGATCGCGAGCGCCTACCAGACCATCGCCAACGGGGGCGTACGCATGCCGGTCTCGCTCGTCGAGAGCTGCACGACCCCCGACGGCAAGTCCACGGCGAAGCCCGCCGAGGGCGAGCGTGTGATCTCCGAGAAGGCGGCCGACGAGACCTCGCAGATGCTCGAACGGGTCTACGCCGAAGGCTGGCTCGCCGACACGTGGAACATCCCCGGCTACCGCGTCGCTGCGAAGACCGGAACGGCTCAGGTGGCAGATGGCAACGGCGGCTACCTGCACGGCTACCTGGTCTCGGTTTCGGGGTTCGCGCCGGCGGACGATCCCGAGTACGTGGTTTCGGTCAGCATCATGGATCCCGTTAAGATGAATTCGTCCGCCGCATCCGCGCCCGTCTTCCAGAAGGTGATGAGCCAGGTGCTGAAGAAGTATCGGACCGTTCCATCCGGCGCTCCGGCGCCCGATCTGCCAGCCACCTGGTGAGAAAGTTGGGTTCGTGACCGGATCGCCTCCAACGGCCCTCCGGCCGCAGCACCCGAGCCCTCGATCGCTCCGCGGCCTCGCCGAGGAGTTCGGGTTCGACGTGCGCGGCGAGCTCGGCGACCTCGAGGTCACGGGCGTCGGCCTCGCCTCGGGCGCCGTGCGTGCCGGCGACCTCTACGTCGGCGTGCCCGGGCGCAACGCGCACGGCGCGCAGTTCGCCGTCGCCGCGCGCGAAGCAGGCGCGGTCGCCGTGCTCACCGACGAAGCGGGCGCCTCGCTCGCGGGCCAGGCCGGGCTCCCCGTGCTCGTGACGCCCGACGCGCGTGCCGCGCTCGGCGCCGTCGCGGCCTGGATCCACCGCACCGACGAGAACCCCGCCTCGACGTTCGCCGTCACCGGCACCAACGGCAAGACGAGCGTCGTCTACCTGCTCTACGGCATCCTGCGCCAGCTGGGCGTCGTCGCGGGGCTCACCTCGACGGCCGAACGCCGCATCGGCGACGAGGCGGTCACGAGCTCGCTCACGACGCCGGAGGCGAGCGAACTGCACGCCCTGCTCGCCCGCATGCGGGAGGTCGACGTGCGCGCCGTCGCGATCGAGGTCTCCGCCCAGGCGCTCAGCCGCCATCGGGTGGACGGCCTCGTGTTCGACGTCGCCGGGTTCACCAACCTCAGCCACGACCACCTCGACGACTACACCGACCTCGACGAGTACTTCGAGGCGAAGCGAGAGCTCTTCCAGCCCGAACGCGCCAAGCGCGGCGTCGTCACGGTCGACTCCGACTGGGGCGACCGGCTCGTCGCCGAGTCGCGCATCCCGGTCACGACCCTCACCACGAGCGCCGACCGCGCCGCCGACTGGCGGGTCACCGTGCTCGACGAGCAGGCCGCGTACACGGTCTTCGCGCTCGAGGCGCCCGACGGCCGACGCATCGAGACCCGCGTGCCGCTGCTCGGCTGGTACATGGCGGCGAATGCGGCGCTCGCGATCGTCATGCTCACCGAGGCCGGCTACGACCTCGATCGCATCGCCGCGGTACTCGAGCGCGACGGCGGCATCGACGCCTACATCCCGGGCCGCGCCGAGCGCATCTCGGGCGACCGCGGACCGGTCGTCTACATCGACTACGGCCACAGCCCCGACGCCTTCCTGCAGACGTTGGGCGCGATCCGGCGCGTCACGCCCGGCCGCGTCATCATGCTGTTCGGTGCCGACGGCGACCGCGACACGACGAAGCGCGCCGAGATGGGTGCCATCGCCGCGCGCGGCTCGGACATCGTCGTGATCACCGACTTCCACCCGCGCAGCGAAGACCCGGCGGCGATCCGCGCCGCGCTCATCGCCGGCGCACGGGCGGCCGTCCCCGATCGCGAGATCCACGAGATCGCCGATCCGCGCGCCGCGTTCCGCGCCGCGCTCGCGCTCGCCCAGGAGGGCGACGCCATCCTCTACGCCGGACCCGGACACGAGGACTACCACGAGGTGAAAGGCGTGAAGATCCCCTACTCAGCACGCGAGGATTCCACGCAGGCGCTCCGCGACGCGGGGTGGCTGTCATGATCGCCCTGACCCTCGCCGAGGTCGCCTCGGCCGCCGGCGGCACGCTGCGCACCGAGGGCACCGACGCGAACGCCGAGACGGTCGTCTCCGGTGCGGTCACGACCGACTCGCGCGAGATCGGCCCCGGCGACGTCTTCGTCGCCAAGCGCGGTGAGTTCGACGACGGCCATCGTTTCGCACCGGCCGCCGTCGAGCAGGGCGCGGCGCTGCTCATCGTCGAGCACGCGCTCGACCTCGCCGTGCCGCAGATCGTCGTCGACGACTCGGTCGAGGCGCTCGGCGCCCTCGCGACCGAGGTGGTGCGCCGCGTCCGCGATCTCGGGCGGCTCCGCATCGTCGGCGTGACCGGTTCGAACGGCAAGACCACGACGAAGAACCTGCTGCGCGCGGTGCTCGAGCGCGTCGGTCCGACGGTCGCCGCGCGCGCCTCGTACAACAACGAGGTCGGCGCCCCAGTCACGATGCTCGAACTGACCGAGCAGACCGAGTTCCTGGTCGCGGAGATGGGCGCGTCCGGCGTGGGCGAGATCGCTCGTCTCGTCAAGATGGCGCGCCCCGACGTCGGCATCGTGCTGAAGGTCGGCCTCGCCCACGCCGGCGAGTTCGGGGGCATCGAGCAGACCGTGCGCGCGAAGTCCGAGATGGTCACCGACCTCCTCGGCACCGACGTCGCCGTGCTCAACGCCGACGACCCGCGCGTCGTTCCGATGGCCGGGCTCACCGCGGCGCGCGTCGTCTGGTTCGGCCTCGGCGACGACGCCGACGTCCGTGCGACCGACCTGCACGTGCACGCCCGCGGCACCGACTTCACGGTCACCGTACCCGGCGGCGAATCCGCCCGCGTGCATTTCGGCGTGCTCGGCGAGCACCACGTCATGAACGCCCTCGCCGCCGTCGCGGCATCCCTGCAGCTCGGGGTCGGCCTCGCCGACATCGTGACGGCCCTCGAGAGCGTGACCCTCGCCGAGCGCTGGCGCATGCAGCTCATGGGCGGACGCGACGACGTCACGGTCATCAACGACGCCTACAACGCGAGCCCCGACTCGATGGCCGCCGCACTCAAGACCCTCGCCCAGGTGAAGGCGCCCGGCACCCGCACGATCGCGGTGCTCGGCGAGATGAGCGAACTCGGCGAGTTCTCGGGCGAGGAGCACGACCGCATCGGCCTGCTCGCCGTGCGCCTCGGCATCTCGCAGCTCGTCGTCGTCGGACTGGGCGCCCGCCGCCTGCACATCTCCGCGATCAACGAGGGATCGTGGGACGGCGAGTCGGCGTACGTCGAGACCGCCGACGAGGCCTTCGAGCTCGTCACCGCGAGCGTGCAGCCCGGTGACACGGTATTGGTGAAATCGTCGAACTCGGCGGGTCTCCGCCTGCTCGGCGACCGACTGGGAGAATGGTTCGCGTGAGCGCAGTTCAACATCACGGCGGGGCTGGGTAGTCGAACTGCCTGCTCGGCGACCGACTGGGAGAATGGTTCGCGTGAGCGCAAGGCAACATGACGGCGATGTCGGGCAGATGAACTGCCGGACGGGAGCGCAGTCCGCATGAGAGCCCTCCTGACCGCCGGGGCGCTCTCGCTCGCGTTCACCCTCTTCCTGACGCCGCTGTTCATCCGACTGTTCGTCCGGCTCGGCTGGGGCCAGTTCATCCGCGACGACGGCCCGCAGAGCCACCACGTGAAGCGCGGCACGCCCACCATGGGCGGCATCATCTTCATCCTGGGCACGCTCTTCGGCTACTTCACGGCGACGTTCGTGCAGGGAGAGGGCGCGACGACCTCTGGTCTGCTCGTGCTGCTCATGATGGTCGGGCTCGGCATCGTCGGCTTCGTCGACGACTTCCTGAAGACGCGCAAGAAGCAGTCCCTCGGCCTCGGCGGCTGGGCGAAGGTCGCCGGCCAGATGATCGTCGCCGTCGTGTTCGCCCTGCTCGCGCTGCAGTTCCCCAACCAGCAGGGCGTGACCCCGGCGTCGACGAACATCTCGTTCATCCGCGACCTGCCGCTCGACTTCATGGTGTTCGGCACGATCGCGGGCATCGGGCTCTACGTCATCTGGATCTGCCTGCTCTCGGCTGCGGCCTCGAACGGCGTCAACGTGACGGATGGTCTCGACGGTCTCGCGGGCGGTGCGTCGATCCTCGCGATCGGGTCGTTCGTCGTCATCGGGTTCTGGCAGTTCAACCAGTCGTGCGCGAACCCGACGATCAACCCGCCCGACATGTACCGCTGCTACGAGGTTCGCGACCCGCTCGACCTCGCGATCGTGGCCACGGCCATCGTCGGCGGTCTCATCGGCTTCCTCTGGTGGAACACGAACCCGGCGAAGATCTACATGGGCGACACGGGCTCGCTCGCGCTCGGCGGTGCGCTCGCGGCGCTCGCGATCCTCAGCCGCACCGAACTCCTCCTCCTGCTCATCGGCGGACTGTTCGTCATCGAGGCGGGCTCGGTCATCCTGCAGCGGGCCTACTTCAAGGTCACGCACGGCAAGCGCATCTTCCTCATGAGTCCGATCCACCACCACTTCGAGCTCAAGGGCTGGGCCGAGGTCACGATCGTGGTGCGCTTCTGGATCATCGGGGGGCTGCTCGTCGCCGCCGGCGTCGGCGCCTTCTACTTCGAATGGCTGCAGAGCTGATGGCGGATGCCGCCGGCACGGCCGCAGAGCGCCTCGATTCGCTGACGAGCTGGAACGCCGACTGGCGCGGCCTCAGGGTCGCGGTGCTCGGCGTCGGCGTGACCGGCTTCGCCGTCGCCGACACCCTCACCGAGCTCGGTGCGGAGGTGCTCGTGCTCGCGCCGACCGTCGACGACGACCGCGCCCGCATCCTCGACGTCATCGGGGCTCGACTCGTTCGGCATCCGCTCGACGCCATGCCCGAGGAGCTCACGGCGTTCGCGCCCGACGTCGTCGTCACCTCGCCGGGATTCCATCCCGATCACCCGGTGCTCGAATGGGCCGGACGCGAAGGCGTCGCGATCTGGGGCGACATCGAACTCGCCTGGCGCGTGCGCGACAAGGTGAACGCGGCCGAGTGGATCCTCGTGACGGGGACGAACGGCAAGACCACGACCGTGCAGATGGCGGCGACGTTCCTCGCCGCGAACGGTCTGCGCGCCGCACCGTGCGGCAACATCGGCGTTCCCGTGCTCGACGCGGTACGCGACCCGGGCGGGTTCGACGTGCTCGTCGTCGAGCTGTCGAGCTACCAGCTGCACACGCTGCCGACGACCGGGCCCGGGGCGGTGCACCCCTGGGCGAGCGTCGTGCTCAACCTCGCCGACGACCACCTCGACTGGCACGGCTCGTTCGAGGCCTATGGTGCGGCCAAGGCCAAGGTCTACGAGAACACCAAGGTCGCCTGCGTCTACAACCGTGCCGACGAGGCCACCCGCCGCATGGTCGAAGAGGCGGAGGTCGAGGAGGGTGCGCGAGCCATCGGCTTCGGTCTCGACGTGCCGGGCCCCAGCGACTTCGGCGTGGTCGAGGGCATCCTCTGCGATCGCGCGTTCCTCGACGACCGCCGCACGGCGGCACTCGAGATCACGACGCTCGCGGAGCTCGAGCCTCGGGGGCTCGCAGCACCCCACGTCGTGGCGAACATCCTCGCCGCCTCGGCGCTCGCGCGGTCGTTCGGCGTACCCGTGGGCGTCATCCACGACGCGCTCGGCGAGTTCCGGCTCGACGCCCACCGCATCGAGACCGTCGCGGTCGCCGGCGGCATCCGCTGGATCGACGACTCGAAGGCGACCAACCCGCACGCGGCCGAGGCCTCGTTGCGGGCGTTCGGACGGGTCGTGTGGATCGTCGGCGGCCTCCTCAAGGGCGTGGATGCGGACTCGCTCGTCGCCGCGCACGTCGGCCGGCTCCGGGCCGCCATCGTGATCGGCCGCGACCGGCTCGCGCTCGTCGAGGCGTTCCGGCGACACGCCCCCGAACTCCCGCTCTTCGAGGTCGTGGCCGACGACACTGAACAGGTGATGCCCGACGCGGTCGCGCTGGCTGCGACGGTCGCCGAGGACGGCGACACCGTGCTGCTCGCCCCGGCGGCGGCGTCGATGGACCAGTTCGCCGACTACGGCGATCGCGGCCGGCGGTTCCACGAAGCGGTCAGAGCGATGCTGGGAGGTGAGGCGGATGGCGACTCCGCCCCGCTCGAACCGCCCGCCGAAGCCTGAGGCCGGCGAGCAGGGCATCTCGGCGGCGCGGATCCGACTCGGACGCGTGTTCCGCGCCGAGTCCGCCGACTACTTCCTGCTGCTCGGCACGACGCTCTTCCTCGTCGTGCTCGGGCTCGTCATGGTGCTCTCGTCGTCGCTCGTGGAGTCGCTCATCGAGGACGGCGGCCTCGTCGACCAGGCGGTGCGCCAGGGCGTGTTCGCGATCATCGGCATCCCGGCGATGCTCATCGCGAGCCGCCTGCCCGAACGCTTCTGGATGCGCATCGCGTGGCCGCTGCTCATCGTCACCTGCATCCCGCAGATCCTCGTCGTCGCGACCCCGATGGGCATCGAGATCGGCGGCAACACGAACTGGCTCGCGATCGGCCCCGTGCAGTTCCAGCCGTCCGAGTTCATCAAGGTCGCGCTCGTGATCTGGCTCGGGCTCATGGTCACCAAGAAGCAGGACAAGCTCGACGACTTCACGCACGGCATCCTGCCGATCCTGCTCGTCGGCGGGGGAGCGATCGGCCTCGTGCTCCTCGGCGGCGACCTCGGCACCGTCATGATCATGGGGGCCATGCTGCTCGGCGCGCTCTTCCTCATCGGGGTGAAGCTGCGGCTCCTGCTGCCGCCGGTCATCATCGCGGCGGTCGGCTTCGTGATCGTCGCCTTCTCGAGCGAGAACCGGATGCGGCGGATCACCTCGTTCCTCGATGCGAACTGCGCCGCCGGCGGCACCGGCGACGCCGTCAACGACTGCTGGCAGATCCAGCACGGCACGTTCGCACTCGCGAACGGCGGCATCTTCGGCATCGGGCTCGGCAACTCGGTCGCGAAGTGGTCGTGGCTGCCGGCAGCCGACAACGACTTCATCTTCGCGATCATCGGCGAAGAGCTCGGGCTCATCGGGGCGATCGTCGTGATCGGGTTGTTCGTGCTGCTCGCGATCGCCTTCGCCCGGGTGCTCCGCGGAGCGCAGACTCCGTTCGGCCGTGCGGCGACGGCGGCCGTGCTCGTGTGGGTGATCGGGCAGGCCTGTGTCAATATCGGTGTCGTGCTCGGAGTCTTCCCCGTCCTCGGCGTCCCGCTGCCGCTCGTCTCAGCCGGCGGCACCGCCCTGCTCACCACCCTCGTCGCGATCGGCGTCGTGCTGTCCGTCGCGCGCACGCCCGAGGCATCCGCCCGTCTGGCCGCGCGTTCGGCCGCGCGCAAGGCCCGAGCCGCCGAGCGGGCTGCGCGATGACCGTCTACCTGCTCGCCGGCGGCGGAACGGCCGGCCACGTGAACCCCCTGCTCGCGGTCGCCGACCGCCTGCGCGATCGCGATCCCGATGCCGAGGTGCTCGTGCTCGGCACCGCCGAAGGCCTCGAGGCGAGACTCGTGCCCGCCCGCGGGTACGAACTGCTGACGATCGCGAAGGTGCCGTTCCCACGACGGCCGAATCGCGCCGCGGCCGCGTTCCCGGCGCGGTTCCGGCGATCGATCGCCGACGTCACCGAGATCATCGCCGGCCGCGGCGTCGACGTCGTCGTCGGGTTCGGCGGCTACGTCTCGACCCCGGCCTACGTCGCCGCGCGACGTGCCGGCGTCCCCTTCGTCGTCCACGAGGCCAACGCGAAGCCCGGACTGGCGAACCGTCTCGGCGCCCGTCGTGCACGTGCGGTCGGCGTGGCGTTCGAGGGCACACCGCTTCCCGGTGCCGAGGTCGTCGGCATGCCGCTGCGCCGTGAGATCGAGACGCTCGACCGCGCCGCGCTGCGCCGCGCCGCCGCGGAATTCTTCGACCTCGACCCCGACCGCCCCGTCCTGCTCGCGACGGGTGGATCACTCGGCGCCCGTCGCATCAACCGCACGATGGTCGACAGCGCCGCCGCGCTCGTCGCGACCGGATGGCAGGTGCTGCACATCACCGGTGCCAAGTCCGAGGTCGACGACCCCGGCATCGACGGCTACCGCATGGTCGAGTACGCCGACCGCATGGACCTCGCGCTCGCCCTCGCCGACTTCGCCGTCTCGCGTGCGGGCGCGGCGACCGTCTCCGAGCTCGCCGCGCTCGGCATCCCCGCCGTGTACGTGCCGTACCCGGTCGGCAACGGCGAACAGCGGTTCAACGCGGCCGGGGTGGTCGGCGCCGGTGGCGGCATCCTCGTCGAGGACGCCCGGTTCGTGCCCGAGTGGGTCACGGCCGAGCTCGTGCCCCTGCTCGCCGACCGTGAGCGGGCCGCTTCCATGGCGGCCGCAGCAGCCACCGCCGGCGTGGCCGACGGCAGCGACCGCATGGTCGCCCTCGTCGATCGCGCACTCGGCGGGGGAGCCGCGGACCGCGGCTGACACGCGTAACGTGGAATGCAGCGGATCCACCCCGAACGCGCCGACGGCGCACCGCATCCGACGACCCCGACCGCACTGAGGAAGAGCGACCGAACGTGACCATCAAGCCCGATCTCTCGATCCAGATCCCCGCCGAGCTCGGCGCCGTGCACTTCGTCGGCATCGGGGGTTCCGGCATGAGCGGCATCGCACGTCTGTTCATCGGCGCTGGGCATCGCGTCACGGGCTCCGACGTGCGCGACTCGGCGAACATCGCGGCGCTCCGCGAACTCGGCGCCGAGATCGCCATCGGCCACGACGCCGCGAACCTCGGCGACGCCGAAGCCGTCGTCGTCACCGGTGCGCTCTGGCAGGACAACCCCGAGTACCAGCTCGCACTCGAGCGCGGCCTGCCGGTGCTGCACCGCTCGCAGGCGCTCGCGTGGCTCATCTCGG
>Ga0256776_1000095_pt1 | contig 15152 bp, 4 predicted proteins | sample MC6MC0927MT_FD_186069 | JGI IMG/M metagenome (GOLD analysis project Ga0256776, IMG submission 186069) | Metatranscriptome of enriched soil aggregate microbial communities from Iowa State University, Ames, United States - MC6-MC0927-MT... | ecosystem: Environmental > Terrestrial > Soil >... | reverse complement strand
TTTTTTTTTGAAAAGCAGGTAACTGTTGTATATAGAAACGAGTTCCGATTCCGGAAGTAAACAAACCGCAAACAATGGAGAACAGTGGTCGTATCACCGTCTCATCTGGGGAACAATATGATGACTAAAAGAAGTCTGAAAATGAGAAGGCGCGATGGTGCATATCAGCCGGGCAAAACGCAACGCGAAAATCAGGAGCATGTTCTCTTATGAACATACACCTCTCACCAGAATGGGCACCATCCAATGTAGCATTGACAAAGGTTCGTATGACTCGTTGCTTGTTGAATGAGTTGTTCGACTTGTTCCGCCGTATCGAGTACGACATTCGGATCAAAGTCGCGACCAAGCAACTTCGATTCGACACGCGCGATCACACTCAGTGCTTTCGCATTCAACACCTCACTACCGGCATCTTCCGGAGCGGAAGCAGGAAGGCCACCACTGCCACTACCACCAGCATCAGGAGCACCACCAACTCCATTGACTGCAGTGGCATCTGGACCAGGAGCTTGTGAAGGAGGTGTGGTGGAGACCTTACTTGCACCTGCACCCACAGTTGGACCGAGAGGATTCTGTCCAGTGGCAATGGCAGCAGCTGCGACACCATTGGGAACAGTCACATCCGTCTCGGCTCCTGCACCAACCGTCTTATCTACATCCGTTCCAGCAGCAGCAGCCGCGACCGCAACAGTGACTGCTGCTGCAGTTGCTCCAGTTGTCTCATCTCCATGCATGGTTTGTTTCTTTGGTGCGGTCACCAGTCGCCAATTGATGAGTGGGTCATATACGAACGCTTCCAACACCGCCATCACACTCTCTTTGTTCTCGCGTAACACACGCATGACACTATGAGCCGTCGCACGGAAGGTACCTTCGATGCCACTCACTTCCATGGCGTTCACCAACATCCTCGTGAGTCGAAACGGAATCTTCTCGGGGAACTTATCTCGTTGCATGGCGACTTCGAAACAGTCGCCGAAGTCAATGTGCAAAATCTTGCCGGAGGAACGATCCAACATCAAGTTGCAGGGGTGTCGATCTCCCAACCCCAAGATGTAGCCAACCATACACATGACAGCCAGGGAGCGAGTATAGTTCGTACGACGATCCAACCATACTTCACTGGATGAGGCCGACAGCCATAACACATTGGCCAAGTCTGCTCCAGTCGTTCTCGAGAGTGCATGCTCGAACACTTCAACTTTTTGCATCAGTGGCAATAGGGCATGATCCGGAGCCATTTGGAGCATCAATCGATGTTCGATGTTGAGCAGTACCTTCCGTGCATCGCGATATTCCTTGATGAGTGCATGGAGTGTGTCACAATTATGCAGCCATTGAATGAGGCCGCTATTCGGTGCCAGGGGTATGACGGCGTATCCACGAATCTTCAAGTCCTTGCGATTCGTTTCGGAATCAGCCTGCAACAACGTATTGACCAGACCAAACAGCTGCATGACACGCTTATCTTGACGCAGATCTTCGTGCCCCTTGAGTAGGAATGTATACTCTCGTCCATCATCTCCCATGATACTGAGTTTTCGTGGCCGCTGCTTGGATTCGATGACCTTCAATGTGGGCACGAAGAATGCGATTCGGACTCGAGATCGATCCGCACAGTCACGATCGGCCAAGAAGGTGCCTGGCATGGCTAACACGAGTGAGTGTGCATGCAACAATGTCGGGGAGACGAACTGCAGCTCCAAGTCACTTTGAGAAGTCAGTTGCTTGTTGATGCGACGGAAGCATCCGACCAATATATCCCATGCCTGATTGACATCGGAATCATTTCCTGACGACAGGAACTTGTCCATCCATTCGAAGCTCTCTTGGAAATCACGCCCGAAAGAATGCATGAATGAAATCTCCTGTAAAGTGGAGGCACCTCGTTCCATCATGCGACGAAGCGGGCTCAGGATGCTCATCATCGCCTCAAAGTTTCTGGAGGGACCGAACCACAGTCGACTGGCTTCTTCCAACGCTTCATGCCACATTTCACTCCAGAGGATCGACACACGAATGAGCTCACGGGAGACCATCAATGCTTGGTCGACGAGTTGGGCCTCATGTGTCTGGATGACATTGAGCAATTTGAGTGCACACTTTTGACGAACTCGACTACTGGACTTGCTGACGACTGCTAGTGGATAGACTAACGCTTGAGCATGCTTGAGTCCAATCTTGCACAATAGTTGGAAGATGCTCTGTCGAACCGTCGCAGCCGGTGCGTCAATTCGTGCGATAATCTGGGGGATGACACACAGCCATGTATCAATACTCAATGCACCACCATGGAATCCTACATGCAGCTCACTGGCAACTTCCGCGTCCATGCCATGAGCAAACCACAGGGTCAACAATCGAAGGATATCTTGGAAGCTATGCGACTCACCAGCGAGACTGATGGATTTGAAGAAGCCACGAATGGCGGGAATCACATGCTGACGTATCTGGGCATCCAAGGAGGCCAAGGCGGATTGATAGGACTCTTCAGCCAAGATGGGTGATGCTGCTGCAGCTGATGATGAAGATCCATTCGTACCATTCATTGTTGCCGTTGTGGTTGCCGAAACACTATGAGCATTCGTATTCTTCCTTGCATCCATGAGTTGTTGTTTCTTCTGTTTATAATGTTGTACCAATCTGAAGTTGATGACCGCCCAATTGTGCCACACTTTATACAGCTTCCTCGTCGTATCTCGACTGGCAGTGGCTTGTCCGCCGGATGATTCAACTTCATCGAAGGATGGATCGGCGGCGGCGGACGAAGGGAAAGGACCGGGGATCGAACGAGTGGATTGCAAACTTGTGCCACCCATGCCCATTCCGCCACTTGCACTGCCATACCCGAATGAGCCAGGCATACCAGACTGACTTGCATAAGGACTGGATACTGGAGAAGTGAGAGCATCGAGTCCTTGGGCATCAGCTATATCAGACGTGTGTGGAGAGGACACACCAGGATTCATACCCATCTCTGATCCATACACACCTCCAGACTGGGTGGCATAGCCTCCGCCATATGATGCGGATCCAGCAGTTGGAAGTGTGGCACCTCCATCCATGTATGCGGCCTCTTCCGTCGCTCGTCTGAAGTAGTGCATAATTCGTGGAATGTTATCTTCGCCAAATGTGAAGTTATCGGCGGTCGTCGTCGATGATGATGATCCAGCAGCAGCGTTGTTCGATGACATACCTAAACTTCGACGTTGTTTCAATTTGGATGCGGAGCGTCTCTTCGCTGCAGCCGAGGCCTTGCTCGATTCAGCTGGCCCGAACCCAATGATACGGATGGGACCCGTTGCAGTACCATTCTCGCCTGCACCATTGACAATGACACTGGTTCCTGGAGCAACATTGATCGAAGCGGACGAATTGGACGATGCAGTCCCACCAGCCGCAGCAGTATCATGGGTGAAGGCAGTAAGAGAGAGATGCCATAGACCAAGCTTGAGATAGATGCGAGCTTTGAGACGATGCAATTGAGAGGAGGAAAGATTCGACAGGTGGAATGGAGAGGAAAGTGGATCGAATGATGAGGAAGAGGATGAGGATGGTGCGGTCGATGATGCAACTGGTGGTGAAGAATTGACACCGGTAAATGTTGGCAAGCTACCAGACATGGATGATTGTCGTGCAGTGCGAGCACGAACAGGTGATCCTGGTCGAGAACCTGATTGGGCGGCACCGCCAAAAGACGTTGGAGGTGAGACGGAGATAGACATGGATGGTGCACGACTCGGACGCGTGATATGCAACGTACCATCCGCGCCAATATCGATGCTGTGGCGGCGATTACCAAGTAGTTCGTCCCATGAACCAGCATTCTGACTTGCTGCTGCTGTGTGTGCAGCATAACCTCCTCCTCCAGCACCGCTTCGTGACGTAGTGTACGCTTCCAACTGAGTGCTGAGTTGTTGTAGTCGTGTCAATGCCTCAATCTTCATTTCAATGCCCGCCGCATCTTCGCCTGCTTTCCACAGATGCTTCAGATAGGCATAGGTAACTGCGGGGAAATCCGTGGGGAACGGGGCCAAGTTACCGTTACCGTTGCTGGCGTCATTCGTCGTCTCCGCCTCACGATGCCATTGTTGTGGATCAAATCCAAGTAACGTTGTGAGCACCTGAAGTGAGAGTGAGAGCTTGCCGGATTTTCGACAGAGACTATCGAAGCGCAACCAGGTGTCCATGTCCTCTTGTGGTGAGAGAACCAATCGACGCACCAACAGAACATTCTGCCATACATCGACACTTCGTGCTGCACCATGCAGTAAGCGTTGTGACCACATTCGACGAAGTAATGGTGGAACATATGAGGAAGGCAACAATGGAGCTCCATGTTGTTGGATACGTTCCCGACCGATGAATGGGTTGAGATTGTTCATTCCTCGTTTGTTCGTGTGTGCATCGTATCCAGTCGCATGCAACCATCCAATTTGTCCACCTTTTGCTTGTTGTTGCATGATGGATTGTTTCAATCGTGTGATCTCCGCCATCTCTCCAAACTGTTGCACTTGGACCAGTACTGGATACGCTCGTGCATAACTCTCGGACATGAGTGCACCAAGCTCGGCATCCAACATGGCACGACCTCGTTCAATGCTTCTCCAGGCCTCACCAAGATCATCCATGTACAATGCGGCGATACATCGAAGCAGTTCATGTTCCGCATGGGAGTGATCGAGGGAGGTGACGAACTTGGACATGCTGGACCATGCACCGAGATTCCATGCAGCCATACAAGCCAACGGCGCAATCTCTCGACGGATCGCTTCAGACTCATCTGGACCAGCCAAGGTGGCCGTGGCCAAGATTCCATCACCACTCAACCCGTTCCCGTTGGACCCACCATGATCCAATCCAAGTCTCGACCATGTTGTCTCTGTCAATGTGTACAATCTCTCCCACTCGCCCAACGCCTTCAGACAGCGCATCCTGCCAAGTGTATAGTCGACCGTCTCTGGATTCTCGATCTGTTTCCTTTCATAACTCTCCAATGCCTCTTCCCATTTCTGCAGCTTCTCATACCAACCAACTTGGATATGGAAGGAGGAGGTGGAACTATCTTCGGGTGACAGCGCCAAGTTCGTGCTTCCTGCTGTGGTCGATGCGAGTCCAGTCAGTCCTCCAGTGGCTCGTGCGATCGATTGTTCTCTCAATCGTTGTTGTTCGATCTTCTTGTTGTATGCGAGGATACCGAGTGCTGCCTCGGGGTTTCCAAGTTGGTTGTGGATGGCGATGAGACCCTGTGCGGTGGCTGCGGCAGCTCGAGCTGGATCCAAGTCCACTTCCTTCTCGGCGTAGTAGAGCGCCTTGGCATATGCATGAACACTCTGTGCAAGCTTTCCGAGCATCCGGCCATCGAATGGCATGGACTTGCCATCACGCTCCATCAACTCGACGAGGTTCAATAATGCATGAAGCACTTCGCTGGGCAAGTTGGTTGCATGGAAGGCGGAATCGATACAACGGATCAGGTCATCTTGGTAGCGATCTTGTAGTTCATTCCAACAACTCACGAAAGATGCATGAAATAATTCACGAGCTAATGGATGGTACTTCTGAGCGAGGATACTACATGACCTCAATGCTGGAGATGGGGACTCCTTCAACAGTTCAATCGAGAATGATCTCATCCATTCGATCCAATCATCTTTGGTGCTTCTCTGGCTCACCTCCCACACCTTCTGGAGATTGGCCTCGGACACTTGCAGCTTCTTCGGAGGAGGAGCGTTCCCATGGTTGGCACCAACACCGAACCCGAAGCCGAAGCCCAACCCCACTCCGACTCCAACACCCCAATCCGAGTCGAACGAGGAATTGGAATCGAAGGAAGAGTCATCATTGGCGAACGAACCGTTGGATGTGGCACCAACTCCACCGATGGTTAGTCCTGCTGCGGCTAACGCTGGTGTGGCACCAACTAGACCTGTACTGGCAGTTCCAGCAGCAACCATGTTTCCATCCTTGCCTGACGTACCACCTACACCACAGGCCCCTGCTGCACTCATTCCATGACTTCCCGGTCCATTCATTCCCAGTCCGCCCAATCCACCCAATCCAGCCACGACGGACGCTCCACCCATCGCCGCCAAATTCAATCCGAAAGTTGGAGCGATCGCCAAGATGCTTCCTGCCAAACCCGTACATCCAAACCCCTGGAAGCACTTGAGACCAAGTTTGATCCCATCGAGATCGTGTGGGTAGATTCGTTGGAAGTGAGATAATTTTGCAACGAGTAATTCGAAACGCTCCAAATAGGTGTGAGTGATTGGGGGAGGCGCCTGGATCATTCCGGCAGTGTGAGCTGATCCAGCATGTGCAATCAGGATCGCTTCGATGAATGCCGGCTGTTTCAATCCGGAACTTGGTGGCTCATTCTTGCTGCTACTACTACTTGAATGCGTCCCGCCATGTCCAGCGCTCAGTGAGTGATGCAACCCTCCTCCCAGGTGCTTGTCCACCCATCCAGGCTGGTTGAGTATGCGTGAGAACATTGGCAGGAAGTTGATGGCGGCCGTCTGGAATTGAAAGAGGAGCAAACACAGTAGCTGAAGAATGTCTTCACGGAGTGGAGCGAGAGATGAAGGATGGAGGAGTGAATGGAGGTCGATGGTTCGAGCGGCACTGCTACTACGTGTCCCAGTGGGAGGAGCAGTGAGTGTGGCGAGTGTGGATGCAATGTGTGCTGCAGCTGGAGAAGAAGAACCAGGAGTCGCCGTCGTGGTGACAACCTCTTTGCTGCTCTTACTTGTGGGAACGATTGGAGGTGGATCAGGCAGCTCGAGCAACCTCGCCAAAGGTAGCATCAATCTTCCCGCATATTCATGTAGGTTCAATATGCGTGCAATACTTGCAATACTTGCAATGGCGGCCTGTTTGACAATCAGGTTACTCTCGGGCTGTTCGGCGAGTCGAATGAAGGATGGCAGAACCAAGTACAAATAATCCGTCGTCCATTGACTGCCAACGATGGAGGCACGTGAAGACATGGATGAGAAGGAGAGACCAGATAACGGATGGGGAGCTGGAGGTCGCGAGCCACTGGACCCTCCACCGATCGTCACACTTGCTGCAGCGGCTGTCGATCGAGATTGTGGTGTGAAATACTGCTGGTTGATCACATTGAACGTATGAAGTATCTTGAGCGTCATATGTCGTTCGAAACTTCGATCCGTATGAAGCAGGTGCAACAGTGCCGGCACCAACGTGGGCAAGTAGACCTTGAATTCGTCACGCAAGGCCAAGACGATCTTGTTGATTAAGATCAAGATATGCGTCGTCCATGTCTCGGAGACATGCTGTGGAACGGAGGACACGGATCCGCTGGCTCCACCACTACCAACATTGGTTGCAGGCACAGATGTGGATGCATCGACCAACGTTGACGGAGTAACAGATGAGCCTCCACCGACCACGCCACCACTTCCATGACCTCCCGCTCCAACAGATGGTCCAACACCTCCCCATCCATATGTGATCAACTCGAAGATACCTTGTAAATATGGCTTGATTTGGTGGCGTACAACGGAGATCAGGTGGCCTAACTGAATGAAGAGCGCGTCACGCAAGCTGAAATCGAAGTCGGTCTCCCCTGAAACATTCGATGCAGATCCACCGGATCCGGATGAGGAAGCCGAGGAAGTGTTGCTGGAACTCTTGCTCGATGTGCCTCCTCTTCCTGCTGCATTGTTGCTTGTCGTCGCATTGGCACCACTTGTCGCCGTTGGTGGATTGAAGCTGGTCTGTTTGAGCACTTGGATGAATGTGGGCACAATCATCGGCAGATACTTGGCACACTTCGTCGAGCTTCCAAGACTACGCACAATGAACATGATCGCTTTCAACACTTGGGAATGGTGCGTGCCCAACGAAGGGTCACGGAGGATCTTCAACAGTCCTTGTAAGGCGACAGTTGGATAGTAGTCATCACTCAATTGTGAGAGGGAACTAGACAAGGAGCCACCTCCAGGTAAGGAAGGCAATGCATCCTTCGTTGCACCTCCTCCTCGTTGTTGTCCCTGTTGATTGTTGGCAGTTGGAATGTCTTGACTGGGCATCGTTGCTCCCGCTCCAGCCATGCCTCGATTGAAGCTCTTCACCGGAACAATGAGGAATCCTCTCGAGGATGCATCCAGTATCTCCCGATAGACATAGGGATCCAATGCACCGAGCACACCGAGCAATTTCAACACTTCACGACGAACGAGATACGCGCTACTTGCAGAGGCGGAAGGAACGGAACTAAGCATCGATCCACGACCACCAACCATCCCTGCACCAATGAGACCTGAATCGGCGCCGTCGACCGGAGCCGAGCTTCCGCCACGCACATGGTTGACAACAGCCTCACCCTTCCTTCCTCCCGCCGTCGACTGCAACAGTCCCAAGAGAATCTTCAATAGTCCCGGGTAGCGGAAGTATGGTTCCACAACGAATCCCGTGGCAGTCAACAACGATGAAAGCGTTCGCAACACGACATCCTTGCGCAGGACGGAGGAAGCTTGTCGAAGGTTGCCTGAGGTGGAAGATGGGTTGAGTGAGAGCAGATGGAAGATCAATGGAAGGAGTTGCATCAGATAAGATTGAGGATGTGGAGTCGTCGATGTCGCACTGGATGATGCATACTTTGGTGTGTTGAATGTTTCGCCTTCATTCCATGCCACCAGTGCATCTCCACCCTCGCCATAGTCTTCCAGGCCATTGGTCGTGGCTCCAGGCGGCATCGCCAACACATGTCCACCAATCAATGCCAACTTGGATAATGCATCCAGTAGACAATTACATACACGTAGGTCGGCATGAAGACTTGAGAGAGACGGAGTCCGACCTCCTTCACGAGTCGAGTTGGAGCGGGATCCACCGACATGGTTGCCCGAGCGATCCAGGCCCGAATGTGTGAGCGGGATACAACTGCGAAGCTTGGGGATGAGAACTTGCAAGATGGTTTCGACATAGGGCAACAGAAGCATCTTGGCAGATCGAAGCAAGTGTCCAAGCAACAAACAGCTTTCCTCTCGAGTACGCGCATCGGCTCCATGGTTGATCTCCGTCAACAGTTGCATGAGTACTTTCCGTAAACTTGGCATGACCAGTGCGGGAGACCGTACACCAATCCGCCCGATGATACTACATGCCACTCGTCTCACTCCCAGATTCTCATCGTTGAGCATGAGGAAGAGCTGGTGGATAAACCCGGGAGTATGCAGGAATAGATCATCGAGTCGATGACGTGAGGGAGGCAGCGACCAACAATCGAGGAGTGGATTGTTCGAGGAAGTGAACCCATCGGCGGCGGAGGAGGAAGAACAGCTGCCATCCGAATCGAAATCATCACTATCATCAAGCATCGATTCAGTCAAATTGATCCCATCCATATTGTCGTGACCATCGTCGCCATCCTCATGGCCGAACAATCCACAACCAGCAACGCCCTCTCCATCTCCATCCCCCCTCAGCAACACGCTCAAGATCGCTCGTCGATTTGAGACGACGGGGTCGGAAAGGGCCGAAATGAGCAGCCGGTCTAAACAGGAGATTATGGTGGAGATTTGCAGAGGGGAGAATGAGGCAGTGAAGAATGATGCGGATGTGAGCACATCGAGAGAAGCGGAGGAGTTGGAGTCCGATGAGGAAGAGGGCGTGAAGAAGGATGCGGGAGTGGGAGCTGAAGAGCCTCCAGCTGATTGTAAAGTAGGTGGAGCAAACCCTGCCAAAGATGCAGCAATCCCTGCAGAGACATTGGCGTTACCACCGGAGCTTTTCGATGCATGCTGTGGTTGAGGTACCGCGATACTTTGCTGTGCGTTCAACACCACATGAGCTCGCTGGTTGTCCAACAATGATCTCATGACCCTCTCCTCGTTCTCTCCCTTGGTCTTACAAAGTATCTTCGCAATGGTGACCGATGCCACACGTCGTATCTTTGGATGGTGGAAATCGAGCAGAGCGACCAGGTTCAGATCACGCACGACGGACAGTAAAGTGTGATTCGTGAAAGGGAAGGAGGCGAGAGTGTGGAGGGAGAGCAAGAGTAGGTCGAATGCGAGTGAGGAGGAGGCATCGGATGAAGGAGATGGTAGCGATGGACTCGACCCACTTCCCACAGACATGATGGTTCGCGCCGGTGTGGTGAGGATGCCTCCGAAAGCAGCGAGGGTGCTCGGACGACGCTTCGGTGGACCGACTGCTGCGGGAACTGGAGCGAAGTTGCCACTCGATGCAGCCGTCACGCTGACACTGCCAACGCCACTACGACTACCCATGCCAACACGACCTAACTTACGTCGACCGTCGGAGGAAGAGGCATCGATGGATGATCCAAAGCCTAGCCCAACAGCGAACGGACCGACCAATGCATGTACAACTGGGGAGATGGATGAGAATGAAGACGAAGATGAAGATGATGAACCACCACTGCTGATGCCACTGCCGCTACTATGGCTACCAGCACCAGGAGTCAATGCTGCCGCGGATGGATTCTGCATGACTGCCAGAAGTACACATGAGATTCGATGGAGTAACTTCTCCTGCAGCAAGGCGATCACACGACCGACGGGCAATCCTGATGCGGAGATGATGGTCGATGTGAGTGATGATGCAGTGGTGGATGGAGATGAAGGATATTTGCCATTGGCAGAGGAGGATGGAGAGGTTGATTGGTGTGGTGGCAGCGGGTGGACTGCGCCGGTTGGAGTGGGCGGATTGTTGTTCCTCGATGCACTCGACGTTCGTGATCGATTCGAGGCGGAAGATGTTGGTGTTGAAGAAGACGAGGAAGATGATCCGGAGCTATTCCATACATTTCCCAAAGGATCCCGATTGAGATTGGTGCACATCGCCAGAACACATTCAATCAACGCCGGAGTGAGCCCTCCAACGAAGAGTTGCTCCACCAACTCCGAAGACAAGAAGGGCAACAGGCGGATTCCGAAGGCCACACTCAATGAGGCCAAACAGTTGAGAGATTCATTACAGAAGGTATGTTGTGGAGTGGATGGAGTGGCTGCACTGCCTCCTCCAACACGCAGGGTACTAAACCTCGAAGAGGTGACCGGATGGGTTCCTCCCGGAGTCGTATGGGAGGCGGAGGATCCAAGTAGGACACCTTCACGAATCACTTCCATGATCACCTCGATGATCCTGTGGTTGGAGGCGTTGGACGCGAGACGTTTCGAACCGAGCACAACGAGATCGCCTAGCGACAGGAATCCAATCTCGCGAGATATCGGGTGTGGCGCCGATGCGGATGATCCTGAAGATGGTTGCCACGAGACCATGCTGGAAGGGTTGAGACCTAATGCGCTGGCGGCAGCAGACAAGCTTGGTGAGTTGGCAGCATATCCTCCACTCCCCATGACACTGATACGTGTATTGACCAGTACATGAAAAAACATGCAATCAAAGTATCCCATCCTTGAGCATGCTTCCCAATCGAAAGAGACCAGCTTCGGAAGCAACGCCACGATCGAATCACGCACCAATCGAGAGTGGCTTGAATGCAGCTGCAGGAAGGCGGGGGAACCGGGCGTGGAAGCTGCTGTACCATGACTCTCAATCGATCGCTCACCTTTGATCGTCAGATCCTTGAATCGAAGGACCATCTCAATACAATCTCGATAGCGCGTCGAAGGAAGTGGCTGGGACGAGGAGGATGGAGATGTGCTGCCACCACCTTCAGTCATCGTACCCACTGCACCTGATCCACTCCCTCTCAGAAATTCACCAGAACATCGAAGTAATTCATGTAGAATCAGCAGTCCTCCATGAATGCTTTCCACATTCGGCACGGAGTAGGGCGTGGAGACCAGCGAGGTCGTGTGTGCATGGATGATCGCTGCGGCACGAGCAGTGGCCATCGAGTTTCCAACACTTGCAATCGCTTGTGCCGCAGTTTGTGTGAGGATACTCGGTGTAAGTTTGAATGAACGCATCACTTCCGCATACACCAACCCATATCGCTGACTTCGTAATCTCATGGCACGCTTGGCGATCAACTGGATACAGCATCTCAAGGCGGCCGCAGCAGCCTCACGAACAACGAGAGATCGATCACGTAACGCTGTCCATACCTTGTCTAAAAATCGTCCAATGTGTACATTGAATAATGTCGGAGTGTTCGATGCCAGTTCTCTCAGGACGGTGACGGCGGCAAATCGTCGACTCTCTCCCCGATCCCCTTCCAGCCACTCCAGACTTTGATTGATTTGAAACTCGACGATATCGGAAGAGAAGGTGCCACCAACCCGAGCCAGATGACCTAATGCACTCGCTGCTGCTGAAAGAAGACGAAATTCGAGATGTAAACGATCATCAGAAGAGAGTGCTGAAGAGGAGGAGAGTGGAGCACTGCTGCTACCTGTACCACTGCCACCACTGCTGCCACCAATGCCTGTGCCGCCGATACCACCCCCACTTGTACCACTCGCTCCTGCCGCACCAGCTGTTGTCCCACTTCCACTTCCACTGCTGGATCCCCCTCCAGTCTGTTGCAGAATCATGCGTAAATAATGTGCAAATCGAATATTTTTCGTTTCATTCTCCTCCGCACTGAATGACTGGCCCATCATGATCCCGCCCTCGCCCAGCCCCCCGACCCCATACCCACTCTTCACATCCATCAATGCATCCATCGCTTCGATACCGGTCAATTTGTCAGTGGCATCAGTGGAATGGATCAGATCGAAGATACATTTTTGCACGTCGCTCAATAGACGGGAGGAGAGCTCGGAGGCAGGAGAGGGGGAGGAACCCAGCGGAGAGGAGCAACGCAACAGGAGCTGACGAAGAGAACGGGCAGCATTGTGACGCACCTCACCATTCTTGCTCTTCAGCTCCTGCATAATCCTTGCAGCCATCTCCTCCGCCATGGCTGATAATGTAGATGAGTGCTGCTGCTAGGGTTGCAGCGGCGGAGAGCAGCAGCAGCCGTCAGACTCAGACTCAGAGCTCGATCAGAGCGAGACAGGCAGACAGACAGAGAGGCAGACAGCAAAAAGTCACTGCTGGAGGAGGAAGGAGGGATCAGAGAGTGTGCACCATCCAATCAATCGAATTTGATGGTTGTGTCAGGGGTGTGAGAGGAATATAGAGGCCGCCTCTCTGCAGCGGAAGAATGAGAAACAATCAGGGGATGGGTGAGTGATTGAGGGTTGGGTCAGACTCCAACTGTGCGAACTCGACTGAGTGCATGTCGATGAAAAAGGAGAATACTGCAGATGTTAAAATTCCCCCAAAGTAATTGATAAAGGGATTCAAACTTAATAGTCAAATAATGCTGACATTCAGGTCCCACATACATGCATGAACTTGGCTTTGTGCCTCGTATCTCATCCTCGACGTGTTGATAGAGAGAAGTCACAAACAATCGACTCTCGCTCATGTAAGTCATACCACTCTATCAGCCACTGTGCATTTCATGTTGCCGGGCGTAGTGTATGTGTGGGATGAATAGGGATGGCTCGCATTGTCTGTGGTAGCCGATGCATGAATGAATGAATCTGCCTCGTCAATGTCAACTCGCTGCCAAGCTCCAACATGGAAGCAGTGGCAACCTGTCATCATCATGACTCCATTCAACGCATTCGCACCATGCTCATAGCAAGCGTGCGTGATGGGAATGTGGACGGTGGAGGAAGTCGACATGAGGGAGAGATAAGCGAGCTGCTGTGCTGGATACACAAGGCAGTGCAGTCCGATCCGACTCGCCACCATGAAACAGCCAGGATCATGTCACAGCAGCAAAGCTAGTGGCTGTATATCATCCTCACTGAACCTTTGCTCATGTTCATTCTGCTCGTTCCTGTCGTTTCTTTGCTTCAACAGTCCGCTCGTTCGCAGCAATTGCCATTGCCACTCAAACCCCATCTGCAACACTGCCATTCACTGACCACGGTAACTCTTTCAAACTCTCGGCATTTAATCTATTTCCGATCTCAACCATTTGAATTTAGCGTGCAACATCGACCATGGGCCAGGCACAAACGGGGCACTTTAAGCACACATATGACAATGGTGATACATATGATGGTGATTTCGTGAAAGGCAAGCGTCATGGATCAGGCGTGTATGTGTCGTCAGCTGGTCATCGGTATGAAGGTGAATGGAAGGATGACGTACGATCAGGCTACGGGACATTCACGTATACGACACGTGAGCCAGATGGATCGCATACATGGATTGGAACCTACGAGGGCGAGTGGCGGAACAATGTCAAAGAGGGCACCGGCACATTCCAGTATGCAAATGGCGACCGTTATTGTGGCAGTTGGAAAAATGATAAGAAAGATGGAGCTGGTATCTATGTCTATGCCAATAAAGATCGTTTCGAGGGTGATTTCAGTGGCGGGGTGATGCATGGTGCAGGCGTCTATACATATGCGAATGGCGACAGTGTCGTTGGTCGATGGCAAGATGATGTACAAGATGGTCTCGCTGTCTTCCGTGCATCTGATGGCATCACTGTTCGTGAGGAGCGTTGGGAGGCGGGTGAACGGATGAGTTCACGCCCAATTGGCACAGCGGATCCATTAGCGATCTCGGCACAATTGGATGCAGAGAAAGTACATCAAAAAGTAGCACAAGATACTGCTCAATGGCACCTAATCCGTAAGAGCACCGTTGCAGCGTCCACATTGGATCACGTCTCTCCACAAATCGCTCCTTCACCATTGGGTACACAGAGTGCAGCGGAAGTATTGGAACGACTCGCTGCGATTCATGAGGCAGCGAGGAGACAGAGTGTACATGAGCAGACTCCATCACCATCACCTTCATCTTCACCACCGCATGACGCAGGTGCAGCGAATGCATCCGCACAGTCATCAACTACCGCAGCTGAATCTGCATCCTCCACAGCTGCAACATCATCTTCTTCCTCCGCTGATGCTCCATCCCCTGCATCTTCTTCATCAGCAACTTCCTCTTCTGCATCCAATTCCGGCGATACAACAGCTCCTGCTGCACCACTAAGTTCGCCTCATGCCGGCCCACAACGTTCGCCGCAACAAGAGCCTCCCGCTGTCGACTCCATGAACTTGAACAATGACGAGCTTCAAGACGCCGAGTTGTAGACTCACCGCGCGTGCGGAGACCCTGTTCAACTAGCCGTGTGTATTTTGGTGATTGTACACATACAATGACTAACATCC
>Ga0256776_1000091_pt1 | contig 15175 bp, 2 predicted proteins | sample MC6MC0927MT_FD_186069 | JGI IMG/M metagenome (GOLD analysis project Ga0256776, IMG submission 186069) | Metatranscriptome of enriched soil aggregate microbial communities from Iowa State University, Ames, United States - MC6-MC0927-MT... | ecosystem: Environmental > Terrestrial > Soil >... | reverse complement strand
ATGAGCTGCAATGAAGTACGCCTAAGCAAGCCTCAGCGGATGACGACTGACTGATTATGTCTTGATGTGATGAGGCATCATGTAGACATTTCAATCAGCGTGTGGATCCGATACATATCAGGAAGCAGCGACATCCAATCATCCTCCCTTCGCCACTGACTGCGAGTCGCACTGTGAGCAGCCAGTTGCAATTGATGGTTGCTATCTTCTCCCATCCTGCCTCACTCTCTCATTGAGTCATTCTCCCGCTCATCGCTTGCTATCGTCATCAACAGCATTTCAATCCCTCTTTTCCGCTCGACGCTCGTGTACTTGCGCACTCAAACACTACTGCCAGTGCCAGTGCTAGCACACAACGGCGGGGGATTCCGACACTGATACTGACGCTGACACTGTCACACACTTCACGAGTGACACACAGTAAGTCTTGACCGAACCGAATCCATTCATCAGTCCGAACCATCGTGCTCTTTAAGTCTCATTCGACATGCTTGAAGGCGCGTTAAGCGGTGTATTGCAGCGTGTGTTGGGCTCGTACCTGGATGAGCTCGATGCGACTGCGCTGAGTGTTCATCTGTTGAGTGGTGAGTTGCGTCTGAGTAATGTACGTGTGAAGGGCAGTGCGTTGGATGGGCTTCATCTGCCACTCTCCATTTACTATGGGTATGTTGGTCTCCTACATGTTCGATGGGATTGGGCCCGCTTACTATCTCAACCCATCGTGATTGATTTGCAGGATGTGTTAATATTGGTACGTGAGAAGAGTGTGTCCGAGGCGCAGCGTGAGTTGGATGAGAAGAATCCGGATCATGATGCGCCAGTCGATGCTGAGGCCACTCATGCAAAACAATACAAACAGAAGCAGCAACGATTGGCAGCAGCAGAGGCATTCAGACTGCAACCAGAAGTGCAGAAGGAAGGAAAGCAAGGCTTCGTGCAGCGTGTCATCAACTCCATCATCGATAATATACAAGTTCACATTCGGAATGTTCACATTCGATATGAACATCGGCAAACGCCTGCCTCTCCACCCTCACCTGCACCACCATCATTGTCGTCATCGTCATCCTCGACTGCTGCCTCCTCCTCGACATCCTCGTCACTCGCCTCGCCTTCCAGTTGTGATGCATTGTCGTACCCATGTGCAATCGGCTTAGCAGTAGCAGAGGTGAGCATCGATAATGGAGAGAGAGTGGAGAGTGAAACAGGGGATGAGGCGGGTGAGAGCAGCAGTACGCACAAGGTAATTGATATCAACAACTTCTTCGTCTACTGCAATACGCGTCCACCACCACTCTCTGCTCCTACTACACCAGATAGTATGCGGAGTATATTCATGCACCTTACTCAACCGGCAACACTCAAGCACACAGCTCAGTCACAGAAGCGCGCGGAGAAGGCGGAGAAGGAACAGAAGAATATTCGTGAAACAGATCCATTATGTGAGCCAATGCTCCATCCCTTGTCGGGTAGCATTCGTGCTACGCTCAATATGAAGGAAGGAGAGAGGCGTGCACCGGACAAAGCATTGGCAGCGTTACAAGTTCAATTCCCACTCATTGATGTCAGTCTCTCACAAGCGCAGATGCATGCATTGTTACATGTAGTATCGAGTCTATCTGGCGCGAGTAAGCGTTTGAGTGTGTTTAGTGGTGCCTATCATCAGCGACATGAACGTTCCGGTACAGCTGCAGAGAAGGAGCGGTACATTGCACTCTACAAGCGTACCATGTCCTACTCATGGGAGCCACCACTGTCCAGTGATGAAGGGTCTGAGTTCGACCCGATGGAGCGGCGCATCAGCTATGAATGTTTGGATGATTGGCGCGTGTGTGCATTAGCTGAGTTGGAGGCTGAGCAGCCACATCTCGTTGGTGTACGACCATTGACACGACGCCAGAAGTACGTGACGGGACTGATGGCAACGGTCACACAGACACTGTCAGCAGTCAAAGCTGGTGTTGTACAAACATCACACGGTGTCAAAGATACAGCGATGACTATGGGTAGAAGGGTTGGACAATACTTCGGCATGGGACAGGAAGCAGAGAGTGCACAGCAACAAGGAGGAGTGGAAGACGTCGCACCAGGAGAAGATGAATCAGAGTCGAGCGGCCAGCCACGTGTCATTCTCACCTCTGAGGAGCGAGAATCTCTGCGTGCCCAGGCACTCAGCTCATCATCGCTTCTGTTCCTTCCCAGTGGTGGTCATGGGCGCGACACTGTTCAAGCCACCATTGACTTGCTCATCAAGCAAATTATGATTCGTCTTGTTGGCGAGGAAACAGATATTGGTGCTGTTGCCTCCTCGTCACTCTCATCAACACCAACAATACTTCCCTCTCACCGTATGTCAATCCGTCGCCCTCCCAGCACATGTGATATATTCCGCTTCAATGTTGATCGCATGCATGTTCGATTGCTCCAACGCATCGATAGCACACACATCACACTCAACATCGCAGACGTACACATGGATGATGTGGCCACACGTGGCAGCAAGTATGAACACATCATTGCGGTACACAGACAGTCCGTATGGGCGGCAGGTTCACATGCCATCAAACACGCATTAACATTCCAACCTGCCTCACCAGCTGATACAACGGTGACTCCATCGCCGCGTCCATCGACATCAACTGCATCCTCTCGTCTCACATCGTTCTTGTCGGTCAGCATTGATGTCAATCCATTGGATGAGAGCGCGGATACGAAGGTAGCCGTACATATGTTGCCACTTGAAATTATCGTCCATCCAGCATTGCTGGTTCGTCTCGTCGCATTCACCACCATACCAAGTGATCTAGATCTATCCGCACTGAGCGATGGTGGTGCAGCAGCCATCTCAGAGATGTTGAAGGTGAGCACGCATGATACGAGACGAATGTTGGCTGATCATAAGAGTATGAGTCTCGATGTGACATTGGATGGCGTAAACCTGTTGATCGTTGCGGATCCCTATGATCGTGTTCATACTCCATTGCTCGCATTCCATATCTCAAGCATCATCGTGACGAGCAGCAGCCAAAGTAAGCAGGCGATGCAGGTGTTGCAGGATTTACTTGATCAATATAGCATGAAGATGGAAAGTGAACACATCGATCTCGAGCAGATGATTGGCACTCAACCTGAGGATCTCAATCACTTCTATGACACACTCAATGTATACGTACGTGGCGTATCTGCTCGTGCCTATCCATCCTGTGCCGCATTCAAGCCAAGCATGGACCAGGAGCCTGAGGGTGTCACTCTCATCCAACCATTTGATATTGATGACTTAAGCATTGATCAATGTGTCACTCCACATCTCACATTCCTCCCATCCTCACGCATCAACGGATGCTTACCACCCATTCAGATCCAACTCTCCCCGTCACTCATCCGATTGCTGACAGCACCGGCATTCTTGAGACCATGGTTATTGTTTGGTCCCTCCATGCAACGAGCTCAGCAAATGACCAAGAAAGACACAGAACATGAACAATCACAGCAAGATAAGGCAGCCAAGAGTGAGGAGTCAGACAATTTTGATCTCTCATCGGCTAGCCCGCCTTCTGGCCCCGCGCTCTCCATGCGTGCTGCTGAGCAAGCAGTGGGCTTTGACTTTGGCCTCCCAACATCTATTCAACCACAGGGGAAGTCGCGCTCTACTTCCACTCATTCACCTGACACATGCGCCATCACTTATTCACGTCTGCTCATTGCACTCAAGTCCGAGCATGTCGCTCGTACCATCCTCCGAGAAGCAACCAACGCCGACCTCACCGATGACGACGAACCAGAGCCCGATGAACGAATCACGCTTAAGCAGTTCAGAGAATGGTACTCAAAGAGGAAGCAAACACTCAAGCAGAACAAGTTGATGCAACTCAACTTTGGTATGGATGCCATCACCATCGCTCTTACACACGATGATGAAAGCAGTGATGGTGCATCAGATCGAGGTCAACTTGCTGCTTTTCCATCCTCAGGCGCTTCCTCTTCACCTCGTACAGGTCGTGTGGCGTTCGATGTGAGTGTGCGTGGTTTGCATCTCTTCGTCTTACGCCGTTGCTTCGATGGCGTCGTTGGCGTGGAGATACGCAGCATCGGTATGCGTGAGTTATTAGGAGCAGGCCAGCGGGTGCTGGTGCAAACGAATACAATCGATGCACAGACGGGACAGTTACAAGATGTACAGGTGGAGGATACAACTGCTGCCCCATGCACCATCATTTACACTCAGCCCATTCTCACAAAAATTGCTAACATCAGCGCTGGTAGACAAAGCAGTCTGTTGCATGCAAGCGAGCGCGGAAGTTCTCCGCTCCCCGCCTCTATCCTGCCATTCATCTTCCTCACACTGACTACTCAGAGTCCCGATCACCCTGACTTCGGTATGCGCCCTACTCTTACAGATCTTGACGTCAATATTGGAGAGTTGTGTCTTCAAATCGACCCGAATGCATTCGATCGTGTTGGACTATTCATCCTGCAAGCGCTCATACCAAAACATGTGCGCGACACGATTCAAACGACGATGCAACAATGCAAGGGAGAGGATGAGGGGGACGAGGAGCAAGCAGAGGAGGAGGAAGAAAAGCAGGAGCAGAACAAGACAGACGAAATATCATCGGCCACTACTGCCCAGTCGTCTCGTCCAAGGCGCAATGAGGAGAAGTCGAGTGATGATGCGACGAGCTTACAAGGCCTTGCTTCCATCACTTCCATGCAGCTTCGTTTGTCGTTTGGTGGTGTTCGCATTGACCTTTCCATGAGCGGCGAGACGTTTCTTCGTCTATCAGTAGGTAGTATTGATGCACTGTTGGTGCAGCGTGCAATGGGCGAGGCCATGCAACTTTCTGCATCCATTGCACAGCTACGCGTGACGGATGAGTTGGCAGAAGATGCAGAGCGGGATATCATATGGATAGCACAGACGCATACACAGAAGGACAGTGGACGATCAGACATTGCAGCGGAGCCAATGTTGAGTACCTCTTTCAAACGGCATGACAGTGCTGAGCGTGATTCGCTTGGCTTCGTCCAGTCGGTTGAAGCACGCTTCATTGGCTTGCGCGTGCGTCCACTCCTTTCAACTGTAATGAGACTCATGCCACTCATTCGTACGGCGCAAGACATCCAGACGATCAAGGTATTAAGCGAGGAGCAAAAGCAGCGAGAAAGTGGCGAAGCAGAGGCAGCGGCGGCGAAAGACAAGGCGGATCAACTCTCCAACTTAGTCGGTGCGGATAAGGATGCACCGAAAAGTGGAGTGCGCATGGTGTCTCAGTTGCGTCATCACCGTCCCGCACGATTGCAACAGAGACAGGTGAGTCCATTCTGGTCTGCAACAACTCCCGCACCTATTCAATTCGATATTACACTCAATGACATCGAACTACAACTTGTCATGCAACCATTTGGACCTATCAAGGCAATGGCTGAAGTTGCTGCCAAACAAGAAACCATCGAGAGGGGTGCGAAAGGGCCGGCATCACCACCGACAAACGAATCTTCACCTTCATCCTCCTCGTTCATCGATCACGATGAGCATGTCATCGATGATGAGTTGTTAGTGCTGCGTGTGGATGGCCTATTCGCACGTAATTGTCTCTGTGACGCTGACAAGCCAACATTGATGCGACGAGGAATGAGTCGAATGAACGAGAGTACCGTTCGTTATGAGCAGGCACAGGTGAGGTTGGCGACGGTGCAAATGCTCTCATCATTCATGACACCCGCAAAGGCAGAGGCGGAGAAGGCGATTGGCATGGCAAGCAAGGACATCGATGTGGGTGCAGCCAGTGGTGCAGCCTACAACAGGCTTCTCAATTATCATGATCTGGACGTGAAGTTTAATCGCTTCAGTCATGGACAACTAGTTGAACTCAATGCTGATCTTGGCATGTTGGATGTGACACTCGCACAGACCCAGTACGTCTTCCTCATGCGCGTCATGGATTATGTCACTAAGATGAGCATTGGTATGCAATCAGTGTTGGGATATGCGGAAACAGGCAAATCTGGCACACCATCATCCTCACCCGTCAACAATGTTGATGCCAGTGGTGTAACCGTCGAAATGATCAATGCACCGAAGTCTCCTCAGATGCTTGTACGCACAGACAGCGGTGAAGTTGAGGCAAAGAAAGCGCCCGAAGCCATGAAGGATACGACACGTAAACAAAACATGCTGAAGCAACCGAGGAGAGAGGATGATGAGAAATATGCAGAAGAGCGAAAATATGCAGGATCCATCACTTCGGTGAAAATGGAACGCGCATCACCCGATGACGGAACATCCTCAGTTGCCACAGATGAGAGCGGATTTGAGCTTGAGTCTGACGAGGGCAATGATCCTCTTCGCTCCCTTCCATCTATCCATGCTTTAATACGTGTACCTCGTGTCTCTATTGAACTTCTGCGTGGCAATGGTTGGAATCATGAGTCGGATGGTTTTATGTCCGTATTGTTGAGTGAGTTTGCGTTGGAGAGTAGTCTCGATCAAGGGAGTGGTCGTATTGCAGCTCAAATGCATATCAAGGCGCTCAACGTCACGGATAGACGGGCAGATGCAAGCATATTGCAGCCGTATAGACAGATTCTCACGTTGGAGGCAGACGAGGAAGGAGCGGGAGATGAGGAGAAAGAGGATGCGTCTGAGGCGAAGGAAGAGTCGGCTATCAAGCAAAGTGGCTTATCTGAACGGACTTCCTCTCTTCTACACTCCTCAACGTCATCAAGCTTAGCTCCATTGTTAGTGCGTGCTCATCGTCTTGGTTGGGGCAGTTCGCATGCCATTGAAGTTGAGTGTGAGTTCAATGGCCTTCGAATATTCGTCTCTCCCATACTTCCTCACATTGCTTCATTCTTTGCCTTGCCTGAAGCAATGACTCGAGCAAAGGCGGATCAGGCAAAGCGAGCAGCCAAGGAGAAGGCTCGTCAAGAGAAAGAGACGGCAGGGGCAGTGGCACAGAAGCAAGCACAAGCACAGCAGCAGGGTGAAGAGATGTTACCTGTTGGTGTGTTGGCATCCGAACAGGAACAAGCCGGCATGGCACCTTCTGCTGATCCATTCTTAATCGCTGACACTGTATTACTTGGTGAAGCACGTCTATCGCCTGATGAGTATCGTGACGTACAGCGATCGTCCGCTCCGGCTGCATCGTTGCCACCCATCTACGCTCGATTCCGTATGAGTGAGCCATCCATCTTCATCGTCGTTGACAGTAATGAGTCACAGACGCGTGGACTCATGTTTACATGGGAGATTGAAGCCGGCGCTAATTACGGTGCGGAAGGTGCAACCAATGACATGGCAGCACATATTGCCATCGAGAATATTGCATTGATGGAGATGGACTTTACTGTCACACACGATCAACTCTCCATCGAGAGCCACGCCATATCAGGCATCCCTCCCATTCTACCTCCTTTCACTATTCAAGCGCATGCCCGTCGTACCCTCTCACCATTGTTTGGCAAGCATGATGGTGTCTCAACGTCACTTCAAGCTGATGTTTCCATCTCGCGCATCGATCTCAATGTCGGATTCAGACTATTCTTCCTGCTCAAACGTGCATTGGCCACTATCCAACCGCAACAAGATGAGAAGGAGAAGGAGAAAGAGAAGCGCCATACTGCACAGCATCGATTGGAAGAGAGTGTACGAGCCGAAATGGATGAGGAGATGGAGCTGAAGGAGTCTGCCGCTCAGGATCCATTGGCCCCAGTCGTTGATGCGCAGCCCATTCCATCCCTCTCCTTTGATGAGATCAATATTCATACCAAGCTGTGTGGCGTTCATATCAATAGCATCAATGATGCATGGCTGACTGCTTTACCTTTCTTCCGCATTCAGCTCGATGATTTGAGTGTGAGTGCGCATCAGTTTGGTGGTAGTGGTGGTGTGTGTGGTGAGTTTGATTTGCGTGGCGAAATGTTCAACCATCGCATGTTAGCATGGGAGCCATTGATTGAGCCATGGGCGGCAAGAGTCGGACTGCATCAATGTCAATTGACGCATACTCCCACTGCACCACTTGTCATGGCATCCATTGAGCAGCTTAGACGTCAAGCTCATGCACAGGCAGCGGAAGGGACAAGTCGATCACCGCCTCCGACTACTTTGCTCAATCCGCTCGCACCCATTACTGGTGTGTCATTCACCTCATCGAAGCCTCTCAATTTTATTCTCTCCGCTGCATGCTTGGAGGATTTGACTGACACCGTGGCTGAGTTGAAGCTATTGATGGATGATGAGGCAGCTGGGCCGCGTGCAGTGCAGCATGTCCCTCGCTATGAGATACAGAATCATACTGATCTGCAACTTGAGGCTGTGCAAGAGAACATGAGCATGATCGAGGCTGGTATTCGTGCACAGTCGTCGCCGATCCCAACACCAGAGAGCATGGTCGTTCAGCCATTCTCGAATGCATCGTTTGACTTTCCCGATCATGTCTCGATCGTTGATCGTGCCATCCGCGTTCAATTCCGTTCCTCACATGGCAGTCTGCCTTCATTGACTATCCCAACTGTGCGTGAATCCTCTTCTCGTCACATGTTGAGACCAGGTGATGGATCGACTCCATTCGATGTCGTTGTGGATGTTGCGTGGAGCCGTGGTGTGCGTGTCATCTCATTGCATTCCACATTCGCCATTATCAATAAGACGAATGTGACCATGTGCGTGTCAGGTGAGAATCGCTACATTGAGAAGGAGCTGGCGCCTGGAGAGCGCATGTGGCTGCCAGTCATTGCTGCGCCGATGATGCATTCCATACGGGTTCGACCTACTCTACCTGCACTCGACTCAACTGATGCTGAAACCAGCACATCGAGTGGTATGGCGCGTGCTTATGATTGGAGTGATGAGATCGTATTGGCCCCACCGCCGAGCCATCCCAAGAAGGGAGCTGTTTTGTCGTCATTGATGCAGACGTATGCCTGTCGACCTGAGCTTCAAGTTCCTGCACGCCATCTTGTAACTGGAACGGACGTCTCATCTTCATCCACATCAGCAGCGGCGGCTGCTGACACCCGCTCTCGTCCATTCCATTTCACACTCCACCACTCAACCATGCAAGTTGGCTATGATGAGGCCCGTGGCATGACTGAGGAGCACCAAACACCGGGATATGGAGCAAGCGAAGGGAAACCGAGTGGTAATGGCCGAAACTCCTTCCCGTCCGCTGCGACATCCCTCTTCCATCTACGCACGCCACTGACATTGCAGAACGTATTGGCCACGCCTGTCTCCATCCGTCTTCAATCCAGCCAGAGGCGTACACCTGAGAAGGAGGAGGGTGACCCTATGCAAGCACAACTTGTTGATGAAGTGACATTGCAGCGTGGTGCGATTCGCCCATTCTACCATGCCGACACCAGCTGTGATACATTCATCTCCCTGCATCTCGACCATTTGGCAGCTGGATGGAGTGCGCCAGTTAAGCTTCGGCTGTGTGAGCGTGAGCCATCGGAGGAGGAGGATACACAGGTACATCTCATTCGGTTGGTTGGTGACAATGGCGGAGTGCTGCCCATTTGCATGGAGATCCAGCAGCGAGGCGGCCATGCGCGTATTGTGCTCTACACACAGTACTGGATCTGGGACCTCACGTCACTCAGCTTACAGATTACAGCGGATAAGAGGCAATACCTGCCCGCGCGTGTACGAGATGCAAAATCCATGCCAAAGGCGGCCATTCACAAGGATGAGACGTGCCATTTGGAGTCCATCTCCCTCCCCGATCGTCACCATTGTGTGATGTTCGGTTATGAGAGTATTGACAGCAAGAAGGGCCGATTGGCAGTTCGATCAGGCCGCCATCCACGATCAACTGGATGGGACCTTGCAGGCCCAACACACAATACACAGGATGAAGACATACAATGGAGTCAATGGTCGGAACGGATGAGTATCGATGCTGTAGGCAATCAGTCAGCCGTATCCATACCGATGGGCATAGCGAAGGATGCGGGCAGCTATGAGATCATTGCGGATATACAGGCCGGCAGTGGTGTGTTCAGACGAACCAAGATGGTGAAATTCCTGCCTCACTACGTCATCGTCAACACCCTCCCCACTCCCATCTGCCTTCGATCGTATGGTGCGAGTGCAGTCAATGGTGATGATCATGTGTTGTTACAGACAGCGCAGCAAGTCATCTGGCATTGGCCCATTCATGTGCCCAGTGATAGGAGATGGATCTGTCTAAAGCGAGTCCTAACTAATCCAACACATCAACATGAGGCAGTCGAGAGCAGAAGTGGCAGCAGCAGCAGTAGTAGTAGTAGTGCCAGCACTCTCCCAGCTGTTGTCGACGTGAGTGATGATTGGATGTGGAGTGGTTATTTTGACACGGATGGCAGTGGTGACACTCCAATCGCTGTGCGTCACAGGTTAAACCCAGATGAGCGTTGGTTCATGCGGGTTGACATCAGACAGCGAGATGGGATTAGTTTCATTCTGATCAGTGAGTTCGACGACGATACGGCCACCTTGAAACAACAATTGCCGTTCTGCATCAGTAATCGTAGTTCGACTGAGACGATCCGCGTGCGACAATACACTGATGCGCGTCATCATGGTGAGGACAGCAGTCATATCGGTGATCAGCGTCAGCGTCGTTTGCCACGCTTTGATCATGATGATGCTGTCACTGCTGGCTTCTCATGGATCGTCCTGCCACCGCAGACAGATGTGCCATGGTGTTGGGAGGAGCCAATGTTGGACCCATGTGCCATCGAAGTACAGGTGGCCATCTATGATGGGGTGGACGCAGACGGACGGCCAAAGATCAAGGAATGGCAACAGAAAGCGAGTGAACTACAGCGATTGGTGTTGGATGAATTCGATCGGGATCATGCAACGATTGAGTACGAGCATGTACAAAGTGTTGAGAAGAAGACAGAGAAGGCAGCATCCGAGCGACAGAAAGGTTTGACAGCGACACTGAGTAGCTTGGGTGGAGATCTTCTTTCAATGGGCCGCCGTGGCAAACGTCAACGTCTCCACTATTACAGTGAGCAAGAAGGCCCGACTCGGTACGTTGTATTCAGTGATGAGCCAAGTCTGGCATGGCGCAAACGCCGCATGGAGGAGCATCAGAGGCGTAGACGCCTGTCCTTTGCATCGGCCATTGAGCGCGGGGGTCGGAAGCTACTGGGTGGGAGTGACACCGCTGCCGTGTCCTACCCAGCCGATCAATCCCTGCCAGCGGGTGCGCGAGTTGGTTCAGAGGAGTATGCTGCGGAGACACAGGTCGGCAAGGAGCAATATCGGAAGACGATGGGACATGATGCGGTACCGGATGACCCCACTCATATGACATGGGCAGGGGAGAATCAACTCGTCGATATACCACCCGATGCAGGTCGGTCAAAATCATCCCTTGCTTCTGTCAGCAGCATTGAGCCCACTGCTCCTGGTCGAGCCAAGCGTCTGCCTGGTTTTTCGAGTGGTGTGGATTTTGCTTTGAATCAACGGAATCTGCATGATCGCGTCCGTTCGCTTCGCGTGCATGTCAGTGCATCACGTGGCTTACGCATCAAAAATCGTGATGTGTATGCGAAGGTCATTGTTGGAGACGATGTCAAACAAACAAGCATGGCAAGAGTGAGTCGCGATCAGACAGTGCAATGGAATGAAGAAGTTGTATTCAGTGGAAAGGATATTGCTTCGAATTTGGGACAGGAGCCTGCCAGTCCAGACACATGTACTTGTTTTGGAGCAGAGAGCCATCCTGATCGTCAGCGTGTGTATGTTGACCTGTATCAGCGTAATTCATTGTTGAGCGACCGTCTGATCGGCAGCGTGAGTCTCAATCTCACTAACATCAGCACGGATAATGATGCAAGATGGTATGAATTACGGAAGCTGAAGGGAGGACGAGTGGAAAGAAGGGGACAGATGCAGATGGCCGTCTACTTCGATTTCAACGAATCAATCACAACAACGGAGCAGCAACAAGCAGAGAAGCAGACTAGCGCAACTGGTATTGGCGAAGAGAAGAAGGGTGTAGAAGTGGAAGAGAAGGAGCAAGGCAAATCCAGTGCTTTGGCGTCGGTCTCGACTCTCTCGCCCAAGGAGATCGAGCCAATGGCAGGCGAACCCCGTATGAGCAGTAGTGGCATTCAACCTCCACTCGCTGCTGAGGCTACTTCCTCATCAACATCGGCACTGGCACATGAGAAGCGACCAGCGCCACTTCTTCCATCATCCTCTCCTGTTGAGTCAGCCACATCGAGTGTGAGCAGTGACAGCACTGGCAGTAGTGCAGAGCCAGAGATGCAATCTCATTTGGTGCAATTGATGGCTGATGATCGGGTTCATGACTCATCCTGGTCCGAGTATCGTGTTCGTCTCGTCGGTAGTGAGCATGTTGAGCGTGTTGCCTCTGCACTCATGCTTGATCTCGCACTGGGTCGTATCATCTGCTACGTCACCTGTCCATTGTTCCGGCGTGGCTATTCCATACTGGTATCGGATCGCGGCGATATGCAGACACTGCGCAAGTGGCAGCAGCAAGAAATCATTTTCACTCTACCAGATGATGTCGCTGCTAACAGACCGCGTGATGCCATGCTCAGACTGACGCTCTACTTCTATCCACAACATCATGCAACGGAGAAGGTACAAACGAATGCAACATTGCGCGAGGGCAGACGAAAGAGGAGGAAGAGCAGTCGAAGTGCGAGTGTCAGCAGCGCATCATCCGTTTTCCTGCCATCCTCTGCTGATCGCCCCGTGTTGCTCGGAAGCACCGTCATCCCACTTCTCAGCGTTCCAACACTTCCTCTTGATTCCCAAGCAGCGCAGCATCGACTACATCCAGAGGATGAGGAGGTTGATGAGGAGAATGAGCGAGTTGAGGATACGGCATCGGCCATCAATCCAGATGAGTTGGAGCGGCGACGATTGAGACGGATGCATGCGCGTGAGGGCGAGGACGAGCTGAGTGAGGAGGAGCGAGAGAGAGTGGCATGGAAGAGGAAGTGGTTAGCACTGGCCACGCCGAGCACAACAGCTGAAAATGCTGCAGTCTGTGTGCGTGTACAACGCAATGAAGTGAAGGCCACACCTCGGTCTTCACTCGACACGCGTGAGCATTTGGCCCAGTATACACCATCACGCCTCAAGCTTGAACTAAAGCTGGTATTGTTTGGTGTGAGTGTCATCGACCAGACACCGGAGGAGGTTGCATACTTTGCTCTAGAGAACCTTCAATTGAGTGTGAGGGATAGTGCAACCACGACTGCCTTACAGATGAGTCTCGATCGGATGCAACTCGACAATCTGACCCGTGATGCCATCCATCCAGTCATTCTTGCTGCCTCGCCTGTCCCACCTCAACAGTGGTTGCCGCTCATTCAACTCGCCATCTCCAAGCAGAAGCAACAGGTTGGTCGGAGTATGCATTGCTTCGACTACATTAGCTTCCTCATGCAGGAGCTGGATGTGAAGATCAATGAGCTATACATCTATAAGGTGCTGGCATTTGTCAATGCACTGCAGCAACGCATCACGCCATCGGTAGAGGGATTGAGTGAGGCAGTAGCAGGAGAGGCAGATGAGGCTGTGGTCTATCGTAAGATGAGCAATGAGCTCATCGTACCAGAGGCACAAGTCGCAAGTTTATACTTCAAGTTTCTTCATCTGCAGCCGCTCGCCATCAATCTCACCCTTGGTCTTAATCCCGGCATCCGTAATCACTATGTCAACTCATTCGTTGTGAATCCCCTCACTGTCGTCTTATCAGTGTTGGAGGCCGGTGTGGGATCGTTGGAGTCAGCACCCATACGATTAGATGGAATGATCATTGAGAGACGAGTTGGCAGTCCTGAGGATTTTGTACGATTACTGGCTGTGCATTATATCAAAGAGGGGGTAAAGCAAATATATCGGGTACTTGGAAGTTTGGAAATTCTAGGCAATCCTGTTGGTACGGTTGGCAGCATTGGAGCGGGCGTGAAGGGCTTCTTCTATGAGCCGATGAAAGGAGCGATGATCAGTCCAGAGGCCTTCGGTCAAGGTCTAGCTGAGGGCAGTTTAAATCTGCTCCGTCACAGTGTTGCAGGTGTTGGTTCAGCTGTTGCGGGTGTATTGGGTGGTGGATCGAAGGCGTTGGCAGCGGCGAGTCTGGATCAGGATTTTGTGAGTAAGATGAGTCAACGATCGGCCGCTCAGCCTGAACATGTTGGTGAGGGATTGAGGATGGGGGCACGAACGATGGCGTATGGATTCGGCAGTGGGCTAAAAGGCATAGTCATGGATCCAGTGAGAGGAGCACAGGAGAGGGGAGCGAAGGGATTCATGAGAGGACTTGGAACAGGATTAGTTGGACTCGCTGTCAAACCAGCTGCTGGAACACTCAGCTGTCTGTCACAGACATCAAAGGGAATTGCACACACAGGCGAATATATGCAACATGGCCCTCGCGCACGCACTCATCATTTCCGTCCGAAGCGTTTCATCGATCCCCATGAAGGTCGTATCAGTCAGTATGATTGGAAGAAGAGTGAGGAGGCGGAATCCATGACAACAAGAGGAAAGGAAGGAAAGGGAAGAGGAGGAAAAGACAAGGACAAAGGAGGTCATGTAGATGACTCCAAGCATGAGAGTAATGCACGTATCCGTGATGCAGCGGAGAGCAGGAGGTATGCATATACGGGCATGAATCCTGTCGACACGACGAAAAGGATGGAGCCATAACAGGCGCCACACTCACTCCTCGTCCTTACTGCATTGACAATGTCAAAGTCAGCGCGCTGATGCACAGCCAATCAGCAGCGAACGCCGTACAGTCACGATAGGCATAATCATCAGCATAAGCATAGACATAAGCGTAAGCATAAGAATCGCGCCGCAACATATATAACCCATTATCTACTACATCATTTGCTGAAGGTAGCATGAGCTTATATTATTGGAAACGAGCTCACGGCTATATGCCAGTTGTACGTGTCATATCACTGCGGCTGTGCATACCAGAACACCCGACTTTATCTCACTCGGACATGAAAAGTTGCAATGGCCAGTAAACCTCACAAGTCTTAGAGCAAACTGCTTCACCCATTACCAAAAGTCCCTAGGACTTAGTGAAAAATGTAACCCTCTCGTTCTCCGTAAGAATGGTCAGTAACATACAGCAACACCACAGTTCATATCACTGTCATGAGTAGTCTTACTGAT
>Ga0256776_1000089_pt1 | contig 15210 bp, 1 predicted proteins | sample MC6MC0927MT_FD_186069 | JGI IMG/M metagenome (GOLD analysis project Ga0256776, IMG submission 186069) | Metatranscriptome of enriched soil aggregate microbial communities from Iowa State University, Ames, United States - MC6-MC0927-MT... | ecosystem: Environmental > Terrestrial > Soil >... | reverse complement strand
TGATGGTCGACTCCGGTCGCTGCCACTGCGTCATCCATCATTCGTACATGAAAGACCTGGAAGTCAATCTTGTAGTCGCAGAGCTTACATGGCGCTTTACTCGCATCGACTGAACTAACACATGATGTCGACTGACAAGGACAGTGGAAGTGCGGCAGACACAAAATCTGCCACGGCCACTGTGACTGTGCCACGAGCTGTTGATGACAGCGACAAGCACCAAATCCAACGCTCAACCAGTCACAATGATCCCTCGAACTCTCGCCGGCCGACATCTTTCTTCTCATCCTCACTGTCCTCTTCATCTTCTCTCTCCTCCTTCCATCGTGTCGCCGTCCTCCTATGCCCGAATCCGGCATGTCGATATCTTGAGTTCCCTGGTTGTATGATGCATAGTGGCCTCCTGACGAATATCAAAGGCAATGGTTATATGTCATGTCATGAGTGTGAATCTGAGCGTAAATCGAACAGTGGTGTGAGTGGCACATTGATTGGTGGTGCTGAAAGCGTGTTGAGTTTGGTGTGTGCGACGGACACATCGGAGCCATGGAGTGTCGCATGTCAACATTGTAACAATGTCAAAGCTCAAACGATTCCATGGGTCATTGAGGATGAGCAGAGCAGACGATTAGCTGCAGCAGTGCAACAAGAGAAGGATGATGTCATGCCTCATTCAGTCATCCAATGCGACCAGTGTCACACATCGGTCTTCCCAATCACACCTGATGGACGCCTAACGAGACGGCACATGAACGACGCATCCTTACCTATCATCCATCCCGATGATCCAACCATGCCACTTCCTCTCTCCTCTTTCGCCTTTCGTCACTACCGTGCTGATTGCACTGGGCAACGTACGACCATCCCCATTCTCATCTCTCGCTTGGAAGGCAACTTCTGTGGTCAGGCACTGCATCAATCTCCATACCTGCCTGAAGATGCATCATTGGCTCCAGGTTTCGTTCCACCGGCAACGTGGCATCCGAGTAAGGAATATGAAGCAACGCTACGCAAGGATGAATTGAGAAAGGAGAAGTTTGTGATGAGCTCTGTTGGAGGGTTGTTTACTTCAACGATGGGAGGCATGGGCCATCGACTTCCTGTCTGGCGGGATCGTGGATACATTGGTGTATTTGGTGATCCATTCGTCAGAGATACAGAATTGGAAGGTGGACACATTGCGGATTCAGTTGACGCGATGGTGGCATGGCTCAATGAGTTGTACGTTACATCCAACGCCGACTTCAACCCTAACGAGACAACATCCATGCTACGACGATCAACTTCTAATTGGTTTCCTTCGTCATTCTTCAACCCTGCTCCCAACCCTTCCTCTACCCAATCCCTGTCCGCCACACCACGAGACGCATTGCATCGCACATTGGAAACATTTCGATCCAGTTTAGATCTGGTTCATTGTGCAAAGAATGTATTGGATGCACTAATGGACAAGGATGTGACGGAGAGCTTTCGTGTACGATTGCAGTGGAGATTGATTAAACGAACAATGGAGGCTGTGAAGAAGATGGAAGTTGGACAAGTGCGAGTGTTGCCTGGTGGATGGATTGCTCCCAAAGCCGGCCATGCCATCATGCATATACTCATCCGTTCATCTCCAACAACGTTTGATCTCGTCACATGTAACACTGGAGGAGGCGGGACGTATCACCCGGGTTCTGTTTCATCAAATGGCGAAAAGATGCTGCTTCAAACCTCTATTCGTATCGATGGTATTCCATCCAATCGTTTCGATGAAGGATTCTGGCTCATCTTCTGGCGACTTCAAACCGTTCAGAGTGATGATCATGATCATCACATACTCTACGAAGTGCTCCTGCCACATTTGGCTGATGCACCACTGGTCGCAAGCATTCGCAAGGATGATCCATATGCAGAATTCCGCACACCACAACGTGCTGGAAACTGTTACATGAAATGTGTACTCGAATGTACCCGATACTTACTCAGATATTTTGGCATGGACAAAGCAACAACGAAATGTACAAGTCTTGCGCTGAGACGGCTGCTCATGAATCTATGTGCAGTCGATCTGACATCCCACTGCCGTTCACTCACGAACCATCGATACGCAGGAGATGACAAGCAGCGTGCTAAGCGATTGATGCATCGGATACGAAAGCAGCTGGATGAGGAAGGTGTGCCTGAGCGCAAGACTGAGAAACAAGGATCGATGCGACGAGCTGGACGCAAAGCTATCGAGCCGCCTGCACCAATACCCGCTGCACATTCGACCAGATCCAGCCAGACAGTTACTGCCACCGCTTCCTTCTCCAATTCGGACAGCGATGATGAGTTTGCATTGGAAGTCGTTGACATCCCATCGGAAGAATTGAATCGTGATACGACACCGTTGCATGATATTAGTGATAAGACCATGATTCGTTTGGCATGCAAACAGACAGCCCATGCAGCACTCAAGGAGTCACGAGCTGGCCGTGCAGATGCAACAATGTTGAAGGAGCTATGGAATGAAATTGAGGAGATTGAACGGCTGCGTGAGACAACCCCTGTGCAGGTCCATTCCAGTTCCCATGTGCAGCCCAAGCTAGAAACGGATGAGGATGTGGAGGAGGAGAAAGAGGATCCGAAACATGCATTGGGTCTCGTCGCACAATCTTCACCTCTTGGCGCTTATCTCTTTCCAGGATTCGATGCATTCCCTCCGGCGCTCAGTCCGTTTACTGCCGAACGCCTGAGTGAACTAGCTGGTGATCCAGACCCAACCTATACCCAACCTCATGTTGATCTCACAGAACTGGACACACTTCCAACTGATTTGGACGGTGCGTTACATGCGATTGATGCAACAGTCGCTACATGCGTTTCATTGGATGCACCACATGCAGAAGGGTTGGATGCATATTATCGTGTTCAGGTGATCATTCAACAGTTTGTTTGTCATATCCTGCCCATCCCTGGCGGTCACGATGAGCGAGCATCGAGGATGTGGTTTACTCGACCTCTTTCAGTGAAGGAACAGCGACGAGCTGTGGCATCATTGTATCGACTGAGCAAGATGTACATGGCTGCAGAGTGTAGCATCGAGAGTCCAGCATTTGTCAGCAGTATGGAACGCACAGTAACGATGTGGGCATTGCTCACACTGGCTGATTGGTTCATCCGTCGAACACCTGTTTCCGAAGGCACAAGCTCAGAATCGTCATCCGCGGCATCTCCACTCACTCGCACTCTCAATGGTGGTAGCGATGATGCCTCCATATCCGTCCCTTTTTATATTCTAGATCTCTCCACTGGCTCTGGCCAACCCGTCCGCGATCTTTGCTCCTCAATGATTTGCAATGATGGAGCTCTTGCACGCCTCTATGCTGATCTCGTCGATTATTGGATGGAGTTGGAACAGGCTGCTCGAGCTGCCGGCCTCAACGTTGCGCGTATCTGGCCCTATCGGAACTCGATGCGGGGACAGACATGCTCCTATAGCTCAGATGATGCAACCATGGAATTTATGAGAAATGTAGCAAGAATTGGCGGATATGTCATCGATCGACGCGGGTATGGTGGAAAGGAGATGAGCGAGGTGGAGAGCGTGGCTCGATGGGTTTACGCTCATGCAGACGTCAATGGCTGTGGGTCCGATGTGGATATGGGGGATTTGACTGGTGTTGGTTCTGCATCGTTCGGTGATCTCATCCCTGCATTCGTGCGTGATCATCCTGAGTATTGTGCCTACCGTGATCTGCATTTCTTGTTCAAGCTCAGCCTTGTGCCCACTCATCCAGCCATGCGTATCACGTCATTGGGACAACGATACACCGAGCGTGATGCACAAGTTTATTGGTCGACGACATCGATGGGTTTATCGAACTCCATCGTCATCATTGTTGGACGTATATTTGATCGTAAGGAGACGGTTCGTATTGCCACACGCTTGATTGAGAGCGAGGCATCACCGGGCGCCTATCTACCTGCCTCAGCCAAGGGATCTGCGACGGCACAGCGCTCTGCTGGTGGTCTTGGTGCATTGGGTGCGCTCATGGGAGGTGCAGGAGCAAGTGGATTCGGTGGCCTTGGGAGTTTTTTAGGTATGGGGATGGGTGGTGCGCAGGGTGGTGCAACGAATGCACCAAACGCTTCATCGGATTGGACAGAGGAGGACATCATTCATTGTGAACAGCCAGCTCGTTTTGGTGGATTATTGAGTGTGGAGAGTAGTGAGAAGCTCATGTGTATCCTCACTGCTCCATACCTGCGCATCCCACTGCTCATCTCCTTCTTCTCCACACGAGATCGCATTGATCTATTGGCTGATACGACACAGCAACGATTATTCGCTGCAGCCATCTTCGAGAATGGACCATGGGCGAGCAGAAATCAGGAAGCCGACATCGATTTGGTTCCCATGTCATTGACAGCCGTAGATTCCTCACAACGCCCTACACCAGGCGGCTCATCATCTGACCCATTCCCATCCTCCTCTCGTCTTGGCAGCCCCTGTGGTCTACTGCTCAACGAACTCGCTCATTCTGCCGCTGCCACACTCACCCCTTTCCTACAGTTGCTGATGCATGCACTTTCATTGGATACGGGTGGTGGAGGCTTCAATCCGAAGCAATCAGCCACGATTCGTATCATCATGTTCACAGCACATATGGCGACACGTATGGAACGATTCATTAGAAATGCGATTGAGAATGGTCAGGAAAGACAGGTAGACGAGCGTCAACGCCTGAATGCCAAATTCCTTCGTCAAGCACATACGGACCTTCTACATCTACTTCAAGGCCCTTTTATGAGTGTGTTACGCGGGTATCATGCGTCGATCGTGAATTCAAACATTGACATGAGTGATGCTGTCTGGCTACTGAGCCATATGGCACTCATCTCTTCAACATCCGTCGACCTCCCACCCTACATTCTCAAACTTCATCCATCATCCAATGCTCTACATCTGCTCTCCTCCTATCGTCATCGTTGGAATCCAACGTCTGATGGCCCTGACACGGCTGCTATGAGTTCCTTGCTCCTCTCATTCTCCTTCGTTCAAACATGGCATAGCTTTGGTATTGGTATCGGTAAGAGTTTGATGGAGGATACAAAAGAAGGTGTCCAATCACGACCGGACTTCGCATCCGGCACAAGTGGATCAGATCTGTTGGCACAATTTGCGGAATCAATGAGTGCAACAATGGCGAAGAGCAAGATGGCGAAACAGGCGAAGGATGATCCCGAGGAGATCGCGAAATCACAGAAGTTACCAGTAGCTGAGGTTGAATTCTTCCAAGCATTGCATCGAGTTCGCAAACACATCATTCGATGGTTTCATGACAGGAGAGGGCAAACGGATGTCATTCGACAAGTATTGGATCAAGTTGTCGAGGGTGTACATGGTATCAACCGAACGGATGCCACAATTGATGGCTCTAAGCCAATGCATTCATTTCGACGTGGTATTCCATCCAATTGGCAAGCCGCACCAGCAGGCCCTTCGAATACTGCTCCGATCTCTTCTGACTCCTCCACCGCCGCTCCCGCAGACCGTTATGTGTCGACCAGTCAGCAGTTGGAGATTGATCTGCAGACTGCAACCATCACCTTCTACGAGCGCAATGTCTTCCCTGTACATGATATGATCGCTCGTCATCCTGACTTCCAATCATTGTTCGGCTCATCGAGCGCACAACACTATGCATTGACACAATCGAATGAGCATCGACAATGCTATGCACTGTTTGGATCGACATATACGTTGGAATGTTGGGATGGAAATAAAGGCAATGCGAGTGTTCATCAACCAGTACCAGCAGCTCCTATCACACAGACGACGAATGCAGCTTCAGATGGAACGACGGCTGATGAGTGGCGCTGTGGTTCCAAAGGGTGTCAACATCTCAACCCAGCTTCTCTTCAGAAGTGTGAGTTATGTAATGCCTTTCGTCCACTACAATCCGCTATTGAGCAATATGGCATGGAATGGTGTGATGTGCGTTATACGAGGCGATATGGCAGTGTCCCATTGGAGTGTGCGGAGGAATGGATTGTTGCATTGCTCGAGCCATTAATTCGATCATTGTTCGGCGAGGAGCGTGATACACTCAATTATTCCTTGTGGGTGCGAGAAGCGCCATACACGCCAGCAGATGATGTCGCACATCTTCTCGCGCTTGATGCCACCACTTTCAAACTTATTCAACTTCGTCGTTCGACGCAAGTTGTCAATGTTTTCAACCTGACGGATCATGCACGCATCCGTTATCCATCTCACATCTACACATCGAATACGCGACGTAGCTTGGCTGGTATGTCAGTTGATGTTGGTGATATTCGATTGCAGCCATATGAGGAAGTGGATCGATACGCCGGTGGGAGATGGGAGGAAGAGGTACCACGTGGTATCACATTTGTTGTGAGACGTGTACGGAGAATAAGCTCACGATGGAGTGTGCTTGAGAGAGTCGTTCCACCATCGCTGGTCAAAGGCATTGTTCCTGCAGTGTTGACCGATCATTATCATCTGTTTATGGTGGAGGAAATCATTCGTTCGGAATGTGATGGAACGGATGAGACGGTGGGCAATGGTGACCAATATGTCGATTGGTACAGTGTGGGAGATATGTTGGGCTTTATTAAGCCACAATTCCGACATGTGACAACATGGAAATTTGATCTACATATCAAGCTCATACCACAGAAGTGCAAAACAACAGGAAGCGACGTAGATGAGCAACAATGGGCGTCGTACTCAGCGATCATTTCACAGGTCACACGTGACGCTGCTGGACCTATCGACACCTCTGCACTGTCTGCCACATCTAACTCAAAATCCGTGGCGTCATCACCTTCTCCGAGCCCTTCACCATCACCTTCATTGCATCCTCAGCCAGCGTCGCCCTTGCTCTCCAGCTCCAGTCCATTCCAATATGTCCTTCTCAATCTTTCCACCGCATCCAATCAATCTGCACCATTCCTCAACCGCCTGACATCGATCCTCTCCAGAATTGAAGATATGTCGCATGTCTTAGTGTGGGCTGATGCAGATGCGTATGTTGAGCGCATGCGTCAAGCACGCCACGGAGGGCAGAATGAAGCGTCCTCAACGGGTTCAAAGGGAAATAACGTGACGGCACTTGAGCTCAACACTGAGCGTATGCCCTCGCATCCTCCGCATCGTATTCGTCGCATCGATTTGCCACGATTAAAGCTTTCTTTCGTTCCACGTCTGGACCGCATCCTTAAGCCTTTGGTCGGTGACTCCAGTGATGTCAGTAGTGTATCTGCATCGTCGGCATATACGTATGTCTGGCGTTGGTATTCGGTTGATCATGCAGGGTTCTTCCTACCATCTGCCTCCAGTCACACGGACGATCCAGCGCTAGATTCGCTCCTCCATGGTATACCAAACTCTATCCTGCTGGAGAATGATCGTCATCAGTCACAATTACTCGTACCAAACCATCCAGTATCAAGACCTCAAATCGCCACATGTCCATTCAGCACCGAGCTCATCTCGATGAGATCAGACGAGGAATGGATGAGGACGTTTGCCACACGCTTCTACATGTTCCCAATTCATGTCTCTCATACCTTTCTCCTCTCACACACATTGGCATCGACACTCTACCTACTCCTCCTCCGCTTGCTCGCTCGTGATTATGTTGCATGTGCTCGCTTGGTTGAGACGTGTACGATGGATGGTGTGTTGAACAGCGAGGAACGCATGGTGCTGCGTTGGTTCGATACAACACTACATGATCAACATCCAGACGCACATGCCATTCGACTCAAGATCTATCTTGCGGCATGGATGAGCGAAGATGAGGAAGAGCACGCGAAGACAGGTTCAAGTGGACGAGCAGAGAGCAACAGGATATTGGGTTGGAGACTTGATGGAGGTGAAGAATGGGAGTTGGAGGAAGAGTACTCAAACTATATTCGTAAGCTCATGCATATCAGTGCTGCATGTCGTTTGACCGTGGATGAGGAAGAAGTGATTTATGCACAGATCAGCTATGAGAACAAACAGAAGGATGACACGCCTCCAAATGAGCAGCGAAATCGCGCAACGGTTCGTGCCATCCTAGCCAAGCATACGAACAGCCAACATACCGCGAATTCGACTCTGTCATCGCCATCTGTTGCTCCATCAGAATCCGCACTGTTTCATCTTCCCAAGCGTTATGGGTTGAAATCGATGTGGTGGGAATGGTTAGGATCGAAACTTCCTCTGTTCTTTCGTTCGCCAGATTGGAATTCAGGTACCTGGGGAGGGATGGTCTGCTATGATCGACCAAGCTCAGCAGAGATGAGTGGAGTCGATCTACTCGATCGTGTTGAAGATGCATGGAATGATACGATGATTGGTGCAACAAACAAACTTGGATTCCTATTCTTCCTGGACTTGATCGTTGGAGGTGTCGTGGCGAATCTGGACGATCGTGCTGACACGTCTTCTGCATCCTCATATTCTCCACCCAACTGTGCATTCAGCCTTGCTCGGCTGCTGACACAGGTTCACTATCTGAAAGCCACCAAATTTGGTGAGAATGTACCAACGAATCCCGATCCAAGTTTCCTACCATACGCTGCACTCGCTGTATTCGGATCAGGATTCATCCCCACACCAAGCAATGAGCACAATGGATTCCGACGTGTTGTCACATCCATTCCTGCATTCCCACCGTTGCCTCAAGTGCCATGGAATGGGATGGAGGCGATCATGCGCGGAGGTAATCTGCTCCATAAGCATCATACTCCTGTCTATCAATTATTCCGCACCGTGTATCAGTGGAGTGCAGGCTTCGTGATGATGTGCAGAGAGTTCCAGACGTATGCGAACCGACCAGCCACTGCAGCACAGGAGATGTGTTCTGGGACTGTGGTGGCACGAGCATGGCCGAATGGACGACCTTCGAACACAAGCTGCTCACGAATGACAATGGAGATAACCGAACAGAATGACAGCGGCGGCGCGTGTGGTCTATCTGTTGACAAAGCTAACTGTTTGAATTTGGCTAGTGTGCCACTCAACTCCATTGACATTGAATCATACTTGACTTCAACTGCTCCAACGGTGACTCCACTGCACACCCTCCCATTTGATTTGTCTTCCCATTCCAGTGCTCATACATTCGTTGGGCGCTCCATGTTGCAACGATTGGAGACGGATGTGAAGGAGTATGCCAATCAAATCTCTTCCACACAAGTCAGACATGTGCGGGGTCTCAACATACAGGAAATGAAACACATGACAGAAAGTGAGACTGGATCGTCCTTTGAGCTGTTGCGGCATCTTGATGAAGCATTGGAACGGTTAGATCAATTGCAGATGCGTTTGAACAAGTTACGCGATGAAGATTGGAAGTATGTGACGAAATTACATCACGCCGTCGAACACATGGCCAACCAAGTGGATGGGATTGAGAGCGATAGTGCGAGTGCCAATGGTGGACTGGACAAACAATCTCTACTGCCTCAGTACGAATTCGTTCTCTCTCGCTACGAAGGACGTTCCTTCACTCTTCATTCTTCCTTCCTCATTGCAGTGCTGCTCTCTTCCCGATCCATTGATGATATCAAAACATTGAATCCACACGTACCGACGGCAGACGTGCAGAAGGTGATGCAACATGTCATCCTCATGCTATTATTGACGAATCGTGTTGGTATGGCAGGCAGATGTAAGGCTGAGGTCAATGATTTGAGAAGGATCGTTGAGCGATTGAAGAACAGAGTTCAAACGATCCAACAGGTGTCACCGTCACCATCGGACTCCCCAGTTGGCACATCCACAACCTGGAGTGAGGTACGAGAATTGGTGCAACAAATCGATGTCCAAAGCAGCAGTGTTGCGAATAGTCTCCTCTCTGCACGTCATTACATGACCACTTCAATATCATCGTCTCCCGATGTCAACGATATCTTATTCGATCCTCGCTTTCTGGTATTTGAGTATATCTTCGATATTTTGTTGCGTCGCATGCAAGTAGAGTTGGTACAATCATTCGTGGCAGCTGCAAACGAGCGACGTAGTCTCGTGCAACAGTTGATCATGGGTGCTGGTAAGACAACAGTTGTTGGTCCGCTCCTGGCTTTGATATTGGCTGATGGTTCTCATCTACTCACATTAGTTGTCCCTCCAGCACTGCTATCCATGAGTCGATCCATCCTACGTGCACGATTCTCTTCACTGGTACCCAAGCCCATTCATTCATTCGATTTCGATCGTTCGACGCCTGACTCCATTCCACTCGTGATGAAGCTCTTGTACAAGATGAAGCATGCCAGAAGCAACAGAGGTGTCATTGTTGCACATGCGACTGCTATCAAGAGTCTCTTCCTCAAGTATCTTGAATCGCAAGTGACGCTGACATCGGCTGGTGCATCGGGTGTGATGAGTCGATTGGCGCCAGGCGAAAATGACAATCTGGCGACGAAGAGTGCTGTGGCTGATGTATTGGCACAGGTGATGCAGTTGTGGAGAGACGGAACACTGATTTTGGATGAAGTGGATTTGTTGCTTCATCCACTGAAATCTGAGCTGAACTTTCCCTGTGGTGCCAAGGTTGCACTCGAACCTGCACCCCACCGTTGGCAGCTTCCCATGCACCTGTTAGATGCATTGTTCTATCCGTCCTCTCGTCATCTCTCACAATCCCCTCTCCATCACCTGCCCGAAGCTGCGATGATTCTTCGTGCCATCAATGACAAGATCGAGATGGCCATCACTGCACATACATTGCAGAGTCGCCCTCATCTCATACTCCTGGATCAAGCATTCTACCATAAGGAACTCATACCATTACTGAGCAATTGGGCGCTATTGTTCCTTCAGATACAAGGTGGCTTCCCCCAACGGCTGGCGGAAGGTGTTCTCACCCAATTTCTCAATAAACCATTAGGACGGAGCTTTGACAGACAGCAAATGGAGGAAGATGAGAAGTTGGCCAAGCTCATCCAGCAGGAACTGAACCCTCATCAACGCACATTGTTGGATTTAACCTATCAATGGCTTCACAATTTCCTTCCACATGTTCTATCCAAGATTGATCGTGTCAGCTATGGCTTACTCCGTGATGATGATCTCAACTCCCCTACTCTGTCACACGGTCGTCGTCTCCTAGCCATCCCATTCCTTGCGAAGGATGTGCCTTCTCGATCAAGCGAGTTCGCACATCCGGAGGTACAGATTGGTTTAACTTGCTGTGCCTATCACATTGAAGGTTTGAGACGAACAGATCTTAAACAGATTGTGAGCATGATGAAGGCCAGAGTCAACAAGGAGACAGGACCCATGCATCTAAGACCAACATCCAAACTATTTGAGGCGTTCGTGAGACAATCCAAGAAGATGCAAGGGAGACAGGAGGTTTTGCATCATCGCGGGGAAACTGATTCTCACGGTACAATCCACCCTGTTACAACCAAGATTCTTCCTCTGCCACAGTTTCAACTGACAGATGAGTCTCAATTCAATCATCTGTTTCAACTGGTTCATAAGCTTCCTGCATTGATTGATTACTACTTCAACTCCTATCTCTTCCCAACCTGTATGAATCACCAAATATTCAACCTCAGTGCCTCTGGACAGGAGCTTGGCAATGGCATGCTTTTCTCCTGTTCACTCGGTTTCAGTGGTACACCATCTGATCTTCTTCCGCAGGAGTTAGGTCGATGTGTCTACGAGCGTGGGAGCGAAGGACAGATCATGCATGTATTGACCTCACCAAGCATTGTTGGACATACATTACTTCCAAGAGGATGGGATGTAAAATCACTGTTGATGTTGGTTGCGCGAGCTGGCTCTCTCGCACCATCATCATCATCTTCCACATCGGGGCAGTCTATCCCCCGCCTGGATTCATTGATTGATACGGGTGCATTAATCACAGGCATATCGAATGAAGAGGTTGCTCAATTCTTATTGCAGCATGGTTTACATGGCAGAGATGGTGTGGTGTTCCTGAATGAGAACGATGAGCCATATGTCAAGTTACGCACGACGACGAAACCAATTCCGCTATCCGAAGCAGCGATTGATCCTGCCAAGAGATTCTCGTTTTATGACCAAATTCACACGACTGGTATCGATCTCAAGCACGCGTTGGATGCAACAGCCGCTGTCACATTGGGTAAGGATATGAATATGAGAGATTATGCGCAGGGCGCATTCAGAATGAGACAGATTGGACAAGGACAAACGATACATCTACTGGTCATCCCTGAGGTTTACAAGATGGTCCAACGTGAGCTGGCATTGTCGACTGACGATGACATCACGGACGAGCAAACATCGACCTCATCATCTAGTACAGCTCCTTCAACAGCTGGCGCAATAGTTGATGCTGCACTATCAGCATCAATGCCTTCGCGTCCATTCGCGACTTCCGTGTGTGCCTGGTTGACTCTGCAGAGTTTACGATCCGAGCAGTTACAATTTCTGCAGTTGTGCATTCAGAACATGGAATCAGTGTGGAGGAAGAAAGCATTCGAGGCGTTAATTGAGGATACACTCAAACCATCACCGGCAAATATGGTTTCCCGTCGTCATTTACGTTTCAATCTATCATCCGCTGGCAGCCGTATGGACTCCATCCTGTGGTTGTTGGAATGCATTGGCCTGTTCAAGGTTGGCATCTCTTTCCCCATCCCGTCTTCATTCGATCCGCCCCGTCCATTCTTCCAACGACTCAAGACCATGCTCGTACAACATACACATTTCATACGTGAGGATGAGCAATGTCTCGCTGTGGCTCGAGTGTTGAATCAAGCATTGGAGGCAGCACAGGCGACGAATGAACGACAGAAATTTGATAAGGAAATGATCAACCAACAAGAGCAAGAACAAGAGCAGGAGCAAGAGCAAGAGATATTGCGTGATCCTCGTGCAGCAAGACACGATGAACAAGCGGAACAGTGGCACATCGACCGCCTTGCTGATATGCGCCCGTTCATACAACCATCGTCTTCTGCCGCCGTTAATTCATCATTGGTAACGACAATCGATGCCGCATCCACCACAGGAGTTCATCCATTCTATCCACTTGCTTCCTTCGGTCTAGAGGGCCGTACTTTACCATCTGCCTTCCCTCGCTCACTACTCCTCTCTCACAACTTCTATCGACAGAGATGGAATATTAATGCAGGTGCACATCGAAGGGTCAGGAATCTATATGTTCTGCTCGAATGGATTCCGACGTCAACACCAGCGACCGATTCCGATTCAGCCAACGATAATGGCGATGATGCTCTCAGTGCGCAACAGAAAGCTGAATGGAATAGGTTGTTCCAGCTCTTGGATGGAGATCAAAATGGAAGGATTGAAGGTGCGACAGAACTGCAGCAGTTGGCTGAGCTGCTCAGTTTCTTCCTTGATTCGCCAGTGAATTCTCCCGTTTTCCTGGACGATGCATCGTTCAATCAAGATGAGTTCCGTCGACTGTTGTCGTCCCTCACTCTTCCGCCACCTGTCAGCAGGATTGGCGATGTGGTCGAGAGTCATTCGTCTTCGAACGCAGTATCGGTCTCGACGACTGATGTTCTTACTCGCTCTTCCGTGCTTCCTGCTTCAAGCAATGCCACTCCTCGCTTCTTCGTCTATCTTCCGCTCTCTGAAGCACAGACACTGCGACGTGCATTCCACTCTGCTCATCCACTCTTCCAACAACATCGAACAAGTAACGGTCACACCAGTGGCGGAGTACAGTTGGCCATATGGAACATCACGGATGGCCAGCTGCTCGATGCATCCACTGGATACAAACCGCAACAGGGCAGGAGCGTCATTCATGGCGGTGAGTTGGACGCAGTGACAAATGGTTCAACGGCCTTGAATGCGGACCAGCAGTGCAGTTGGCGCTCCTTGCAAATGGCGATGCAAACGGGACGCTTCCTCAACGGTGAAATGTTCTACACTGAAAATGAGCTGTTATCGTTATTGCGTGGAATTCAGGGTGTTCATCCTTCCTATCGTCGTCAGCTCTTCCAACAACTCCAGAATGCGCGACATCGCGATGCACGATCATTCACTCACACACCACTGGAGCATGCCTTTCGTATGCGTGATGAGTGCCATGCGTTCCTCGTCATGTGCATGCGTGTGGCCATACGTCATGCAATGGAGTCGAAAGGGTGGACAACATTGCAGGCATTCCATTGGTTTGATATCCTGGGTGATGGTAAGATTGATGCAAACGAGATGTGGACGGGATTGATCGAACTTGGACTGGTCAAGATCGAATCGAAGACTGTTGGCGATAGAAGCACGACTGTAACCGTCTCAACTTCATCACTGCTCACGGAACGAGATGTTATTGATTTCATGTGGTGTTGGTCAAGCTCACGCTCGGATCCAGTTGAGTCGCCTTCGTCCCCCCCATCATCAGCATCAACATCATCAACATCATCAACATCAGCAGCAGCAGTTGCTACTCATTCATCATTGTCGTTTGATGATTTCGCCGCTGCGATACGAACAAGGGAGGAAGAACGAAGACTGGAAGCTGAGAGTGTAGAGGGAGAGATGAGTCGTTCCGACGATCCTTCATCACATTCTGTCACGTCACCTCCACTTACTCCTTCTTCATCTGTTTCCGCCACCACACCCAAACGACAGCTGTTGTGTATGCCGGCGCCTGAATCTATGCCTCCGCCACCATCCATGTCTGACCTCCGATCGGCTGTTGCATCTCGGCATGTCGCCTCTCAACCCTCAGCTACAACGACGCCTACTCCCACTTCAACCAATGTCGTTCATCCACCCCGACCCTCCTCTGAATCTTGGTCGTGTAGCATGTGCACTTATATCAATACGTCTGGTAGGAGTCGATGTGTGATGTGCGACACGCCAAGATAAATGTGCTCTTATACATGTGCTCTTATACATGTGCTCTTATACATTGTCAGCCATAGAATAAGTCAAGATTTCTGTATGGTGTCCATCATGGTCGCGCTATCCATCAGACCTTGACGATCAAGGCCACGATCTTCCAATATCTTCATGAACAATCAATCCGCGGCTGCCATTCAGCCCATCGTGTCTGGTTTTACACCCATGTTGCCGTGATCCTCCAATGTGCAGCTTGAAGCTGCTATTTCCTGTCTGCCTGTCTCGAGATATATCTGCGAGCCTCTGGATTTGTGGGAGTTTTTTTATTATTATTATTATTTATTTATTTTTTTATTTTTTATTTTTTTCACCGTAAATTAGATTCGCTCGCAACACATTGATCCGCT
>Ga0256776_1000083_pt1 | contig 15566 bp, 10 predicted proteins | sample MC6MC0927MT_FD_186069 | JGI IMG/M metagenome (GOLD analysis project Ga0256776, IMG submission 186069) | Metatranscriptome of enriched soil aggregate microbial communities from Iowa State University, Ames, United States - MC6-MC0927-MT... | ecosystem: Environmental > Terrestrial > Soil >... | reverse complement strand
TTGATTCCTACGGTCAATCCGGTCGCTCAAGTCCTTCCGCTTCGGTTGCCTCTGTTCCGGCTCGGATGCACTTAGACTGTGCTGTTCACTCAGGCAGCAATATCATACAGTACAGCACTGTGCGCCATTATCTACAAGTGGCTCATTGCTCGCCATCATCATTCCCGTGGTGAACGCACTCATAACGTGGCGCCGTCATCCGTTGCTTATTACTCATTCATTCATCACCTCACACGCCGACTGGAGCTCAGACTCGCATCCCTGCCCTGCTTCACTCATCATCACGAACGGTTGCACATGCATGCATGCACTGAAGAATACTGCCAAGTCGAGACCAATTATTCAGTCACATCGTACATCGACTCCCGCACGACTAACACGACTGCCGCAGAATTATCCACACCCTCATTTGTCGTCTGGTTCATCACGCGACGGGCGAAGGGGACTCACTAGTCACCCACTCCCTCTCCCCCCTCTCCCTCTCCCTCTCCCTCTCCCACCATCATGTCACGCCAGTCTCCACGCAGACCACCAATCGCAGATATGCAGATACGAGCGCAAAATCACAGGCGGATATCGAGCCTACGCTCTATACATTCCCATGCCACCATGCCCGTCTGCATCCTCCTCCTACTACTGCTCATGTTCGTCGGCGGCATGGGTACGGATGCAGCTCCAACCTGTCCCATCTTGAGTGGCGGTGGCATGGACCTGGGGATGGGCATGCAACCATGTCCGGCAGGCACATATAGTGTTGGCAATGCATCCGCACCAACATGCACATGCGCTCCATGTCCAGCTGGCTATGCATGTGCGGATCCCAGCAGCATCACTCCTGAGCCCTGCCCTCTCGGCTCCTTCTCAACTGCCTCATCGTCACAGTGCACTCCATGCCCCAGTGGATTCAAATGCCCTCTCACCACACAACCACCATCAAGTACAGACTTGTGTCCATTAGGCACGTATAGTCTGGGCAATGCCACGGAATGCACGATCTGCCCCAGTGGTATGGCCTGCCCATTCAATCATCTGCCTCCATCCATCCAGTGTCCACTCGGCACCTATGCACCAGAAGGAAGTCCAAGCTGTGAGCCATGTCGAAGTGGGTATTTTTGTCCGAATGCAACAGTGGAGTTGCCATGTCCGGATGGATTGTATTCCATTGGTGGTGCAACGGAGTGTTCATTGTGTCCAGCGGGTTACACTTGTTTGCCACCGGGATCCGCGACGGATCCAACGTTGTGTCCTGCTGGCACCTATTCGCGTGTTGGTGATTCGGCATGTACATCGTGTGGGGCTGGGTATTACTGTCCAGTGGATGGTATGAGTGAGCCACAACCTCCTGGATTCATCTGTCCACCCGGCTCATACTGTCCTCCCAATTCCATCACTCCCACTCCCTGTCCCTTAGGCACGTATGGACCAACATCGAATGCATCGACAGCACAGGAATGTTTGGATTGTCCTGCTGGTTTCTTCTGTGCTCAAGGTACAAGTAACTTCCAACGTAATGTCTGTCCACCCGGCTACACCTGCCCGACGGGTACTCCAGCCAACGCCATCGATGGGACGCTGCCTGCACCCTCAGCTCGATGTCCCGCTGGAACATTCAATCCGAATCTAGGTGGAGCGAATAGCTCGGATTGTTTGGCATGTGTCGCTGGATATTATTGTCCATTGGGAAGTAGTGAGTTGAGTGATTGTCCTGCGGGATTCTATTGTCCGGATGGAACGCAGGATGTGTGCTATGCTGGTAGCAACACATGTGATGTGAGTCCACCTCAACCATGTCCGCCTGGTTCCTACTCTCCGACACCTGGACTCATCTATCGAACACAGTGCCTTGAATGTCCAGCTGGTTCGTACTGTCCTGCTGGCACCATCTATCCCGTTGCCTGCCCTCCCGGTACATTCAATCCAACCTTCAACGCGACGGACCTTGCCAACTGTCAATTGTGTCCGGCCGGCATGTCCTGTCCTCTATCGGGATTGACCAGTCCGGGAGCAAACTGCTCCACGGGACATTATTGTCCGGCTGGAACGGCGTTCGCGAGTGATATGCCATGTCCACCGGGCACATATACGGACAGTCTCTACGCATCGATGGAGAGTGATTGCTTACCATGTCCTGAAGGATTCACATGTGGCTATGGAACGGGAGGAAGTCAACAACCACCAGTCATTTGTCCAGCGGGTTATTATTGTCCAACATCAAGTCCTTCAGCCACTGCATGTCCACCTGGAACATACTCACCTGCTGAAGGTAACAAGAGGATGGATGATTGTTTGGCATGTGATGCAGGTTCCTACTGTCTTGGTACGGGTGAAACAACGGTATCTGGCTTGTGTGATGCTGGTCATTACTGTCCTCCCCGTACTCCAACAGCCACATCCAATCCCTGTCCAGCTGGCACCTACAACCCGAATGCCGGTTTATCACGCATCGATCAATGTCTGCCCTGTCCGAATGGAACCTGGTGTGGGTTGGGCAGTGCGACACCGACTCCATGCATGGCTGGATACTTCAATCCATTTACATCACAGACGAGTCTATCCGCATGCCAACAATGTACGGCTGGATACACGTGCCCAGATCAGGGCATGGATGAACCTCAAGAATGTGGTGCCGGACATTATAGTTCAAGCCGCTCTTCCGTCGTCTCATGTTCCGTGTGTCAGGCTGGCCATTATTGTCCCAGTGCCACCACCACACAGACACAGATGCAAGCGAATGAATGTCCAGCTGGAGCTGCATGTCCTGCTGGATTGGATCATGTGCCTGACTTTGCACAATTTGAATGTCCAACTGGCCAGTATTGTCCAGCCGGCAGTGGGCCGACTGGGACGGATTGTGATGCCGGCACGTATCAGCCCAATCGTGGTGGCAAGATGCAAGGTGACTGTCTGCAATGCCCTCCTGGACAATATTGTACTGGTGGAGGCACATGGCCCAGTGGCAATTGTTCAGCGGGCTATTATTGTACGGGTGGTTCATCCACTCCCACACAGTATGCATGTCCAGCTGGTCGTTATCGTTCCGTTGTTGGAGGTGAAAGCTTAGATGGATGTGCATGGTGCCCGGGCGGTTATTATTGCCCCACGCCTGGCTTACCGGATCCAATCATCTGTCCTCAAGGTAAGTATTGTCTTCCCGGCGTGACCATTGGATCCGACTGTCCCAAAGGAACCTATGGCAACACGACTGGACTTCAGAGTGTGGCATTGTGTTCGAATTGTGATGCCGGCTACTATTGTGCCACAGCGGGATTGACGAAACCAACTGGACCATGTGACGCTGGATACTATTGTACAGTTGGAGCGAACAATAGTATGGCGGCAGGACAGCCAGCTGTCGGTGGCCTGTGTCCTATTGGTGGCTATTGCGAAGAAGGATCAACGAAATCTGCACCATGTCCACCGGGCACATATGGAGCGCATCTGGGATTACGAATGGCATCCGAATGCTCACCTTGTTCACCCGGTTACTATTGTCAAGGCTCGAATTTGAACAATGTCACTGGTCCCTGTGCACCGGGCTACTATTGTGAGGGTGGATCGAAGTTCGCTCAACCACCCGAAGGCCTCTGTCCCGAAGGCTACTACTGCCCAGGCGGCACGGGCTATCCCGTCCCATGCCCACCGGGACATTACATGGTGGCCAAAGGGGCGAATGCATGTACGCCATGTGATGCCGGCTATTACTGTCCAACATCGAATGCAACAAAATCGATCCCATGCCCATTGGGCTCATACTGTCCAGCTGGTATGAGTACACCCATACTGTGTCCAGCAGGAACATTTGGTGAACATGAGTTACTCACATCTGAAGCTGGATGTACGTCCTGCCCTCCTGGTGCATATTGTTTGGGTGGCGCGACGTTACCACAGGGTTGTGATAGTGGTCGTTATTGTCCCGGCAACATTACCAATGCCAATGGCATTCCATGTCCAGCTGGCACCTACTGTGTGGCCAACTCCTCACAACCTCAACCATGTGGTGCTGGATACTTTAGTCCACTCATTCAACAGACGAGTGTGGCAGCATGCACGCCATGTACGGCAGGCAAGTATTGCAGTCTCTCAATCAACACGGCACCAACCGGTGATTGTTCGGAAGGCTTCTACTGTCCTTTGGCAAGCACCTCACCAACTGGTGCTGGGCCATGTCCTCACAATACCTACTGTCCAACTGGCAGCCCCGCACCATTGAACTGTCTGCCTGGTACATATAGTAATACGACTGGACGAGTATCGTGTGATGATTGTCCCAAGGGTTTCTACTGTCCTGGTGCAACATCCATCACCATCTGTCCTCAAGGCGCATACTGCCCTTCAAATGGCGCCACTGTCCCTCCATCGACATTGTGCCCTCCCGGTACGTATGGTTCACAGCTCGGTCTCGTTTCTGTCGATCAATGTAGTGTTTGTCCGGCTGGTTGGTATTGTGCTGGCTCAGGCAACACGGCTCCAACTGGTCAATGTCAAGCTGGCTTCTTATGTGCGAGTGGGCCCGATCAGACGGATGGAGCGGTGACGGCTCGTGGTCAAACTATCTCATCCTCGGCGGATGTGCCATGTCCAACTGGCCATTATTGCCCTGCTGGTAGTCTGGCACAGAAGTGTCCCATTGGAACCTTCCTCGATTCGACTGGTGTACCATCGATCACGAGTTGTATTGGATGTACGCCTGGCTACTATTGTGGGGATTCAGGATTATCGGCTGTATCGGGCCCATGTAATGCTGGATGGTATTGTGGTGCCAATGCGACGAGCCCCATGCCCAACACTGGTGATGCCATCTTCTTGCCTGCCATCACATCGAATGGTCGTTGTCAACCTGGCTATTGTTGTCCTCAAGGGTCCGATGCACCAAAGTTATGTGCAGCTGGCAGCTATTCAGATGATGTTGGTGCGGCGACATGTGACCCATGTCCAAGCGGCTACTATTGTTTGGAGGGTGCAACAAATGGGATGGAACATGAATGTCCAGCCGGATCATACTGTGCGGGATCCACACCCTCACCGGGATTCTCCTTGTGTCCGACTGGACGATATTCATCGCAATTGGGACTTCAGTCTGCCGATGATTGTACATTGTGTGAACCGGGGAAATATTGTGGGAGTGAAGGATTGACATCTCCCAGTGGTAGTTGTTATGGTGGCTATCAATGCTATGGTGGTTCACCCACCCCTACTCCAACTGATCCATCCCATGGTCGATTGTGCCCTGCAGGCAGTGTCTGTACGAATGGTACAACCAGTCCGGAGCCATGTCCAATCAATTATTGGTGTGCAGCTGGACAAGCTGAGCCAAGTGGCTTATGTTCTGCTGGCTATTATTGTTTGGAAGGATCCTCTTCACCGACTTCATTGAATTGTCCCGCCGGCTACTTCTGCTTGGGTGATGTAAATGGCTCACAGCCATGCCCGCCTGGCCGCTACTCCGACACACAGAATGCAGCCACCAATGTTTGCCAACAATGTCAAGCTGGTTATTACTGCCCATCTGCACATATGACCAGTGGTGATATGATTCCGTGCCCGTCTGGTCGTGTGTGTCCGCTGGGCAGCATGGATGCCAACACCCTCTGTCCAACCGGTCATCGCTGTCCGGGTGAGACTGCTGCGGCATTGCCATGTGGACCTGGAACGTATCAAGATCAGCCATCACAAACATATTGCAAACAGACACCAGCAGGATATTATACCAGTAATACGACCAATACTCATCCAGTCATATGCCCAACTGGCAGCTATTGTCCGGATGGGACGAATTCATCCACCCAATTCACCTGTCCACCGGGCACGTATAATGATGGTGTTGGTAAAACCTCCGTCGATCAATGCGCCCTGTGTCAACCTGGTTTCTATTGTGACAGCTGGGGTGCGACTACTGGCTCTGATCCAGCCAAGCAGTGTGCGCCTGGCTATTACTGTGTGCAAGGAGCCAACACATCCCAACCAACGGATGGCATCACTGGAAATATATGTCCGTATGGTGCATACTGCCCACCACAGTCCTCCATTCCGACGCCATGTAATGAAGGTACACTTGCACCTTCCAAGGGCAATGATGATATCAGTGACTGTACGGCATGTCCAGTCGGTCAGTATTGTTCCGCCACACTGTCACCGGGTGCAACCATTCCATTGTGCTCCGCTGGATACTGGTGCAAAGGAAGCGCAAAGGTTGCCACACCGACAGATGGAGTGACCGGCATTGCATGCACGCCAGGAACGTATTGCCCGGCTGGAGCCACCAATCTCACGCTGTGCCCACCAGGCACATATAATCCGGATTATGCACGTGGAGCATGCTACAACTGTCCTGCTGGTTCAGCATGCCCGGATAGTGGCATGACCACAACAGACACATGCCCAGTAGGTCGCTACTGTGCGGGTAATGACACAGTTGGACTTCCATGTCCACCCGGTCGCTACAGTCAGACACCTGGTCTGAGTAGCAGTGATGCATGTACGAGCTGTAGTGCTGGACTGTATTGTGATGGTTCCAACAGCTCGCAACAGACAGGTGAATGTGAGGCCGGATACATTTGTGTGGGTGGATCTTCATCACCCATGCCCACTGGTGTCTATCCTTCATCGGGTCCATGCCCAGCCGGTCACTATTGCCCTCGAGGTACAGTCGCACCATTGCAATGTCCTCAAGGAACTTTCCGTCCCGTCAGCGGTGCCTCGAATGTCACTGGCTGTAGTCCATGTACACCAGGTAGCTATTGTGCGACAGAAGGGTTGGTGAATCCATCCGCGCCATGTACCGCTGGCTTCTATTGTCCACTCGGTACGAAGCAGCCAACACTTCCATGCCCCGTTGGTCACTACTGCTCGACTGGCAGTGCATTGCCACTACCATGTCCGGATGCATCCTACAACTCACAACAAGGACGCTCGACATGTCTCGCATGCCATGCCGGTTACACATGTACGAACGGTAGTGCGGTGCCTGCACAAGCGCCATGTCCCATTGGTCATTATTGTTTGTCCGGTGAGACCCCACTGCCATGTATGCCGGGTACGTATGGTCATCGACCGGGATTACAGAATCAGACGGAATGTGCGATCTGTCCTCCTGGCGTCTATTGTAGTGGATCGGGCTTCATTACCGGCAATTGTTCAGCTGGATACTTATGTAAGGCGGGTAATGTGATTCAGAGTCCATTGGGTCCATTGGATCAACCCGGCAGCATGACGAATGGTGGACCATGCCCGATCGGCTATTATTGCCCTGCTGGCACACTCTTCCCCGTCATGTGTCCAACTGGCACTGCCCGTGTGGAGACAGGTGGTATGATGGCGAGTGATTGCGGTCCATGTCCTGAGCGTTACATGTGTCTCGAGAATGTTCCTGTTCCATGTCCAGCTGGCTTCTACTGCCCGGCCAATAATACTGGCGCCATCCCATGCCCATTAGGAACGTATGGTCCCAATGCATCACAAGCGGACCTGGGTGGATGTGAGGCTTGTCCAGGGGGATTCCGGTGTACCCAATACAACATGTCCTCCTATGATCAGAGTCCATGCCCAGTTGGATCGTATTGCCCTCCAGCCAGTCAGATCATCCATCCATGTCCTGCGGGAACGTATCGATCCGTCATCTCTGGTGCACAACCATCCGATTGTAGTGTCTGTCCGGCTGGCTATGCATGTCCAGCAGGCAGCAGTGCTCCGGAGCCATGTCCACCTGGCTCATACTGTACGGAGGGCAGTGGTGAACCGGGCCCATGCCCGTCAGGCTATTGGTGTGGAGCGGATGTATTGGATCCAGATAGGACTGCACCACCTGTACCATGTCGTGCTGGATATTATTGCCCAATCAATAGTAGTGTGGAGGTCGTCTGCACGTCACCCTACTACTGTCCAGCCATGAGTGCCGCACCATTGACCTGCCCATTGGGATTCTATAATATCACCAGTCCTGGCCTGCATACGAGTGTCGAGGATAGTTGCTCGATGTGTCCGGCCGGCACATACTCCATCAATCCCAACCTACCCATCTGTCATCCATGTACACCGGGTTATGTATGTTTGGGTGGTACGAATACGAGTACTCCCATCCATGAGGTGTATGATCGTGGCTATCGCTGCTTGATTGGTCACTATTGTCCTGAAGGTTCATATGAGCCCATCCCATGCCCGGCCGGCACCTATGCATCGGAGGAAGGAGGAGCAGCGTTGGAGGATTGTTTACCATGTCCAGCCAATAGTTTCAGTGCATTGGATGGATCGGGTAAATGCATCCCATGTGGCTCAAGTGCATACGCATTGCCTGGCTCAACAGCATGTCTATGTAATGGTACCTATCGTGCCTACCAGTTGAGTGATGGATCATGCAAGTGTAAGCCGGGTTATGAATTCTTCGATCAAATGAATGAGCTGTATGACGGAGATTCACCATTCGACTGTCAACCGATCGTATTCGGTTCCTGCTTAGGTGAGGATCGTGATAGTCAGGGTCGTTGTGTGAGTGATAAGCAGGAGGCATGTGCACAGGCATGTGCCGGATCGTCGTTGCGCCTCGCCAATGCCGTCTGTGACCCATCCATGCTCACGCAACCAGATGGTCTATTCGATCCATCCACACAAGTCTGCACCTGTGCAAATGTTCCTCCACTCACCTATTGCAACTCAACCTGTATGGCCTCACTGCCCTCGATGCGCATCGATGCCAATGGAATATGGAATGTACTCGATGTTGCAACTGGTACCGGTGCACAACTGACAACGACACAGATTCATACGAATTATGGATTGTTCGCTCCTCAACTCGACTGTCGTTCATCGAGTGGATGCGCGATGAGCAGCATCGTGGCCAGTCCATTTGGACATCGCGCATTACTCGGCTTACCACCAACCATTGCTGGCCTTGCATCCGTACCACTACAGTCATCATCCGCATGTAACTACTCCGGTACCCTTAACCCAGATGGAAGCTTCTCACCGATGAGTTTGTCGAAGGAGGAATCCATGCAGACCTGGCACGTTCAGATGGATTCGACGCAGAAGTCGTCACGCTCATCTCGCTATACACTCTTAAGCAGTGTCAGTCACAGCTTCTCATCCTTCATGGGCTCACCTTCTCGACCATCCGACTCTGACCTATCATCATCCTCTCATTCATTCCATCCACTGTCCACTCCTCCCAATCCCTTCCCCATCGCCCCAAGCTTGGATTATCTTGAGACTCTGCGCGGTTACTACAATCCCACCCTCTGTCTCCAAGCCGGTGAGAGTGTGTTTTGGGAGTTGGATTCTGCCGCGCACTATCCAGTCTATCAGAAGGACAACTTCCTCAACTCCAACCAGGATTTTGATTATGGCGTCTTTGAACAGTTGGCGGATCAATTGGCCGTAGGAGCGGGTATCAAAACCTTTGCTTTCACATTCAGAGAGGAGGGAACCTATGTATTCGCTGATGCTGCCAATGATCAACATCTCACCATCATCGCTGTACTCCCACTCTCCCAACCATGCCCCAATGGCTATCGAGTTCTCCCTACCAGTGCAACCAGTCTCAATCCACTGGGTGTCGGTCGTATTGTGACCCCCTACACTGAGCCTGATCTGACACTGGTGTGGGCACTGTTCGGCATGTTTATGGGTATGAGCGTGATTGTTGCCATCGTGTCGAAGTTGAAGCAGCGTCGAACCTTACGTGCCCTGGAGTTGAGACAGGAGGATGACACACAGGCGCGCAATGATTTCAAGCAACTCTACTTGGAGATTCGTGATCAGAAGTCCGCACACAAGGCAATGTTCAGCCATCAGCGTGATCACTTCCGTGCCGAATGTGATCGCATCTGTGCGGAGACTGAGCAAGTGAAGGCATTGCTGGCAACGAAGATGACGGATGGACGGGGATTCGTCGATGCCGCCATCAATCTATTACTACAGGAGATCACGGCGAGGAATAGTTATGGAACACGACAGAAGCGACGAGAGAATGATTTGATGGCACAACTCACAACATTGCAACGAATGATGGAGGATGCAACGGATTATGATCCTACTGATCGTGAGAGTAGTCCACCTCCGTTGCCCGTTGCTGACATTCAATCACAGGTTGAGACTGTCGGCAGTCGTTTGAATGATGTCATCGGTGAGTGTGAGAAGGAGCGCACACGTAAGCGCCACTTACAAAACAATGCCGGCATCATTGGTGATGAGATCGTGGCCAAGCTGAATGAGCATGCATATGTGGAGGAGGGGGCTGAGGGAGCATTCTTAGACAAGTTGCGCACATTCAAGCAGCAATGCGCTGACTATCATGCAACCGTACAGGAACTCGAGACGGAGTTGGATGAAAAAGTCAATGTATTGCGTGCGCGACGTAATCATGCGGCCATCGAGAGTGCACAAGCCAAATTCGAGCGTCGTGTGAGGGACCTCGTCGATTCACTCGCCATCGATCTTGATCGTCTCCTCAACTCAGTTGATGGTGTCCATGAGGAGCTGAAGGAAGCGCGAGAACAGACTGTTGAGGATGAGAATGAGGCATTGGAAGCGTTGGAGCAGCGCAAGCTTGATGTTGAGGCCACTGTGCAGACGGGCATCTTCCGTGATCTGGATGATGAGCTGGCCGAGGCCATACGATTCTTCCTCGGCCAAGCAAGACGTGAACTGTTGCCACTCCAACCAGCATTCGACCAAGCAATGATGAGTGCGGGTGGAATGATGATGAGTAGAGGATTCCTCCAAGGAGAGACTAGCACTGGTGGGGGTGGCAGTGGCGTTGCTCCATCCTACTCATACAGTTTGCAACAGCAACAGCAAGAGCAACAGCAAACAGGAGGACCAGGCCCATCGGCTGGTATGGTTGGAGGGCTGGGTCCTGGCGCTGCTCAACCGGGTGTCGATCCATCTACAACCAGCGGTCAACCTGCGAAGGAGAGTGCAACAGCGGGTGATTTAGTCGAGCAGGCCGCCGCCGATCTGTCCGCCGCCATGGAGGATGCGTCTGAGAAGGCTCGTCGTGCCATGTTGGAGCATGTTGAGGATATGTCCGTTGCTGAGCTGCGTCGTCTGTATGATGGCCTCAAGCAGCGTGAGGAGATGATGGCACAGCTGCAGCGTGCAGAGGAGGAACGACAGAAGAAGCTCGCTGCAGAACTCCTACGCTCAGCTGACATGGAGCCAGAGGAGGAAGTCATGCTTGGTCGTGCACGTCAGATGTTGGATAGTATGGTTGATAAGCATCGACGTGAGGAGGAGGCATTACAGGCACAGCTCAAGAGTGATGAGGAGGTGAGAATCAATGCGGAGATTGCCGCGCTCAGTAAGGTGGAGGAGAGTGTCGAGCGTAAGAAGGCTGAGTTGGAGAAGGAGATGGCACGACGCAATGAGTTGGCGGCGAGTGAGAGTGAGAAGACGGAGATCGCACACGAACATCAAGTACAGCTGCGAAGTCTGGAGGAGAGTCTCAGACAAGATAAACTCAACAGTCAGAAGGCATTGAGTAAGATTCATGATGACATGCGCGCGAAGCTCCGTGCAGCGAAAGCAGAGATGCGAGCGAAGCAGAAGAAGGCCGAGGCTCCCGTTCGTCAGGAGTATGAGACAGTGAAGGAGACTGTCGAGAGGAGGATGGATGAGCGTGGCGTCAAGGTTGAGGGAGTGGACCTATGTGCCGTGGAGCGTGCACTGCATGACCCGGCCAACATGAAGCCGTCAGCTAAGCAGCATGCATTGGCTGCATTCCACATTCAGACTCAACAGGAGATGGCAAAGAAGCATCAGGCTGATGAGCGGAAGTTGGCTGAGGAGAGTGAGCGCGAGCGTCAGAAGGAGTTGGCAGCATTGGAGGATGAGTATGAGCGACGTAAGGAGAAGGAGTTGAGAGAGTTGGAAGCTCGACTGAAGTCCGAGCGTGCCTCGTTGAATGATGAGGATCAAGCCAAGGCTCTCCTCCTCCAGCACTCGAATCAGTTGAAGCAACTGAGTACTGAACTCGATGCCGAGAAGAGTCGACAGAAGGTTCATCTCAATCAAGCACTGGCCAAACGTCGCAAGATGAAGGAAGCCGCACTCAAGCAACAACATGTACTGGAGGCAGAGAAGGAGGCATTGGAGCAGAAGGCTGAGTTGGCTGCCATATCCAAGGCTGATCAACGCAAGCGGGAATTTGTTGCACTCACACCATTATTGACGGATGAGAATCATCGTAAAGCCAAAGCCGTCATTGAACGTCTCATCCGGCCCAGACAACATAAGGAGATGTCAGCACTCATCCAAGCAAACTTTAAGGAGAGTGCACTGCTACTCGAACAAAACATCGAGAGGGCCATGGAGCGTGCAAACACACAGAGAGAGGATGTGGAGCGTAAGGTACGCATGGGTGAGCTGACGCCAGCTGAGGCTGATTTGGAGTATGAGCGTATCGATCGTGATTTGGATCCGTGCGCCATCAAGAAGGCGACGTTACAGTATTTGGAGCCGTTACAGAACGATGCCCTCACTCTGCAGAAGCGTTCTCATTTCCAGGAGGTGAAGGAGGCCATGATGAAATTCTATCCAAATGAAGACTTCACGGGAGCGGAATGGAAGATGGAGGAACAAATCGTCAATGTAGCCGCCATCATGAAGGAGGCGGAGGAGAGGAAAAAGAAGGCGGAAGCGGAGTTGGAGGAGAAGATGAGAGAACTCAAGCGCAAGGAAGAGGAGCAGAAGGCTGAGTTAGAACGACTCAAGACAGAGAAGCTTGCCGAGGTTGAGGCTACGTTGGCAGCGGAGAATGCACGGTTGGCAGCGGAGTTTGAGGAGAGGATGGCAGCACAGCAGGCAGAGTTTGAGTCCGCACAACGATTGGAGCAGGAGCGTCAGCATGCGCGACAGATGGATGAGTTGGCGCGACGTGAGCGTGAGATCGCTGAGAAGGAGGCAGCGGCACGTGCAGCCGGTGAGTTGGAGCAGGAGCGTGCGGCGGCAGCTGAACGTGCGGCATTGGCTGCTGAGCAACGATTAGCTGAGACGGAGTTGGAGACTCAGCAGCGTGAGCAGCAGAAGGCAGCGGAGTTGGAAGCGGAACGGACCCGTAAGCGCTTCGCCGCTAAGCTTGCCCTCCGTGCACAGGATGAGAAGCTGAAGGAGTTACAGAGGTTGGAAGAGGAGCATCGAGCACGAATGGAGCAAGAGAAGAGGAATATGGAGATGAGTGCACAGAAGGCAAGGGAGCAGAGTGAGGCAGAGGAAGCGCAGAGGCATCAACTCATACAAGCAGCAAGTCGAGCATTCAGACGTGCTGGACGGGAGTATAGTGAACGACGAACCATTGGTGTGAAGGCTGCCATTCGTCGCATCCGTCGACTCTATGATCGCACGCGCGCTGCTGGTCAGCTCAACTTTGGACTCGTACCGGGACCAGTTGAGGGAACGATGCTCAGAGTTCCATTACAGCCAGGTATGCGCATCATCGGTGGTGGTGGAGCAGTGGTTGGAGAAAGTGGCATGACGCCTGCACCTGCACCTGGCGCCTCTGGACTGGCAGCTGGAGCCATGGCTGCTGCTCTTGGCACCGCTGGTCTGCTCTCATCTTCTACTGCAGCGTCCTCCATTCCTGCCCTCGCTGGAACCATCGGTGCTCCAGGCGCTATGCCATCTGCCATCCCCGCTGGTACCACTATTGCCGGTGTTGCTCTCGGTGCTAGTGTTGGCACCGGTGCAGCTGGAGCTGTAGTTGGAGCTGGCTCAACGAGCGCTGTTGGTGTGTCTGGTGGTGCAATCACCCCAGGCGCTGGTCCAGGTGCAGTTATTGTCTCTGGTGTCGGCGCTGGTGGTGTTGGTGCTGGTTCCGGTATGTCTGCTGCTGCACTTGCTGGCATGCCATTCCCTGGCATTGGACCGGGTGGTCAACCATTCGTCAACAAGCTCGATTCCATCGAAGCTGCACTCAGCAAAATGTTACAACAGGGACCAGACGCATTATTGCCACATATGGCTCCTGGAGAAGCTGCATTGCGACCGCCACCCAATGCAACGAGCGTTGAGGAGGTTCGTCTCATTGATCTCTCACCGAAGCGTTTCGTGCTGTATCGATTCGGTCTCTTCATTCTCGACTTCCTCACTGATCTCCACACCATGCCACCCGTTCGACTACTGTTGGCTCGCTCACTCCCCGCTCGTACTCATGATGCTCATCGATATGCGGAGAATAGCTTCCAACATTCCTTCCACTTCGACCCCCATAGTCGTCTCCTATTCATTCGTCTTGAGCGCATGGAGGAGGTTGGCATCTTCACCTTACTACTCATTCATTGTATCAGTCACATCAAAGCCGGCACATGGAGTGACAACCATCCAACATTCCAACAACACTTCCAAACATCCATCGCGGCCATATGTGCACAACTATTCTTTGCGAGAACGAAGAAGGGATACTCGGGATTCAAACCAAGCTCAGGCTTGTCAGAAGGAGTATCAGAGGAGGGCAATGGTGTGAGTGCCGCTGCCTCAGAGTCTTCTTCATCTTCTTCCCTTCTCGTCCCCTCTGATGGTATGTCTTACAAGGAGCTTCAGAGTTTATTCGGTTTGGTGAGCAACGCAGAATTCCGTGAGGACATCGTTGGAGAGTTCTTGGACCTCCATCAAATCGGCTCACACTATGATGAAGCATTCAGTGAGAGCGCCATGATGCAGAGGATGGAACAATATAAGCAATTCGCTACGGCGCAGCCATTGGCCACATGGATGCGAGAGTTAGAGAAGAATACTGTGAAGACGAAGCAAGACGCATTGGCCAAGGAGAAGGCAACGACACTCGCATCCGCCGCTGCTGTTGCTTCATCCTCCACCGATTCGACAACATCTGATGGTCGACTTGGCCTGAGTCGTAAGGCCACCGTCTCGTCTTCCTCACGTAAGGAAGCGGCATCGGCACGTGAGAAGTTGAAAGGTCGTGTAGATCGCTTATTGGATGAGAGTGATCGCTTGCACACACAACTATTGAGTGTGGTACAGAGTATGAGTAGTGTGAGTGAGAGGATGGTGAGTGTGGAGGAGACGATGGAGAGGATGAAACGTGGCGCAGCAGCATCATCATCATCTGATCGTTCTGCTACTGGTCTTCCTGCTCTTCAACATGATCATGCCGAGTTACATGCGAAGTTGAAGCGTTTGAGCCTGCAGAAGGATAGTATCAATCTGCGCATTGAGCAGATTGATGAACAGTATCAGAAGACAATGGCAGAAATTGGAAGGATCAGATAAGAAGGAAAAAAAAAGCAATGACTCAAGCGCGCTCACACTCCGATACGATACGTGTAGATCCTACCCATGCCCTACCGAGCTGAACCACACCCTGATCCTGCAGCATTCTATTCATATTGTGCACATTGCGCATACGCGCACACATACTCACACATTGACATTGACATTGACTGTGACGCGTGCGGGAGAGACGCGACACGACTTTATGAAGCCCTGACAGACACATTATTACACATTCACATGGAAACGCTCACGATTCTTTATTTTTGCTTATGAGTCACTCGAGCGTTTCGATGCACATTAGAGATGCTCACATATATACATGGGCATTTATGATTTTGTTTGAA
>Ga0256776_1000082_pt1 | contig 15602 bp, 3 predicted proteins | sample MC6MC0927MT_FD_186069 | JGI IMG/M metagenome (GOLD analysis project Ga0256776, IMG submission 186069) | Metatranscriptome of enriched soil aggregate microbial communities from Iowa State University, Ames, United States - MC6-MC0927-MT... | ecosystem: Environmental > Terrestrial > Soil >... | reverse complement strand
GCTGATTAGCGCGAACATCAACATCAACGGCCACTGTCAACCATTCGTTTGCCTCACATCATGTCATTCGCTCTGCATCAATTTGTACTCACCTGTGCCGTTCGTTGTCTATTTTTCTGTGCATTTCGCTGTCGTGTATGGCAACTGCAGTCAGCGCGGATTCCATGGATGGGTGACGCTGACGCTGAGTGACTTCTGACTGCCGCTGGGTCTGCCATCTCTGACTACCATCACTGTTGACAATCCGTCATCCCATACCAACCTCACCATTGCATCACCAGACCGACGCTGCATCACACTTAGATGCACTTACTTATTTGACAGTCACTTCGATTGACACCATCATCAAAGCACACGGCTCAATACACTAGCCTCGCACGCCATCATGCCCTCTGCACCAACGAACGATCCATCACCACCTCCACTTCAGCGCGTCGGAGATGAGAAGCGTGGCAATGCTCCTCAACCGACTGCCTCCGATCGAGGTCTTATGCCCGTTCCCATGTTGCCCCTCGACGCCAACTCCCAACCTCCTCCCACTATCACTGCTCATCCTACGGATGGCCATCATCTGGCACTGACAGCGGCACAGTTAGCGGCACTCACACAGGCGACTTCTGGCCATCTACTCACGCTCACACGTCAACGTCAGCAGCAACAAGTAGATGAAGGCGAGGAGGAAGAAGACGAGGAGGGAGAGGATGATGGGGATGAAGATGAGAATGAGGATGATGACGATGGGGATGGTGATGGGGATGGGGATGAGGAGCCAGGTGATGATCCAGGCGATGCAGAGATGGAGGGGGATGAGAGTGACAGTCTGGCTGAGAGTGATCAGAATGCCGCTGCTGCACTCGCTGCTCAACGGGCGGACGCTGCGGACACAATTCGACCGACACGCCCTCAACCAGCCGCAGCGTCCTCTGCCTCACAGGCACAGACACAGACTGCCTTATCTCCTTCTTCATCCACGTCGTCGACTTCGAGTCCACTCTCACCCACCTCCGCTGAGATTCAAACGCATTTGACTCTCCAACGTCTCAATTTCACCCAACAGCTGCGTGTGGATATGTGTAAACTCAGACATTCCGATCCACTCCCATACCCAATCGATGCGCCCCACATGCCACCAGTGCCATTCCCACAAGATGACTGGCGAGCAGATCTATGGCAAGCAAACTACCTGCCTCACTTTCAACCAATCATACTCCCACTCATGCAAGAGGCAAGCAGCATGGATGCAGCAAAGAAGCAATGGGATGCATTGGTCAAAGCATGTAAGGACAGCCATCCGACACTCCTCGCCGCCATGTCCCTTCTCATTCAGCTGTCGTATGGGCGGGATGAGTTCATGGTGAAGGCACCCATATCGATGTCCTGCTTCTGCAATCATGCACTCCCAAACATTACTCGCATCATCATACACTCAAACCAATTCCAACCATCACCAACTCAGCAGCGTGAACATCTCGTCCCTCCCCTGTTCACATTCCTCTCCATGGTGCAGAGTCTATGCTTGCATCTACTGGAGAGTCAACCCTTGCCAGTTGATGGTCATGCTGGTTTATTCGAATCGTTGCAGCATAGTGTTGGCGCTGCCCATCAGAGTCATGTCATGAGTAAGTGGTCGAAGGAACTTCAACGCATGCCGGATGATCGACAGATGGAGATGTGCATGACGCTCGTTCAACCATTCATGCGCGATGCCATACCGGCCGATCAACACCAACCATGGAAGCATCGAACACTCAAGTATATTGAAGCATTAGTCAAGAGGGATGAAGAGGGGAGTGAAGGCAGCGATTCAGTCACTGTCGCACCAGAACCCGCTCCGCCACGCTCTTCGCACTCAACGAAGGATGACACCAACGCGAAGGTGACTACAGGCGTGGTGGATAACGGTGAGGACGATGATGGCGTCGTTGGGATGGATATCGGTGACAATGTCTCTGTTGCACCGCCTCGCATGCAACCTCACACTAATGCTGATGCTGATGATGCTGATGATGCCGATGATGAAGTGACGGAAGTGGTGTTGAGTGGGACGACGGGTGCGGGTGCGCGTGTGGGTGCGGGTGCGCGTGTGGGTGCGGGTGGCAGGAGTGAGGGCAATGACAGACCAGGTGTGGTCGAGAGTAATGATGGTCAACCACTCGTGCCGCATGGAGATGATGACGATGATGATGCTCAGCTGCCACTCATCACAGATCAAGATGAAGATCGATTTGAACAATTGGCAAAACAGAAGCGTGAGGTTCGTAGCTCGACTTCTGCAGCATCAGTGGAGCCGCATGGAGGTGCCAACGTGTCTGGTCGTGTGCCAGTACCGCCATCCGCATCGCCCGCGTCTGCCCACCCCACCTCCTCCTCATCGTCCGCCGCCTCCCCCTCTTCTCCCACTAGCGTTGATGAGATCGAGTTGGTATCCGAGGCCATCGCCACTGGGCATGGTCACCTCACCGCACAGCTCCATACGTCATTTTTATTGTATGGGGGATTTCAGAGATTACAAGCAATCATTGACAGACTGGCAAGGGAAGAGGAGGGAGAAGGAGAGAAAATGCAGAAGGTGAAGGTGACAAGCGATCGCACGCAAGCACAATCACAAGCACAATCCGCCAACACACCGTCAGCAGCCCTCAGTGAGAACAATGCCACAGTTGCCATCAAAGAGCAGGCGAAAACAGCGCAAGCTGCTGCTGGGTCGCTTCCATCCCCGCCACCATCGGCCTCTCCTTCAAAAGATTATCCGCCCATCATCCGCACAGCGTTTTCTCAACGACTCCACCCAGCAAGCCCATCGTCCTCCTCCTCCTCCTCTCCTCGATGCCCTCCGCTTGTTCTCATCCGTCATGTCTACAATCTGTATGACATCCTCCGCGCTCATGTCCTGCCCCTCTTCTTCCGTCCTGCTATCGCTCAACTCTTCCACACCATTGCACCACGCATTCAATACCTCACCGATGCACAACTCAAACATGAGACGGCACTCTCATGCTCCACCGCCATATCCACCATGATGACCTTGACTGAGAATGCACTCTTCTATGATGTCATGACGGAGAGAAGGTACGACTTGGAAGAGTCTGAGCTGGCGTACGATGGTCGGAGTGTCATACCCGGTATACGAAAGAAGGAGTTGGAGCTATTTGAGATCGAGATTGGCATCCGTCTTCTGCGCTGCTCCTTCCTTGATAAGCGACTACTGGGATTACGGTTGCTGACTCGATTCCTTGATGGCACCATCGCGCAAGAGGTCATTGCACGGCATGGCGGCCATCTCAATCTGCGACACCTGCTACACGAGACCCAGCATGGACGATCCTCACTGGAAGGCATCGCTCGACATCAACCAGTCATCATTCGTGATCACATCGCTGCACGTACGCTGGCTCAATATGGACTGATTGACATTCTATTCGGTGATCAGATGCACATTCAGCTACTGACGCGTGCCGCTGATCCCTTGAATCGTATCATCATGCATGGTGAGTTGAGTGTGGGTCATATGGAGCAGATATGGAGTGCGAGTCATGGTAAGCATGAGAGTGTGCGACATGCCATCTATGATATCATTCATCATATTGCAAAGGAATTGAAGCCAAGACAATGCGTCTACCTCTATCGACGCATCAGTGCGCTCACGCTACAACAGTGGGACATGCCGCTCATCGAACTCATCTTCTTCAGTAGTCGCCAATTCCTTGCCAATTGGACAGCTGAGTACTTATGGAATCATACTCACGCTGCATGTACGTGGACGACAATGTTGAATCTATGGGATGGGCACTGCGCTGCTGTCGCCGCACAGGGCCAATCCGTCTTGACGAGCCTGCCTCCAATCGGACGAGAGCCGGATAATGCCTTGGTACAGAAAGCCGTGCATGAATGGGTTCATCTAACACATTCGGCACGTCCGCCAACATTGCCGTATGATGACTACCCACCTGGCTCGACTCGACCTGTAGCAACAAGTACTGATGCCCAACCGATGCCCATGCCGAATCCAAAATCGATTCATGCTGCCAAGAACGAGTACTTTGGAGTCGATCTATTATGGGCCGCAGCCCAACATCAACCAATGCGCGTTGAAGATGGCAATGGTGGCCGACATGGCACTGCATCCAAACATACACATGCACGCACGAACAGCAGCCTCACCCCCGTGCCGATTGAAAACGTCGCTCCACCATCCCTTTTCTCCTTTTCCCCAGCTGCCTCTCCTCTTCCAGCTCCTCTCCGGCACAAGTGTATGGAGCAGACTCAATACCTCCTCACCATGCCATTCTTGGCTGAGCCTCGTCCATGCTGTGCACGACGTGTGGAATTCATCTATCGCTCGATTTGCAATCTACAGCGTCATCACAATGTCTGGCACTCCATCAATCTACTGCTTGCGCTCGTTGACTCCTTCACGCGTCCATCACCATCCGATCCCACACAGCCACATATGGTTGCGACACAGAGAGATGACAGAAGGGAGGTGATGACATGGCTGCTGCAGCAACATGACATCGTTAACGTGTTGAGACAGAATATCGCACATTTCAGCAGTGCTGCACGAGAGCGCCAAGCTGCATTGAGCAATGGTATCTCACTCGCGGAGGCAGATGGCAGCGTATATTCACTGGCATTCTGGGAGGGCCCTGTTGCTCAGCTTAACAAGCGTCTGGAGCTATTCACCGCCATCCTCACTCATATGAAACCACTCACCCACGCTCATCGAGGCCAAGCTGAGGAGCCAACACCAATGGATACGAGCGCTGCTGTAGCGCCCGATGGCAACATCCCTGATCCCGCAACGCCATCATTTACCCTCTCCTTCCAGGACTGTGAACTGCTGTTTGAGTCCTTCATCTTCCCCGCTTCGTTATCATCTGAGCTTGGTGATGTCGTGTATGAATGGCTGGTCCATACGAGTGAGCTGAGTCTGATGAGTGATGAGCTGTTGCGTCGTGTGGCGGATGAGCTCCTCACACGCATCAACTTTGCCACACTGACCCATGCCGCACTCACATTCATCCTACATTGCTTCCAACGTATCAATGTGGCAGATGACAAGATCAAGATGAATCAGAGGACGATGCGCAATACTGGACAGAAGCGTCGCATCATCCCGACTTATCTCTCTCGCATGTCTGATCCATCCTCGTCGTTCAGCGTACTCTCCTATCCACTCGCATGCATCGATTATCTATGGTCTGCAGCATTATTCGCGCGAGATTCATCCGTCTCCACTGCTGCCATGAAGCCCATCGTGCATAGTTACATATCCATCGATGCCGCACTGCGCCCCATCATCAACGACAAGTATGAGGAGTGTATCGGACGATGCATGAAGCATATTGCGCAATGTACACAGGCCATTCAATCCACGACTGGAGCAGGAAGTGACAATGCGCGCGAGCGTGTTGCGGACATTCATCGCGCATTCCGATTGCTCAACCTATTCCTGCAACGATGTGAGGGAGAAAAGCCACTGTCACATGAGGCAAAGTTGAAGCAAGCACTCGCTAACAAGTCTAACGGCAGCAAGCAAATGATCACCTCACCACAGCCATCTACTGCACCATCCGGCGAGCTATCCCTCAACATTCGTCTCCTTCCGAAGTCAAACTTCCAACTCACCATCCCTGCATCAGCCACTGTACATGAACTGCGTCAACGTGTACATGGCTGTATCGGACTCGCTGTCATACCGCTGGACAGTATTGTACTGGTGTGCAATGGTGCGCAGCTAACCGAGGACACGAAGCCTCTCAATGACTGTCGCATTCAACCCGATCATGTCGTCATCGCAACGATCAAGTCTCCTGTCAATGATGGTTTAACACAGGAACAAAAGCAGATGATGGAGCGCAATATAGCACGAATTGCATCCATGGCTGAAACAGAGCAGACACAGCCACAGCCACAGCCACAGCCATCTGCACCCATAGCTGGATTCGTTCCAGCGTCGCAGTTGCAACCTGCTACCCCTTCAGTCCAACCTGCACCTGTCTCTGCAGCTGCACCTGCACCAGCCTCGAGCCCGACACCATCACCGGATGGAGCTGTGCAGATGGAAACAGATAAAGGTATGGTCGAAGGTGAAGTGGCGCAACCAGTCATCATTCGGCATCCAGTTGAGATTCTATCGAGGGCACAATATTTCCACCAATTGTTTGACCTACTCAGTATCTCGTTGCCTCCAGTGCCGTCATCTGCTTTGGCGTCCTCGTCTCCCAGCCATGCTGCCGCTTCATCCATGCCGTCTTCATTGGCTGATGTGTGCTGGAATCTATTGATGCAACTACCAACCGATGCGGAGATGTTGACATGTTTACAGCGTCTGAGCTCCAGCCCACTGACACCGAGCAGTAAGCTGAGTGGCATCAATCAGACAGGAGAAGTGAAATGGACCAAACTACTCCCAACGGACAACATTCATCAACTTCATTACTCATTGCAGATCATTGCGGCCATCATGCCGATGCAACAAGCCAGCAGCGAGAAGCAGCGGGAGGCATCAGCGTCAGCATCAGCAGGAGCACCGACTGACACGGCTATGGCAGATAGTCATGCGAGTGCAGATGAGTCGGCGCATGGTTGGAATGCCGCGGAGTGGGAGCGGCATTTCATTGCTCGTGGTGGCTTGCGTCACCTCGTCAATATACTCATTCACCATGACTTTGGCACACCAGCCACAGCTGTCACTATGGAGGATGATGCTGCGACGACGGCCTCTCCTGCCTCAATGCCGTCATCATACACACCAGCACATGAGCATCAGTATGATTGTCTCGCTTTATTGCTACGCATCATTTTACGCTTCACTCAGGACCTGGTTGAACAAGAACAGCCTGCCGACAAGCCCGCTGAGCCACAACAGAACGGACATGTTGATGCATCTGGAAGCCGAACCGTGGAGAAGGAGACATCGCCATCATCTGGCCCTCACTCGCCAACTTGGCTCAAACGCTCGGTGAAGGGGAGTGCATCGAGTTCAGGCTATAATACACGCCATCGACAGCGCAGTGCTCAATCAGCCATTGAACGAGAGCTGCAATGTGTACTGTCGTATACCGTCGTGCGACGATTGGCGGAATTATGGTTTAACCTTTCCTCAGCTTCATCATCAACGATCCATCCTCATGCGTCGACTGCAGCTGCGAATGCATCACAGGCGGATGTAGCGATTCCTGCCATTGGACCTGTAACAAAGGCAGTTGCGGAGGCACGCCCAAATAATCATGGCAACATCGTGGCATCCATCTCCGGCGTCGTGTGTGCACGTGATGCAGCGCAGGACATCGTCACGCATTGCCTCAACATCTTATGGATGTTGTTGACACATCCATCGCAGACTGGTCGAGGTTTGACTCATCGCTTCTTCTTTACAGATCGAGCCTATCTACCAAGATGGCTCCACACACTGCTGTCAGCAGGCCGTCTGGAGACGCGTGAGCATGGCATGCAATGCTTGGTTGCCATCACTCAATTCTGGAATGCCACCAGTCACGACACGACTCTTCGTCACCTTGCCAGACATATCTTCCATGCAGCACTTTGTCTCATACTCACACCGGACAATGCCCCAATCATTCAACAGCACCGATTGCATGCACGACAGCTATTCGCATTGCCCATCGCACTTTTGGATCAGTTGCGTGATGAGTTGGTTGCATCATGTCAGTCGCAGTCAGTGAAGCGTGTGGCTGAGTCCTGGCAGTCGTCTCAACTTGCAGATATGAGTGAGTCCAAGGCTCGCACATTACAACTGACGGGATTGGAGCTTGTCTATCAACTCTGCGCACGCATCCAATCGGCACCATCAACTGAGAGATTTGGAGATCTGACATGTGATGAGGCACTGATTGGACTACTCGACCTCACCACACAACTCGTCTCATTACTATGTCAAACACCAAAACCTGTACTGCAGGAGCAGAAAGCTGCTGACCAGAAGGATGCCAACACTAAGGAATCAACCAACGCCGCCACTGTTATTTTGCACAATCGACTTCCACCACCATCTCCTCTTTCCAATCTGGTCGAGCGCCACCGTTTCGTGTCCCTCATCTTCGATCGTTGCCTATTCGGTGTTTCCGAGATCATCACTCCACTCGATGTTGGACAGTTTGACACGCTCCCGCTGTGTAAGCATGTGTCAAGTCGTCAAGCTGCATTGCAACTGTTACGACAATTGGCTCTCACATCCGAGCGCAACTTTGAGTTTATGCAGAAGATGAGCATCGCGCAGCAGAAGGATAGAAGTGCCGACGACTTGCCCTCTTCCTACAATCCACAGAGTGATCGTAAGGTTCATGGCAACTACGTTGGATTGGTGAATCAAGGCGCCACCTGCTATATGAATAGTCTCATGCAACAACTGTTCATGATACCGGAATGTCGCTATGGCATCTTGGCCCAGTTGAGCACCGATGCGATTGAGGATGAGAGTGAGAGGAGTGACAATCTCATGTTTCAGATGCAATCCATCTTCGCCAATCTCATGGACTCACAAAGCTATTCGTATGATGCAGAAGCATTCTGTGCGGCATACAAAGACTTTGATGGTTGTTCCATGCAGAAGACCGTTCAGATGGATGTGAATGAATTTTTCAACGTCTTATTCGATAAGTTGGAATTTAGTATGAAAGGAAGTCCACATGCGAGCTTGCTGGATGAAATATTCGGTGGCCGCCTCAGCAATCAACTGCTGGGTGTGGCACCAGATTGTCCACATCGCAGGGAGAGGCCGGAGAATTTCTACATCCTGTCGTTGGATGTCAAGGGGAAGCGTAATGTCACTGAGAGTCTCAAGTCATTTGTTGCTGGTGAGAAGTTGGAGGGCGATAATAAGTTGATGTGTGGTGAGTGTAATCGGAAGGTCGACACGATCAAGCGTGTCTGCATCCATCAACGGCCGAAGAATTTGATCCTGCATCTCAAGCGATTTGAATTTGATCTGGATTCCATGATCAAGATTAAGGTTAATGACTTGTTCGAATTCCCACTCGAACTCAATATATATGATTATACGGCTGAAGGATTGGCACAGGCGGATGCAGAGAAGGAAGCGGAGGGGAAGGAGAATGGCACCGATACATCGACATCACAAATGGCTGATGCAGGTGCAGGTGAGCAGAAGCAAGCGTCAGTATCGGATGCTCCAACAAGTGCAACCGCACCGACTTCATCATCATCAGCTCCAGTTGATCGATCACAGTATGAGTATGAACTCTCTGGTGTCATCGTACACACGGGAACTGCTGGATCAGGACATTACTATTCCTATATCTTGGAGCGTTGTCCCCTTCCTGATCAGGATCATGAGACGCATCAACCTCGTTGGTTATGTTTCAATGACCAACGTGTGGAGCCATTCGATATTAATACATTGGCGGAGAATTGTTTCGGTGGGCCGACTGGACCAGGTGAGTCATGGACGAAGCCATACTCGGCCTATATGCTCTTCTACCAACGGAAGGATCTGGTGCATCAACCCCATCCCACGCCTCGCTGTCACATTCCCACCCATCCTCATGCACATAATAATGATGAGACGCTGGTATTGAAGGAGGCGATGATGGATCAGCATCAGAGACATCTGCCAACAGCGAAGGAGACATTCGAACCCATGGCCAAACAGAGTCATCTCACTGTGGCGGATGCGACCGAGAAAGAGAAAGAGAAAGAGAAAGAGGAAGATGAGAAGATGATGGATGACAGTGATGAAAAGCATACACATCACACTGCGCCACAGACTGCTCTCCATATACCATCAGGATCCAGGAAGGGCAGCCATAAACGTAAATTGAGTGCGGATGCTCCCGTCACTCCTGCAATCGCCTCATCATCTTCACCTTCAAGTACTTCACCGTCCTCTTCATCCCCCTCGTCCGCGGCATCGTCTGAATCTGTTGAGAATCCCATCGTGACTGCTCGTCGCCGTGCCTGCGATGCTTACCGTTCTCATGTTGCTGCCTCACCCGTCACTTCCATTCAACGTTGTATGAGTATGGAGGAGCAGAGTGCCATCATGCCGTCTGTTCTATTCGATGAGATCTGGCAAGAGAATACCGCACTCAATGCTGATGTCTATCAATACGATACCAATAGTCTGGCATTCATATGGAATAGCTGCGTCCTCCATCCATTCAACTTCACACCACAAACAGCTGACGTACGTTGGTCATCACAGCGTGACTCCGTTCAGATGCGCAGTATCGAGCTCGCCATTCGTTTCATCTGTTACACCCTCTGCCGTGCGAAGTCCGCGGTCCCCAATTGGGATGTCGACCTGAAGCGCATGGTGAGTGGCAATGTGCCTGCCAGCCGTCATCTACTCGACACACTCGCACATGACATCGATCTCACTGCATTGCTGCTGCTCGACCTACCACAACCATTCAGGAAAGGATGCTGTGCTGGCATACACGCCGCCATACTCACTCTCAGACCGTTGGAGGAGGGAATGTATATGGATTATGTTCCACCTCAGCCTCCTACTATAATCCGACCTCGTGCGCACTCCAAGGACGAGAATGAAGAAGATTCGCATTCAACTGAGCTCAATCAACCCAAACCCAAACGACGGAAGACTGAAGAGCACGCTCACACTCACACATCGGACAGGAATGAGTCGAAGCAGAAGGAAGAAAAGATGAATGAGGATACGGAGATGCAGAGTGAGGCAGCTTCATCGTCATCATCATCCACAACTGATGAGTCCGATGTGGAGAATTATCTTTATCGCCCATCTGTCATCGCTCGTTTCATCAGTTGTGTGTTGGAGATTCATATCACTCGTCTCGTCAGCGCTTGGCAGCGTAGTCAAACCTATTGGCAACTCCTCCTCGACTTCGCTCAGTTGGGTGCATCTGAGCGCACCTTCCTCAATCTCAAGTATCCAACCTTGCTCATTGCTGCATGGTCCATCATGGGCAAGGATTGTGCCATTCAACCTGATTACATTGAACAGGATGACAGCGAATGGATTGGATTGAAGAAGATGAGAAAGAAGAAGAAACCATCCATCAAGGCAACATTACAACTCATGGCTTTGTTATTCAAGCATGCGCGGCGCGTTGAGGGTGAGAATGCAGAAGAGGAGAATGAGGATGAAGATGATGTACGTGAGCATGTCATTGGTGAGCTCGATTCCGGTCGTTTGTTGCATGCTGATTTGATTCGTAAGGCATACAATGTGGATCTGATTGAAGTGCTGACTTGGCATCGTGAGGATGAGGGTTACATTCAACCCATCAGTGGCATCCTCAGCGTCCTCTGTACCAACCGTCGTAAGTACAGTCGTGAGGTACTCAAACATGTCGTCGACACACTCACTCGTGATCAAACGGATCGTATGCGTGTGACCTTACCATGGCTGGAGGCATTGATGTGCATAGAGGATGCATCCCAACATACCCGTGTCAAGACAGTGGTGGGTGGCGTCATTGAGGGCATTCGTACGACGATGGCTAAGGTACCCTTGTGCTACCCACACGACCTGGCCTATGCATTCAACTGGCTAGCAAGCTTCATTGAACGAGGAGCCACGGCAGCCGATGCAACATCGACTGGTGCGTCTGTGTTCTCTTCCACTTCCACTTCCACTTCCCCTCCTTGTGTTCCTTCCCCACGTGTCGTCTTCTGGTTGCGTGAGTGTCTGATCAAGTCACGGACCTTCACGAGTGATGCCGTCAGACTGTTGTGGCTGGAGCCATACTTGCCCATACTCAGACAGGCGACTATGAAAATCATGTTGACTGTCGCGGATGAAGGGAGGGAGGAGAGAGAGGAGCGAATCAGGAGGCAAGCAAAGAGACAGGAAGAAGAAAAGAGGATGGAGGAGAATGAGGATGAGGATGCAGAAGAGAAAGGCACGGATAGTGAAGAAGACGATGAGTCATCCATCTACTGTCACACAGGTGAGAGCAGCCGGCGTGAGATGCTTTATAAGTCCGCCCTGGACTGCATGGTTCGTCATCTGCCCGTTCCCTCCACTCAAGGTGCTGCTCCCTATAGTCCGGTCAGTGATCTCGGTGAGTTATGGCAATTGTTACAGAATCTTTGCTGTACAGTTGAGGAGAAAGCGTGTATTGTGAGTGGTGATGTGTTCAAGAAGATATGCCGCATCATGCCGGAATATTCACGTCGTAACCTAGCTGTGGATTGGGGCCGCCGATACCTCGTTGAGCTACTGGAGCATGCCATCTGTCAGGATATGACAGATGAGGAGAGGATGGAGATGCAGGTAGAAGGAGCACGATGGCGTGAGTGGTGTCTCGCTACGTATTCCCAACCGCCCAATGGTCTGAAGTGCGCTCGTGCCGTCGCTCGTCATTGCTCGGCCAATGGACTTCCGATCAAGCCTGGTAATCCTGCCTACTTACCTCAACCTCACCTCTCCACTCAACCCATTGAGGAACATGTACAAGCATTGGCTCATGCGTGCAACTTCATCCGTGATCTGGCTGACTGTAGTATCATCATTCACAAGGGAGGCCAGGACGACAACACGGAATATCAAGAATTGTTGTTGGGCCGCATCTGGCATATTCTCATCCTGTGCTTGAAGCGTAACCCAATCGAATTAGCGCCTTGGCTGTATCATACCAAACAGTCGGCGTGCAGTTGGGCGATGATCAATGTGTGCATCAAGGATCATTTTGCCCATCCTCGTTTGGAGGCTTACTTCTCCGCACCGGATGGCCTCTTCCAAACTCTGCTCGACATATCCGATGAACAGGAGCGAATACTCGACCAATCGGAGGAGAACAAGGCTCCTGAACCATTTCGAACATGGGCCATGCATCATTGGTTCGATGACAAATCGCCGAATCATCTCTCCTTTCCGCGATATGCATCATTATGCGGCTCACACATGCTCAAGTATTGTCTTCGATTGGTGTCACATGTGGATTCCGGGTTGGCTTTCGTCTCGTCCCCTGCAATGATATCTCTGTGTTCATGGCTCTCCCAACAGAAGAGTCAATTGAATGATACGCTTCATCATGACTGGCCAACCGTCGTGCAACTACTATTCAGACTATTTGGCATCCATGCAGAAGCTGTACGGCGTGATGTCACCTATCTCAACACCGAGCTTGTCGATCTGGATGAGTTCATGACGGGTGGATTGGCTGCGCCTCTCATGCATTTCATTGCATGGATCATGCAGTGGTGGAAAGCGAAACCAGAGGCAAAGCAATCTCACACCACTGGAAATGGGAAGACGAACAGTGTGGAGGAGAAGGAGACCGAACAGAAGCAACAGCCACACTCGCCACAGAACAATGCGAGTAGTTCGGTGAAAGCTGCAGGATCTGGTCGCTCCATCCCATCACGTGCCGATCCATCCTTCCCTGGTCTGTCATCCGTGTTGACTCTGCCCGACTCCGCGCGTGCTCAACTTCCTGACATCTTGAGTGTTTTAGGCACTTCACCCAATCTCCGCCTCGCATTCCTCCATTTCAGCTTTCAGTCACGTTCGGCTCAGTATTTAAAGTTGCTCAACACACTCACACAACAGGCGGCGATGGCCAGTGAGACTGCGTCGAATGGAAGCGGATGCGTTGACCCATTCATCCCACCAGGTGCACTCGTCAGTACCCCAACCTACTTCTCCATTGCACTCGACATGATCCGTACATTGCAATCTCACCTTCAACAAGTGGATATCCCTGCCGCTTCACAGAATCGTATGCAACGGAATCTCCCTCGCTATCTCACACTGCTACTCTTGGAGTATCAACATCCAGCATGTGGTGTGGCACAGGACACCTATGTCTCCGCACTCAACCTACTCGCAGATTTCTTCCAGCAATGGGGCGAGATCGTTGACAATGAGTTGCTCATTCATCTCTGGTCCTTTGCATTCCTTCGCTACCCGGCCACCTTCCGACCAACGTTCACACTTGCATGGGCTGGACTCATCCGACATCACACTCACACTCACACTCATACTGACACTGCACCAACTCAACCTCAACCATCGCAGCAAGCACAGAGTCAGCAGGAGCGCTCGGCGGCATGGCATATACCAGTGGAGAAGCGCATTCATATGTTGCGTGTCTCTCTGCAACGGTTGGTCGACTCGTTGCAATTGGCTGCTTCATCCAACAATGCAACTAGTGCCGTTGCAGCGGATATGAAGTCCACTACTGGTGCTGTCTCTGCATCTCGTGAGGATGCAATCATTGACAACCTTCTCGCCGTCTGTCTCCTGCTGTTGCATGCGAAGGAGGAGTATGAGAATGAACGTGAGGCGTATGCTATCGGCCGCAGTGACGTTGATTCTCATGCCGATCAATTGTTGATCGAATGGCAACGAACGAGTGCGGCTCTCCAACTTTCCTTCTTCGCCATCGTCCATGAACGTCTCGCTCCTCAACTTCGTGATCTTGAGCGTACGAACACTCACCTTCACGCATTCTTGCGTGAAGCAACAACAACGATCATCAACAACATGCCAACTCCAACTCCAAGACCGCCGAGGCAACCACCCGTGCAGTCTAACACACAACAGCACTCTGAGCCAGCGACGACACCATCAGATTCTGCTGCTAGCGAAGAAGCAAATGCAGCCATGATCGATGACAACACACAGCCAACACAGTAGTCATCAACCTCTCAACATGACGCAGCGCTCTAGTCAACACGGCCAAACGGTGAATGCACCCGAACCAAGCTGCTTTGTGATGCAATCCTTGATATTGTCGCATCATCGACAAGTTCTTAACTTTGTGATTCCATAAAGGCTATACCTCCGCCTATTGTTTTACTTTTTTCACCCCCAATTTGTTTCGTCGAGCTCCTTGAATTCGACCGATCGCGCGCGAATTATTCGCCGGCTCGCGCACGTGGCCATTGAATTGAGATGCATCTTGAAATCAACATGTCTGAGGTGTACAATTTCAATCATAGTATATGTTATTTGACATTGGGGGAGAACGACGATGAGTCATCCATCTCGGACAATATTTGGCGAGGCTACAGGCTTGAAGCGCAGGATAGGCAGCACACGTATCAAGTGCTTTTGGTTGGAGTGGAAGGTGGCTAGCGTGGAGGTGGTCTAACGTGGTTTAGAATCCCCTTCCCCTTCCTCGTCCTCCTGGTCCTCCTCCTCTCCCGCCGCCTGGTCCACTTTGTATTCCGCCGAATCCCACTCCCAATCCCGCCTGGGTCTTCGCCATGCGATTCTTGGGATCAAACCGCTTGAACATGGGAGCATTCTTCAACATGTCAGGCAGGATCACTAAGCGAACCTTACTACCACGAATGTACACGTAATCCAACTTCGAAACCTTACCATCACGACCAGTCAATGTCACTTGTTGCAGTTGCATGTTCATGCAGTCCTCCGCGTCCACAGCGATGCCGCGATAGATCTCCCCATTCGTCAACTCCACACTGATCTTATGACCCTCACACTCATGCAACAGCTTAATAGGAACGCCGATTGTTGTTGGCATGATTGAGGATGAAATAGAGGAGAGTTCAAGGTGGAGATTGCAGGGGGCGTTAAGGCTTTCCGTCGGGCGGACATGCACACCGGCCCCAGCGTGCAACCCCCGTGGTTGTGCGTATCGGCTCAGGGACATAACCGACTGGCG
>Ga0256776_1000081_pt1 | contig 15622 bp, 6 predicted proteins | sample MC6MC0927MT_FD_186069 | JGI IMG/M metagenome (GOLD analysis project Ga0256776, IMG submission 186069) | Metatranscriptome of enriched soil aggregate microbial communities from Iowa State University, Ames, United States - MC6-MC0927-MT... | ecosystem: Environmental > Terrestrial > Soil >... | reverse complement strand
CAAATATATAGATAGGAATTCGAACGGAACTAACACGTACGTAGGACACACATGGAAAGCCAACACAACACAACACACCACGCGCACTCATGCAGAGAACAACAAGGAGGAGCGGACAGTGAGAGCGAGTCCCGCTCTGAGTGACACAGACTGAGCCTGGCAGTGTCAGTGTCAATGACTGTCACACCGTGTATGCCTGACAATGTCATCGGTCAATGCATATCCAAACGTGCATAGTATGGGCCATAGCTCACTCATTCATGGGCTCGCTGCAGCCATCCCATCCCATCCCTGGCCGCTGACCTGACACAGAGCTGCCACGTGGGTTCCACCATTCCACAATTGCAATGCTGTCGAAGGAATTCATCGTGCTCAGTGTCAGAGCTGGACACAAAGCTTTGGTGCGATTGAGTTTGACAACGAATTGCATTGTTCTGGCCATGCACTCAACTCGCTCACACCTGTGACGCCATTGAATTGTGATCCTTGCCAATGGTCAGGATCATCATCATCTCCTAACAAAGACATCTTGTGCCGCGCGCTGCACTGCAATCATTGCTGAGTCCATTCGCAACTGCATCACCAGTGAACTTCGCCATGTCTGCATCTGCATCGTCCAACTCCGCCTCATCGACCCCGCTGCTGGTGCTCATCCATGGTGGCGGAGGTCCACCTTTCCATCGTTCTCATCCACTCGTGGTCTGGGCTCGCTCAATTGGTTGTGATGTCATGACCCCAACCTTACCATTGCATGCATCCAATGCACGTCGGGAAGGGTTGGGTGGCATCGATATACCAACGGCGGATTTGTCCGAGAAGAATCGTGCTGTTCAATCATTTCTCGATGAATTCTTCTCGACGCTTCGAAAGAGTATGACGCCGCACCGTATGGTTGTCATTGTTGGCTATTCAACCGGTGGCTTGGCGGCATTGGCAGTGTGGGATCGGTTACGTGTTGAGTGTGAGTTGCATCCCTCGAGTTGCTTGATTCTGATTGGCACCGCACTGAGGCTTGGAACGACTCAACAAGTCATTCAGCAGTATTGGCAGCCAACAAGCTTCCCCGAAAAACAACAGAAGTTATTCAAGAAAATTCATGTGGATCGGAAATGGATGGCAGCCAATACTCCTGAAAAGGGAATGGACCAGTCACAACACAAACAAGTTGCATTGGAGGATGACGAAAGTTGGAAGCGCATGGTTGAGTTCATCTCCTTCGGAACGGGAGACGGACGCAGCTCGATCCTTCTTAAGGACAGCGATATCGCGCGACTGTTTCGTGGCCAACCTGCACCGAGAGGCTCCACTCCACACTCCTCCAATGCTTACGGCCAACGAATTTTTTTCATACAGGGAGCGAAGGAAGTGCCCTTCCCTGTAGATGAGTGTATCATCCAACCGTTGCGGTCCATACTCTCATCAACTGAGCACGGTGGTGGTAACAGCGCATCCATTGAGTCGAACATATCCCAACGCGTTCGTGTTGTGCGCTCAGATCACCATTCGTATTTCAAGGTACCTCGTGCCAATACCAATGCCAATGGTAACGGTAGCGGCAACGGTAACGGAAATGGCAACGGAAATGGCGAGAAGATCCAGGAACGCAGCAGTCTATGGGAGGACGTGCGTCAACAACTCGACAGTATTATTCGCGGCTACACTGACCTGCCCATCCCATCAGAAGGCGCAGCATCATCCACGCCTCATCAATCGAACAATTCCTTGCGTATGCACCAGACGTCAGGATTGACATCTGCATCTCCTCTCTCCTCACTTCCTCCACTCCCTCCTCCTCGTCGCATTCTCGTCGTTGGATGTGGTGCATTCGGCCTGTCCGCTGCGAGTGGTTTGGCAGCGCGCTACCCACCATCCTCCATCACGATATTGGATTCCGCGCGTGACTCATTTAACAATCCCTTAGCTGCCAGTCAAGATCTATCCAGAATCGTGCGACCCGACTATGGCGATGATTTTTTTTACACACAGAAAGGCATCGAAGCCATTGCCAAATGGAAGCACCTCAATGCAAAGTGGGGGGAAGAAGTGTATAAGGAGACGGGTGTGCTGTTTCTGACACAGGAAGAGAACATGAGAATGAATGGTGGTAACACGCCCGATGCTGACTCTCAGAAATCAATGCCCTTTGAAGCTGCGTCGTTCATGCGTATGCATTCTCCACCTCACTCACTCTCACTCATGCCACTCCAACCATTACAACCACCATCTGCCTCCGCCACTCCTACTGCTCCTTCTCGTCCTCCCTCATCCATCCTCGCCAAACATTTTCCTTACTGGCATGCATCTCAATCGTCACTTCGCCATGGTTATTACAACCCAACCGGTGGCCATGTTCATCCAACTCGTGCAATCCAACTGACACTGAAGGACTTACTTGAGAGCAGACCCAACGTTGAGTTGAAGCAAGGAGTCAAGGTCGTGGAAATGGTGACGGAAGAATTCGCTGAGAATGATGGCATTCAACGCTCAGTCGGCGCACGTAAGACCATGGCGGAGGGAGGCTCTCCCTCTCTACCCTCTATTCCATCTCGTCGCATCGTTGGTGTCCGTACATCCGACGGTGAGTTCATTGGTGGTGATTTGGTTGTTGTTGCCACGGGTAGTTGGACGAGTCGATTATTACCGGAGTTGGCGCAGACGCTCCGTCCGTCAAACCAACCCATCTTCTATATTCGACCTGCCAACGACTCCATCGAGCAGAATCCAACTCTCGCACCCGCACACAACAATGACGTAAGACATGGCGCGATCAACCATTCAAACAACACACTCAACCGGAAGTTGAGCATCTACTCAGACGCAACATCAAGGAGGATTGCATGGAATGAGTTGGTGATGCCGCGTGAATCAAATGTCCAAGTGCAAGCGACTTCTGCATCATTTGAATCCTCACCGTCCCCATCCTCATCTTCATCCGCGTCATGGTCTCCATTTTCCTCCAGGTCCTTCCCCGTCTTCTCCTTCGATCTATCCCGCACAGGTTTTTATGGGTTCCCACTTGACCCTCGCACCGGAACAGTCAAAATTGCTCATCATGGAATTGGAATTGGATTTGAAAGCGGAGATGGGAATGGAAACGCCAACGGCAACGACAACAACAGTGCCACGTCACACCATCAACACACGATGAACGTGCCCGACCCTGACGCTCCTCGCACCCTCCCTCCTCACATTCTTGCTCAATTCACCTCGTTCCTTCGTCGTTGTCTTCCACATCTCTATCAACATGGTGAACTCGTTGAAGCACGAACCTGCTTCTATTGTGACTCATTTGATGGGCACTGGTTATGTGACTTTCATCCAGACATCTCTGGTTTATTCGTCGCGGGTGGTGATAGCGGCCATGGATTCAAGTTCTTACCTGTGCTACCTGATGTATTAGGTGATCTTATCACGGGCGTCCCTGCTAGTTCATCGTATGCACCTCGCTTCTGTTGGCGTCTACCATCACCTGCCCTGCAACAACAATTGGACGTGTGTCGTGCCATGCATGTGGCACCAGCACAAGATGATGAGAGAGTGGATGATTTGAGTACGAGTGCGACTCTTAATGATGCAGACAAGGAGACACTTAAAGCTGAGGTGGAAGTTGAACCAACACCCGCTGATGGTCTCGCTGTGCATAAGTCGACGACACGGTCGGACGCAAGTGGCATGGCCCGTCATCAGACTCGCCGAGGTGAGAGTGGTTTGAGTGGCAGTAAGTTTGAGCGATCCGTTCAACGTTACCTACGTGAGACAGGGCAGATCAGCAATTCAACTAGCATTCCAGCCAAGCTCTGATCTCATCATCACACCAATAGTATTACACCAGTCGCAACTCCATGTTGGATGCATCCACTCCAATCTCATCGATCCTCACAAATTCATCGCTTGGTCGAGTCCATCTCAAGGACATCTCACAAACATTTCCAATTCCGGCTTCTTAAGGAATGGGGCCATGAATGGTGTGCTCGGTGTCACACCGCAGTCACGATCAACAAGCATCACACATTCTGTCGACCTCTCCTCAATTAGCCCATTGCACTCTTCGTTTTCAAGACATTTGAGTGGAGAATGTCGTATGGTGTGAGGCTGAACCTCAACAACATACAAGTTGGAAGATTCAAATTGACGGAGACGATGCCAATGGCCGTCACCAGCGAATGCTCTCGTCATCCAAGCCTCGCAGGCACCTCACGCTCTACTCTCATCCTCCGTGGAGAAATGCAATTGGGCAATGCACGCTGTGGTCGAACAGACACGCGGCGGAGTTTGGTTGCATCAAGTGTGGAACCGGATCACCTCACATGACTCTCCTTGTCTTTCTGTATGGTAGTTCCATTGTGATGGTAGTTTCATTTTCTTTTTTTTATTTTTGTTTGTTTTTGTTTGTTATTCGTGTGGCTGATGCATATGATTGGTTTTTTTTCTTGTTTTCTTTTCCTCTCTCCCTGTGTGTCCAGGCTCGTACTAAGACTGAGCAGTCGATCCCATACCCATTCCCATTCCCATTCCCATTCCCATTTCCGTTCCTCGTCCATTCATTCATCCATTCACTCATCACTCCATTCATGACATGACATGACATCACATCACATCAGATTCCATCACAAGCCGATCGTCACGATCCCAAGCGTACTAGTACTGCCTCCTCATCACAGGTCGATTCTATCAGCTCCTCAACCTGCTCCTGTGTCTGACTCCTTCACTCAACCGCTCATGGGACGATCAGCACCACGCAAGAGAGGAAGGCCTAGAGGGAAGTGGAAGGAAAAGGAGAAGGAGGAGCAAACAGCTGCAACATTAACAACCAATTCCAATCATAAGCCATCCAAGTCACCTGCTGCTTCCTCGTCCTCTAAGTCGCCCGCCCCTCGTCAGCTTCTGCCTCAGCGTTCGAGCGGTCGTTGTTGGTTTTTCCACTCTGGCTGGCATCTCGCGAAGCAAATCCTCAAGGAGAAAACAATCATTCAGAAGAGATACAGAGGTGAATGGACGATCGGTTGTTCCAAGCTTCATGTGCATCATCGTGGGTGTATGCCCCAGTATGCAACTGGATTCGGCCAAGCGATCATCATGCAGAGAGAAAGAAGAACGAAGCGAGCGGAGTGGAAACAGGTTGGAGATGAAGAGGGTTGGTTTCAAGGAGGAAAGTTGGTAGGTGAGGAGGGTGATGAGGACCGGGAGTTGGATAGTTCAGGTGATGAGGGAGTCCTTGGAGGTGGCGGTAGAAGCAGTGATGATGATGACGATGACGATGACGAGAGCAGCGATGAGGATGACGAGGATGAGAATGATGAAGGAGGAAATACAGCGATGTCAGATGATGAACAGAGTGATAGAAATGACGAGAAAGGAAAAAGCCGGAATGATTCTGACAGTGAAGACGAGAGTAAGAATGGCGATAGTGATGAGCATATGGATGGGAGTGATGGGACCAGCAGCAGTGACAATGAGGGTGGAAGTAACCAGGATGATGATGATACACCCAAGAGAGTGAGCATTCCACCCCGCTCGAATGCTCGTCGCGTCACGGCAGCTAGGCTGTCAGGTTCAACGAGTGGTGCAGACACTCAGGTCGCTAAGCGAGTCAAATGTGATTCCGTCACAATGCCCGTCCATACACTTCCTCCCTCTCAAGCAAGGAAGCGTTCGCAATCAACCGGTGCCAATGCCACTTTTAGTGACAGGCCTTTGCGACGTGCCGGGAGGCGAAAGCCAAATGGATCAGCGGTGGGATGCACATCGACTGCTTCTGCAACGTCAACCAACGACACAGCTCATGCTGTCTCATCAGTCTGTCCTCCCTCGAAACATCCCTCAACTTCGTCAGCTGCGTCATCGTCATCGTCACTCTCGTCCAACCCATCCAATTCACAGTCAAAGCGGAACGCAAGTCGCAAGTTATCATGCGCGATGAGTGGAATAGGAATACTACGTTGTGAGGTGAGCTTGGGTAAGGTGAAGCCGCGGTCCATTACAGAGTTGGAAGCAAGTGAATATGAAGCAGCAGCGAAAGCGGCAGCTCATCAAAGGAAGGAGATGGGGAAGAAGAACACATCATGGGAACAATCGTCATGGACGTACAGAGGTGACATCAAAGCAAACCGCAGGCACGGAGTTGGACAGACGACCTACGACAATGGTGAGCAATATGTTGGTGAGTATCGGTCGGATGTGTGTGATGGTATGGGTGCATGGTATGGCAGTGCATTAGACGGTACACCCATGACGTACACAGGTGAGTGGCACGAGAATGAGCAGCATGGCTACGGTGAGATGGAGTATGTGCGCCATGGTATTGGACTGGTGATGCGAAAGGCAACATTCGAGCATGGACTTGCACAGGGGGAGGGGGAGGAGAGATTCAAAGATAGCGGCCAATTGCTTTTCAAAGGAAGCTTCGACAAAGGAGAGTTCCGCGAAGGCCGCTTGTACGAGCCTGAGAGCAACTTGGAGACGACTTCACTCAAATGGTTTGAAGGGACATTCATTGACAACAAATACTCAGGTGTTGGTTGTCTCTCCTACTTGGATGGCAATTATTTCTATGGCTACTTTGTTAATTGCTTACGTGACGGCATTGGCGTCATGATCCTGCCACATTTATTCGATGCGCTGACAGTGGAGGAGGCAAAGCAACGAGCGCCAACAGCCATCCTACCTGCCATATTCGAGCGCGATGAAACATACGCAAGATGGATGACGGTGGAGGAGTATGACAGATACAAACAGAGTAAGAGTGGAAGAGATGAAAGGAAAGCGGACGCCGATGCGCCGAGGAATGCACGTGTCGGAAGCGCAGAGGCAAAAGCAGGAGAGGATGAACTGATTGTATGGAATCACGTGCGATGGTTAATCGAGGAGGCGATCAAGAAAGTCGTGAAAGTACGGTCCGAGGAGCAGCCCCATTTCTCTCCTCCACTGCCCCCTTCTTCCCTCATCACTGCCTCCCTGTCATGTTTCCCATCTCCATCTTCGTTTCGTCTGTTGAATGTTCGTAACAATGTTTGGTGCTGTAGCCGTGATCGGCTCTGCTCGTTTGCTGTCGTCAATGCGCTGGGATGTGCGGAGGATGTCTATCTATGCCATACATGCTCGGAGCGGCATGGAAAAAGAATGGAAATATGCAAGTCATGTGCGGAGAGTACGAAGTGTCACTCTGGTCACACATTGACTGCGATGCCTGCATGCCATTCCTTCTGCTGTGACTGTGGTGCCAAGCATCAGAGGGAAAGAATGAGGATGGAGATGGAGATCAACGATAGCAACGGAATGGGGATGGGGATGAGTATGGGGAAGGACATGGGCACGGCAATCATGGATGAGAGCGAGCAACAACAACAGCCTCACGCATTAAACAACGCTGCGCATCAAGATGACACGAAAGATGCCGGAGACAGTAGTGACAACAATGATGCAGCCATGTCGGATGCATCATCATCTTCTTCTTCATCATCATCATCCCTTCGTCTCTTCATCTGTTATGGCATGTCCCACCCTCCTCTTCGCCCCTTTGAACTCCGTCGTCTCCCAATGAAATGCGTCAAGCAAGCGAGACAGTGCATGTCATTGTCATTGGCCGGCTCCAGGCCAGACCTAGAAGCAGGCTCATCGGGAGGAAAATGAACAACCTATGAGCGAGATCGTATTGGATTGGAACTGCAACTGGAATTGAAACTGGAATGTATTAACGTGTCGCATGGCGGTATCACTATCCAGCAAATCTCGGGCTGTCACACGTCGACGCCAGCCCAGGCCCTTTGGGTGGCACTTTCAACGTAACCTCCAGTACAAGCGAGCATGCACGCGGTGAAAAAATATTGCATAGGCACCTGAGAGGCTGCAACAGTACACTGCATGATCGCACAATACATACAGTGTAAGTACTAGTGCCCACCGGACAAATAGTGTCGGATTCTTACCGACTGGAAAACGTTAACCGACTCGCTTGCGACCGTTACGTTGGGCACATGATACCGAGCAACAGTGTGAGAGGATGATGGGGAGGCCAAGCTAGCTTGTGGCGCCCTTTACAGGATCTTACCACGACCACTGGCCGAAACCATTGGAGACCACTGCGGGACTCAACACAGCCCATCATCCCACCATCACACTGTGCCAGACGGTAACTACCTCTTCCTATTGCGAGGCTGCGTTGGTCCCCTTCTGGTTCACTCAAATATTCTGGCTGATTCGAAGTGTCGCACTCTTCCTAACCGCGGACTGCCGATGAGGCCAAAGCGTAACAGTTCCTAGTCACACTGTCGTACTGCAGTACGGAGAAACACTCAGTCTTGGTTATTGACTAACAATGATGAGCCTGGCGAAATGTGTCATTGATGGAACTTCTGAGTTGGAAATTCAATATCAGCGACGCTTGCCATGGCTAAGCGTAAGAGGCTCTGAAGAGATCTAGATGTGAGATTCAATGCTGAATTGATCCATGGCATGCGCACGAGTCTAGCCATGGGTGACGATGGTCGATCAAGGGTCCAACGGTACGACGTCGTGCTGTACGATTGGTGTAATGTACCTGCGTGCGAATAATGACGCGTACGGCTGACTGTGTAATGTAGGAGGGGGAGAAATGCAACGAGATCGACATGCTGTGTCGACCTCACTGCCAGTATGGAGGGATGTTGATAGTGGCAATAATCGATTGAAATTGATCATTCGATTTTGCCAGTCAAAGGGGGATGGATGGCGATTGGCGCCCATACATAAGTGCTCGCGGAAGTTGGCCTGTCTGTCACGCATGTGAGCGTGCGATACAGAGCGAAAGCCATGATCATGCGCAACATTGTGTTGGTGCTATGATCCATCGAATGCGACGCTGGCGCTGGTATTGATGATGTTGGTTGTTCTATGCAATCGATTGTCGTTGGTGTTGGTGATGATGAATGTTCCGTTTCCGCGTTCGTGTGAACGTTGAATGTGGAGTAGATGATAGACTGTAGATGCTGGTGGTAGTTGGAGTGTCATCGCTAAATAAAGAAGATGAAGATGATGCTGAAATTGATGAAGCAGTAGAGGACGATGTAGATTGTGAATGTGGAGGAGATGAATGCATAATTGGGTGAATGCGTGCCGCTGTGGCAGCTGATGTCGATGCAATGGTTGGATGAGTAGTGTGAGGGCGGGGCATGGAGGAACGCGACGCAGCCTTCGTTGCCATCTTCATGGTCTCGTCCTCACCAATTGATCGTTGCATGCTGGTTGGAATGTCATCCACTGGAGCAGCCGCAGAAGGTTGATGTACATTAGGGTGAGCCTGATCATGAGTCGGTGTGCAAGGTAGCGGTGTTGATAATGCAGACGCTGGCCGATCGGGCATGCTGGTTGCTGATGCAACAGAGCGCAACGACCATGCGGATGGAAGAAGATTACGAGCGACGGATACGGCACTCTTTTCAATGCCGGTCTGTGATGGAGTAGAAGTGGCATGTTTGGTATTCGGCAATGCTCGTCGAGTTTTATCGTCTGATTCGGGCTCGTCACGCCGCCGATGTTGAGAAGGATGTCGCTGCTGCAGCTGCTGCTTCTGTTGCTGCTGCGGCTGTTGTATTCCAGGAGATGATAGCTGAGTGTTGTTGGATGGCTCTTCCAACGAGTGTTCACTCGTCAGCCTCATACTTTGTATTAATGGTGTGACACATGACTGCCTCTCCATACGACGCTTGGTAGCATCATCGTTGGACGATGTCATTCCATTGGGTGGAGTGGCTGTACATGTCACATCCATCTCACTGCACATTGGTGAGAGTGTCGCAGAGATGGATCCAGGTGAGGAAGTGGAGGCGGGTGAGAGGCTTGGAGATGGGATACCTGAGCCATTCGCGATCTTATGTCGTTTCGTTGGAGATTCCATCCTGTTATCACGAGGTGGTCCAGTGCTGGATGGTCGTGTGCGCTGCTTCGATGAGGCAGGAATAGCAGTATGTGGAAGGGTTGTAGATGTGGGAGGCCAAGGAGTCACACGACGAGATACAGTGCGATTACGTTGATTTGCAGGCATAGGATCATAAGGAATGGCTTGCACGATTGCAGTCGCAACTGGAATAGAATGGACAAGTGGAGGGTTGGTTGGAGCTGGCGTGGCCATGGTCCATGCAATGGCAGACATTTTGCTGCTGGAGGGGTAAGTTTCGCTCGATGGTGCCAAATTCCCCTTGCTACTGCCTGACGAGTGTTGGGTTGGATGGGTAGAAGGTGATGCCATGGCCATGACAGACTTCAACCTCGGAGAACGCGATCCAAGTGCTGGAGATGGATGCATGGGAGGATATGGAGAGGATGGGTACGAGAGTCGCTCATGATCATCGTCTCGCTGAATATCAGGTCTGGTTGGGTGTCGCGCGTGAGATTGTTGAGGAAGAGAATCATGCGATGGATTGCGACGGCCATGGTTGTCTCGGTCAATGCTCTCCTTTCTGGCTTTACGCGGATGTTCGTCATAGTGATGTCGATGGGAGTGTTGCGCATTCTGTCGATTTGGTTGTTGAGACACTGCAAAGCGTTGCGCGTCCATGTTTTGGTTGGATGGCACGCCGGATCCACTGCTGATGGGAGCCAATGGTACAGCGTTGACGATGGCAGGAGGGTAAGCACTCCGTTTCGCCTTTCGCTTGGTTTTGACCTTGGTCCGTTCCTCCTCATCATTTGGTGCACGCTCAAGGCTTTCCTTGTCTGATCGATGCAACCGCTCCCATGACTTATCAAAATCATCAACTGGTATTGATGCCATATGACGAGCCGATCTCTCATTGCCTACATCATTCAAGGTCGCAGTCCGAGCATGGCGGTCATCGGTTTTGCGTTTTCCTTGTTGTTTCTTGTCGGTTGTTGGAGTCGTTGCAGCCGTTGGCAATGAGGCAGTCACAGTTTGCACCTGTTGCATTTTCCAACCGGGCCAGCTGCCATCCATTTGTTCTTCACACTCTGGTCTGATTGGTTGGGACGCTTGCGCGAAATGCTGAGCGAGATGAGTGGGTATATGGAATGGTGAACTCTGCTCCAACTGGTGAGTGCGTGAATCGATTGTCGGCTCCACCGCTGGGTTCATCATCTCGTTGTGAACGCGATGTTGGTCAAGGTGCGTTCTGCTTGACGGAGGCGGACATGCGACAGTCGGATGCATCGTGTCGATGTCATTGTGGCGACGAGATGTAGGGGAGGAGCGCCACAAACCGCCCTCCACCAAATTCTGCATGACCTGCGGATCCTGTGTATGCCGTTGGTATCTCGGCTCGTCCTTCGTCCCATTCGCTGTCATGTGCTGCTCTGTCAGTTGCATCATATCCATCATGATTTGATTGCGCTCGAATCGAGAAGATCCCTGACCATCAACGTTGTGATTGGATAATCGATGAAAGAGTGGCATCAATTGCTCCAAAACACGAAGTCGGATACGATGCTCCAACGAGCTCGATGGCACAACTCCATCATCGGGCTGGATAGCGGAGGTTGTGGCACCAAACGAAAGGGAGGAAGGAGATGAAGATGCTGCGAACATTGATACTGGTAATGCTGCAGTACCGGTGGATGCAGCTATCGATGAAGAACTCAACGTTGATTCAGTCACCAATGCGTTCGCAGGTTGAGGATTCCTCTGTTTCTTCTTATTCCGCCTCTTCTCATGGTTGCGGTCCTGCGTTAACAATACTGCCGACGGAATCGGGAGCGGTGGAGGAGAGAGTGTTGCAACCATGTGCGATGCACCGTTACCGTCACCTGCTGCATCGATGAAAGGGTGTTGGAATGACGGCATAGATGAAGATGAAGATGAAGATGCTTGCGTCAATGAAGAGGACGAAGGTTGGAGTTTCTCTTGTGAGTTGTGCCACCCATCTCCGGTTGGGTAGGCAACTACAGCGGCATGGAGCGGCTGAGACATAGGAATGGGCATAGGGTGCTGACTGGACGGTTGCAGCGCAACAAGACGACCCATCACTGTACCAGAAGCGGATGGCGTCGGTGGCTTGGGCGAAGTCGGATGGAGGGAGTAATCAAGCTTGGATTGATGACGCTGATCCTGCGACATAGAAAGTGCATCTCGTTGCCATTCATCGATCGACGCTTCATGTTGTTGTGGCTGCTGCTGATGCCGTGATAAGGAGTGAGCCGGAATGGAGTGACGATGTGTCTCTTCTCTGTCAAATTGAAATGTCGAGGGTTGATACCGATTCTCGTTGGCACCAGTGTGGAAGCGTGTAGGCGTAGATGTAGACTGTGCAATTGGCAACGCAGCGTCGCCATCATGAGATGAGCTCTGATATGGTGCGGCAGTGGCAGGGGTAAATGAGCGGGAGTGAGGTTGCGGAGTGAAGGCAAACTGATGCTGCTGCTGAGCAGGAGTAGGAGGAGGGCGAGACAGCTGGTCAAATGGATGGTCATGATGAAGTCGACTAGGTCGATGATGCTGCGTCATTGACCCATCTGGCAAAGCTACATCCAAGCCCTGCTGGAAATGAGGCTGCTGCTGCTGCGAGGGATGTGGCTGCGATTGTATGCCTTGTTGCAGCCGCTGGTCATACTGTCTCTCATCTGCGACTGCGGTTGGCCGAGGATGCACACGCTCCACTTGCTGACGCGACCGTTGTTGATGCTGTTGGTCATGCTGAAATTGCTCAATTTCATTCCCTGCACATTGATACTGATGATCATGCGCAACACTCTCATGGCGTTGCTGCGCAAGAAGTCGCTTCTGTCGATAATGGCGATATCCACGCCGTTCATCCTGAGGATGTTGCTTGTGAGCTTGATGAAGAAGGCTATTGCCCTTCCACACGTTGTTCGCAGATGCTTGTTGAGCACTCTCAGAGAAGGTCTTGTGAGGAGGCAAATGGTCATCGTGGGCTGATTCATTTACACGATGCATTTGAGAAGAGTCATGCGAGCATGACTGCTTCCCGACTTCGACCGGCTCACGAGCATGGGTGCGTTTATATGTTGTGTTCCCGGATAGAAGAAGCGCATGGTTCCCATCACTGATACAAACAGCCATAGTAGGAGGCTCAGCGGCATCAATCTCAGAGGTGATGGTTCCAAATTCAGGAAGAGCAGCGGTGGAGGAGGAGAAAGGTGCGAGAGGAGAGGCGAGCAAGAATGTTTCACTCGACTTCACAGCAGCACACGCAGATGTTGAAGCTGTCGAATTGCATTGAGCAGTAGACATCGCTGCCCCATCATCAGTCTGCGCGCAGTCATGATGAATGGATACATGATCAACATGCGCATCAAAGAGAATGTCGTTGGCCCTCGACTCGTGTCCATCAGCACCTCCATGCACCAGAGTTGATGTTGATGTTGATGCAGATGTTAACGTTGATGCTGTTGTGGATGATGGCGCATGTTCCACATGCCGACCATGGGATGTGGAGGAGCATGCATGTGAATGGGCAATGGCAGCGTCATGCTTCACATCCACCCATCCGTTCCTCACGCTCATCGCCAGTGTTGCATGTGGATCGCTGAATGCGCCTGCTCCCATTCCATACATGGGTGTGGAAGGAGGACTCGATGCCAGTTGATTGTTCACTGGATGAGAAGTTTGACTGTTGATGTTGATATTGATGCTTACAGCTGTTGGACTCTGTCGAACTGGAATGGGATGAATCAAACTCGTCGATGCAGCAGGAGATGACTGAAAGCCACTCAACACATTGTTGTTGTTGCCGCTCACATCGCCACCACCACTGCTGAGGAAGAGGAAAGGAGGAGGTTGAGGTATGCTGGCTTCACCTTCAGCACGGACGTCATCCTGTGCCACTCCACTCTCTACATTGCTTGCATCATGCTGCCGGCCATCATGCCGGCTCTGATCCATGTGATGAAGGTCATCTCCATATTGTTCACCGTTCGCCAGAAATGCGTCGAAATCATGAAAATGCATATCTCTATCTCGACAATCGACACGAGCATAGTTGGCAATGGCGTCCTGACTTCTATTGGCCTCATCATCACGGCTCATTTGACTTCGTTGATGTCCCATCAACATAATCCCGTCGCCGCCATCACCATTCTCAGCGTTGCATCCTTCAAGCTCTCCTCCCATTGTGTCTGGTACATCATACATGTATTGATCGAGCGGGTCCACCAGTGGAATGAGGGAGGGGGATGAGCCAGTTGCCGATGCGTCGCTGTCATGACTAGCAGCAAGCTCAGCAGCCGGAGCAGCCGTCGATGATGTAACATTGATAGATGACGAAGACGCGGCTTCTGCAACGGCAGCACACGTGCCTGTAGATGCAGCATCAATTGTGAAGTTGAAGGAGCCCACTCCAAGGAATGAACCCGGATCAAATGGACGTTGCGACAGTGATGAGGATGGGACATTGCCTGTTGCTGCCGCACAATCCGATTGATGGCCTGCGGATGACATGCTGCTGCTGCTGTTGCTGATTTGATTGAAGGCAGATGAGGAAGAGGACATGTTGCCTTGCTGGAATGAGGAGGTCATCATGATGGATGCTGATGGCAGCAGCCGCTACAACTCGGCGCCTAGAGGCGATATGGTGTTGGTAGTGAGAGTCTTGTGTCAGTTCGCTGGATTGGCGGAGAGCGAAGTGGAGGAGATGGACGCGCGCCCTCACACTGTCACGTTACTTGTCGCCAGAGCGCAACCAAAGCGAGGGGCACTCCTTCGTGGCTCACCCAATGGCACCATCACGCGACATGCCATCAAATGGGCTCAACATCTCCTCTCAACTTCGACGACGCGTCGTAGGTGCGGATGCATCATGAATGGAAAGCTGCAGTGCAGTGTGGTATTGAATCGGTTGTGGATGAGACACAAGCCGACACTGTCAGGTCGAACATCTCACCTATTGCTGCATTTCTCCCTGATACCAATCATTCGTCCGTTGGCAATGGTGGAACGTTGCACCGGTTGCAACCACCGCTCCGTTCGCCTCGCCGATGTTCTGTGCAGCTCTCTCTCACTCTGTCTGCACATCATGCAGTCACGTATCAGCGTCGCGTCGCATGATCCACTGGCATATCAGTCGACGTCGCTGCCTCTGACTACTGGAGCGACGTCCCATCCGTTCCATGGTTGCGTCAGTGCAGTGCAGTGCAGTCTCATCCATCCTCCTCCTCTCATGTCTTGGTTGGATGAGTGGGAGTCAGAGTCCAGTCTGCCCTCACATTTCTGCCAGGTCAGATGACTCATCCTGCTTCATCCATTCCAACTACTGCCCTGACACAGTGCGTTCCATTCCATGGTGACAACAACATGACGACGTTCGGCATGGTATGCGATTCCGAGACCGGTAGGGTGAGGTCCAGCAGCCGATACGACCAACTCTGTCTAAATAGTTGAAAAAATAAGGAGGACTGCAGTCGCGTCTGGCGACAAGAAGCTTGGGACAGATTGAGCGAAGCAGAAAGGAACAAGAAAAAGAAGGGAGGATAGGAAAAAATATGGAAAGCGAGGAGAATAAATGCCAGAACAGATAATATAAATTCATTTGTGGAGGATTCGTCGAGTCAACGTAAAATTTGTTTTTGGACGTGCACATGCCTGAAGGCGAAAACGGTAAAACGAAACCCCGCGAACGAGCACGCGCGAGCGAAGCGAGCGCGTGCGAGTGAGCGGTGGTAAGATATAAATACATTCGCT
>Ga0256776_1000078_pt1 | contig 15859 bp, 3 predicted proteins | sample MC6MC0927MT_FD_186069 | JGI IMG/M metagenome (GOLD analysis project Ga0256776, IMG submission 186069) | Metatranscriptome of enriched soil aggregate microbial communities from Iowa State University, Ames, United States - MC6-MC0927-MT... | ecosystem: Environmental > Terrestrial > Soil >... | reverse complement strand
TGAATGATGCGGGTCGTTTTGCTTTAGCTGCTGTTTGCCAATGCAATGCATGCTTGCTCAACTGTGAACACACACACCATCTCAAAGGGACAGAGGAGCAGTCGAAGCACGAGACGACAACACACCCATACAAACAATCAACAAGTTCAGGGGAAAGCCTCATCTGCGGCAGGAGCGCCATTTGATTTGATTTCCTGCCCTGTCCCTCGACTGAGCTCAGTCTGTCCCTCTTCCTCTGCTCATCTCGCCCATCTGCATCATCGCATCGATCATCGCAGTTTCTGGAGACGAGAGTGGTATCGTAAGCAGACTGCAGGGCCTCCTGCTCATTTGTAGCAGTCGTAGTCGACATCATGTCTTATCCAGGTGATGGGCGGAATGGGCAGGAAGGAGGTCCCAACTGGCGTGACCTTGTCTCCACTCAATTTCATAAGCGACGTCAGACTCCCCAGGCTGCAGCCAGGAGTGCAGCCAAACTTGCAGCAAAGACTGAGGCACTGCTACCCATCCAACTGCCTAAGCTCCCCACACCCGGCACCGCCAGTCGACGCGCGAGTGAGGATGCGGAATTGAAGAGGAGCATGCTGAAGCGGTATACACTGGGCAAGATGATGGAACCGCAACATGAGGAAACCAGACAAGTAGAAGAAGAACAGAAGGAAGAAGTAGGGGAAAGTGCTGCAGATGAATTGATCAGACGAGTGAGAGGCACATCTCGTGAAGGCGTCACTACTGCTGCATCCTCCTCATCATCATCATCTGCTACTGCTGCAGCTGCATCCCCCGCACCCACAGCTGCAGGCTCATCCTCCTCTCCTGCTCGCTCCCATTCTGCCAAGGTTACCCCTCCCTCTCGTTCCGTTCGAAGTCCAGGTGGCTTAAAGATTATGAAGCTCCGTGGTGGCAGTACTCAACCGAAGGGTCTCACTGCGGCAGCCATCACGGCGGGGCTGGGAAGACGAACAACGAATGGAGGAACGGATTCAGCACATTCCATTGGATATGCAATCAACCCATCAGCAACTTCCACACTATACAAAACTGCACGTAGTGACCTTGAGTCATTACCATTGGAGCTATTCGATGATCCAGCATTGTATGGTGATCGGAGTGGCAGTGAGTGGGTGGAGTTGGGCCGAACCAAGTATTATGGACGAGGTACACCAGCCAAAGCAGCATTCTATGGCAATAAAGAATATCATTGGGCACCATGTCGTGTGATGGATTATGACGAGCAGACACAGGAGTTCCTCATCGAATTCAAGGAGGAGAATGGACAAACATTGCAGAAGACCGTGAAGAGATTGAGTTTGCTATTCGATGACGAGGATCAGGATACTTTTCATGCACGATTGGAATATTGCCGAAATCTACGTGAGAGTGCTCTGTCATCACGCCGTTACAGCTCTTTCCTCTCGGCACAACCAGTCACTGTCCATGCTCCGATTCAAGCATCAGCTCTACATGGTATCGTTGGTAAGCTGATGTTGCATAATGAGTCCTTGGTGTTGAGTCGTCAGAAGAGTGTGGAATCATTGTTGGTGGAAGTGCGTGAGGAGTATGGCATGGCGATGAAGTATGCAATCGTTGAATATCGACGAGACTTTTATGGCGAGGAAGAGGAGAAGAAGCTTGCACACTTGGCCCTGCCTCCAAAGATTCCCAGACTCCTCGCACCAAGACTGGCCGTCATTGATATTCCTCAACGCTACATCTCCATGCAGCGTGCACTTCGTCAAGTCGAGCAGTTACATTATACCCATCATCCAGAGGCCACCCAAGTGATCTTGGCCTTATATCGTAGTTGGGATAGTGTGAAGACTGGACGCTTCCTCGATGCACAGGACGACAAGCTCGATCTGCCTCTCACTCTCTTCGAATATCAGGAGCACCAAGAGTCCGTCTTCGCCTCGCAACGAGAACGCATTCAAAATGATTGGCGTGCACTCGTCATCAATTTGATTCGTGATAATCTCAACAATGTGTACAAGCTATTCATCAATGATTTGGATGAATATTCAAACAGTGAATTGAGACGATTCCTCAAGATGACGGGATTCATGCTCCGAACACAACTCACGGAACTCATGATGCAGAGCATGGAGGAATATGTACATGCAATGGTCGAGAAATATAGTGCACCACTCGCTGTCAAGACTGCAAAACTCAAGGAGAAGCATGGTGCGGACTATGAGCTGACTGATGCAGATGTCTTGCAGGGCTACTTGGGTGGAGCGGGTGTCCGAACATTGGAGGAGGAAGGAACGGCCACGGGCACTCGCCCATTGTTCGTATTCAAGATGTCCACATCTGGCACTGAAGTCATCTTCCTACCTGGATTAGATAGCATCGAACTCACCTTGCTTGGGTTGGTGAATATTCCCAGCAAGCTATCGAGTGTGTGTGCCATCGACTCTGATGTGGTTCCATTGCTTGGATTACATGATGAACCACTCTGCTCCGTGCATGCTGTACCGGAAGTCTGGCGTGCAGCTGACAAACATAAGCAGACTCTACAGCATCTCATCACTGAGAATCTTCGTCAGCCACTTGCCCTTCGTGATCTCTATGCACCATTCTCCTCTCTCCTCGCCATCGATACGGAGGCACACGTGTATGAATGGTTCCATCCATATGAAGTGGAGGAGAAGAGAAGGAAGGAAGCAGCAGAAAAAGAAGGACGTGATGGAAAGATGAATGCGGATGGGACGACAGAAGATGAGGATGCAGCCAAGAACAAGACGAACAATCCATGGTCGCTGCCTGGTGAGGATGATGCAGTCCGTGCAGCGGAGGAGAAGGCCAAGGCTGAAGCTGATGCAGCTCGTCAACGTGAGGAGGAGCGCAAGCGTCTTGGTCATTCCTTAGCTGAGACCGAGAGAGAGATCGGTAAGTATTTCGATGCCATCACCACGATCCAACGTCTGTCACCCAGTGAGGTCACCTTCAAGCTGGTGAAGATTGAGTTGAGTCTCGTGAAGGAGCAGCTGATTGCGAAGGCGAAGGAAGTTGGAACCAAGTTGCTCGAAGGGCTCGCGGCAGATATTCGTCAACAGAACCTGGATCTCACAAACAAATTTGAGAAGATGATCGCACGTCTCAGAGCGAAATCGACAAGTGTCACTGAGTTGGCTGAGTTGAAATCATTCAGTCGTGCAGTGGAGACAGAAGAGATTCCACGCTTACAGAAGGATATACAAACGATGCAAGCCAAGATTCAAATCCTTGTCAACTTTCGCTATCCATTGTCGCGTTCTGATTTCAATCTGAGTTGGAATGTCAATCGCTACCCACTCCATCTGATGGAGGCGCTGGAGGAGACCAAGGTCACCATGGAGACCGATAACAGCTTCTTCCAACAGCAACTCGCACAGGAGCAAGCGAAATTCGCACAAGACTTAGAGGAGTACCATGCAGCGGTAGCGGGATTCCTCGAATTTGGTATGGGCACCACTGCACAGATGGAGCAGTATGCAAGTAAGGTTGAAGCATTACAGGAGAAGCTCGAACGTGCCGAACAACAAGTTGCCTCCTTCAATGAGCGTGATCAATTATTCGGTGAACAACCCATGGCCTATGATGAGTTGACAGAGATCAAGAGGAAATTCAAGCCATTCTTCGATCTCTGGTCCACTACCTCACTGTTCAATGGCTCCTACTCCGTCTGGATGACTGGACCATTCGTTGAGCTGGATCCAGAGCAGATTGGCAAGGATGTGAGTGCATGGCATAAACTCATGTACAAATTGGAACGGGAGCTGTTGGCAGATGATGCAGTCAAACCAAGTCAAGTGGCCAGTGAGATGAAGGCGAAGATCAGTGAATTCAAGGCACACCTACCCATCATCACTTGGTTGCGTAATCCAGGCTTACGACAGCGCCATTGGGATAAGATCTCATCCATCCTTGCACCCGGCCGTGGATCCTTCCTCACTCCCGATCTCGATTTGACACTCAGCCAGATACTCGCATTGGACATTCAAGCACACAAGTCCGAGATTGAGGAGATCAGTGCGACCGCAAGCAAGGAGTATCAATTGGAGCTACAATTAGATAAGATGAACAAGGAATGGCGAACGGTCATGTTGGATATTGAACCATATAAATCAACTGGGTCATACATCCTCAAGGGTGCGGAGGATATTCTGACCTTACTCGATGATCAATTGATGAAGACTCAAGCGATGCGTGGTTCGCCTTACATCAAGGTGTGGGAGAATCGTGCGAAGAAGTGGGAGTCGAAGCTTCAGCTAGTTTCGTCGATCATGGAGGAGTGGTTGGCGTGTCAGAAGACATGGGCATATCTGGAGCCCATCTTCTCCTCAGAAGATATCATGCGTCAAATGCCGATTGAATCAAGACGATTCGGTGTAGTCGATGCATATTGGCGCAAGACGATGGAGGCAGCGAAGAAGAATGGCAACATCATGGAATTTGTGACGGACACGGATAACTTACTCAAGACCTTTCAAGAATCGAATAAGATGCTCGATCTCATTGGCAAGCATCTCAATGAATATTTGGAGACGAAACGTTTGGCCATGCCACGATTCTATTTCCTCTCCAACGATGAGTTGTTATCCATCCTCTCACAAACCAAGAATCCACAATTGGTCCAACCACACTTGAGTAAATGCTTCGATGCAATCAGCTTACTACACTTCCATGATGCCACGCCAGATGGTGCCAGTGAGAAGAAGGAGATCATTACAGGGATGTATAGTGCGGAAGGAGAATTTGTACCATTTGGTGAGACGATTGATCCCAATGAAGGAGCAAAGAAAGGCAATGTTGAGATTTGGCTCAAGGAAGTCGAACGGGTCATGAAGGAAACACTCAAGACGGTGACGACCAAGTATATGCTCACATATGATAAGATGAGTCGCAGTGAATGGATCCTGGACCCCAAACTGCCTGGACAAGTATGCTTGAGTGTGTGTGCACTCTACTGGACGAAGCAAGTGACGGAGGCATTGCAACCGAACAGCAAAGGTGGCGTATCTGCCTACATGCAACAGTTGAACAAGCAATTGGAGAAGCTTGTTGAGTTGGTTCGTGGTGATCTGACTCCTCTCGCTCGCGCTACACTCGGTGCCCTCACCGTCATGGATGTGCATGCACGTGATGTCGTCGCGAAGATGGTTGAGGAAGGGTGCAAGTCTGATAAGGATTTCGAGTGGTTGGCACAGATGCGATACTATTGGGAGGCGGATCAAAAGCGATCGGCACTCGGAGGCAGCAGTGAGGCAGTACCAGCGGGAACACTCAAAGTGCGCATGATCAACACTCAGATGGACTATGCATACGAATATCTCGGGTGTACGTCTCGTCTCGTTATTACTCCTCTAACTGACCGTTGCTATCGTACACTGATGGGTGCTGTCCATCTGCACTTGGGTGGAGCACCTGAGGGACCAGCAGGAACAGGCAAGACGGAGACTGTCAAGGACTTGTCAAAGGCCATCGCCATTCAATGTGTTGTATTCAACTGTTCCGATGCGTTGAATTTCCGCAGTATGGCGAAGTTCTTCAAGGGTCTTGCAGCGAGCGGTGCCTGGTCATGCTTCGATGAGTTCAATCGTATCGAATTGGAGGTGTTGAGTGTCATCGCACAACAGATTAGTTCGATTCAACGAGCGATATTGGAGGGAAAGCATACGTTCTTCTTCGATAATGTCAACATTCCCATCATTCATACTTGCTCCGTGTTCATCACGATGAATCCCGGCTATGCTGGTCGTGCTGAACTTCCTGATAATCTCAAGGCTCTGTTCCGTACGGTTGCCATGATGATTCCTGACTATGCACTCATCGCTGAGATCGTTCTCTATTCGTATGGTTACAGTGCGGCACGTCAACTCGCACGCAAAATTGTCGGCTGCTTGAGGTTGAGCAGTGAGCAGCTCTCCTCACAGGATCATTATGACTTCGGTATGAGAAATGTGAAATCGACTCTGATGGCTGCTGGAAAGTTGAAGGGTGACTACCCGACAGCTGATGAAGATTGGTTGATCGTTCGTGCCATCTCAGATTGTAATGTACCCAAGTTCGTCTCAGCGGATATTCCACTCTTCAATGGTATTGTACGTGATCTCTTCCCAACGGTTGAGAAGCGTGGCAATGATCGTGGTGAATTGGAGGAATCCATCCGCAACACCATCGAACAATTCAAGCTGCAACCTGCACCATCATTCGTCAACAAGTGTATCGAGTTGTATGATACGTTCCTCGTACGTCATGGTCTCATGTTGGTTGGTCAAACCATGTCGGGTAAATCATCCTCTCTTCGTGTCTTACAACGCTCCGTGTCCGCCTTAGCCGGCAAGGGTGATCATGCTCAAGTGGATGTTCATTATATGAATCCGAAGAGTGTGGCCTTGCATGAGTTGTATGGTGCGGATAATCCAACCACGACCGAGTGGGTGGATGGAATCCTGCCAGTGGTCATGCGAAGTTGCGTCGCAGCACAGGGATCGAAATGGCAGTGGGTGGTGTTCGATGGACCGGTCGATGCCATATGGATTGAGAACATGAACACTGTGTTGGATGATAACAAGAAGTTATGCCTTGCCAGCGGTGAGCAGATTAAGTTGGCCCCATTCATGAGTATGGTCTTCGAAGTGGAGGATCTCTCACAAGCATCACCAGCAACAGTATCACGATGCGGTATGGTGTATTGTGATGTGGAGAGCTTGGGTTGGCAAGTATTATGCGACAGTTGGCTATTGACTCTTCATCCGCTCCTCCAACCATTCCAGTCGGAGCTTCGTTCACTCTTCCATTGGCTCATTCCACCGTGTCTGGAGTTCCTCGCACGCCGATGTAAATTCATGGTTCCAACATCCGACCTGGCATTAGTATCTTCATTGTGCGCATTGTTGGAGAGTCTTCTCGATGAGCTGAAGATCATTCTCATCAAGGAGAAGGAGAGGGAGGAGGCAAAGAAGGATGAGGATGAGATGACCATTCCAAAGTTGGATGCCAATACAGCCGATGGCAATGAAACATCAACTGTTGTAGCATCTTCTTCCAAGTCCTCACCATTGGATGAGCAATATGAAGATCAGCCAGAGCAACGTCCTCAATGGTTGGAATGCAGCTTCATCTTCAGTCTCATCTGGTCTCTTGGTGCCAGTACGGACAGCGATGGACGGGCAAAATTCTCCACCTTCCTCAAGGATCTACTCAATGGTACGGTCGCCGATTCCATCCTCTCATTCGATCGTAAGGAGTACAATGGACGACAGGCGAAGCTTTCTTTCCCTGCACCCGAACATGAGAAGGATCACAAGGATGTGTATGAGTTCATGTATAATCGTCGTGCGAATGGCATGAAAGGTGGCTGGGTCAACTGGATGACGATTGAGCCACCATATAAGATTCCTGAAGGTGCCAACTTCCATGAGCTCATCGTTCCAACCATTGATACTGTACGTACCAATTGGTTGCTCGATGTGCTCATCACACATCAACATCATGTATTGTTGAGTGGTGCGACCGGTACAGGCAAGTCCGTGTGTGCCAGCCAGAAATTGTTGCATGGATTGGATCGTTCGATCTATCTCCCCTTCATGCTTGCATTCAGTGCTCGCACATCCGCAGCTCAGACACAGGATATCATCGATGGCAAGTTGGATCGTCGCCGCATGGGAGTACTGGGCCCACCACCCAACAGACGCTGTGTCATCTTCGTTGATGATCTCAATATGCCGATGAGAGAGCAATATGGTGCACAACCACCGATCGAATTATTGAGACAATGGATGGATTATGGTGGATGGTATAACAGGAAGCAGAATACATTCACACAAATTGTTGATGTACAATTCGTCGCGGCGATGGGCCCACCAGGCGGAGGACGCAATCCAGTCACACCACGATACCTCAGACATTACAACAACATCTGTCTCACACCATATGATGATAATTCACTCAAGCGCATCTTCAGTACGATCATGCGATGGTGGATGGAGCCATTCTCAGCGAAGGTTCGATCCCAACTCAAGGCCTTGGTCGATGCCACTGTCTCGATCTACACGACCATCTCCTCACAGCTCCTCCCCACTCCAGCCAAGTCTCATTACACCTTCAACCTTCGTGATGTGTCGAAGGTCTTCCAGGGCATCATGAGTGTGGATGGGGAATGGCTGAAGGAGCCAGTCGATCTCGTCCGATTATGGACGCATGAGAGTGCACGGGTCTTCCGTGATCGACTCGTCGATGAGGAGGATATTCAATGGTTCCAAACAGTGACCGATACACAGATCAAGGAACACTTCAAGATGGAAGTGGATGATGTCTTCCCACCTGACCCTGATACAGGCAAACCCGGTGACCGACGCCAGATCTTCTGCGACTTCAGTAATCCACGTTCGACCACTCGCAAATATGTGGAGGTGAGAGACATGGCGGACTTGACCAAGGTGACGGAGGCATTCCTCGAGGATTACAATCAAGTCGAGAAGTCGCAGATGCCATTGGTATTGTTCACGTCGGCCATTGATCATATTGCTCGTATCTCCCGCATCCTTCGCCAGCCATTCGGTAATGCATTGTTAGTTGGTGTTGGTGGCAGTGGTCGTCAGAGCTTGACGAAGTTGGCCAGTTTCATCGCGGATTATGATTGCTTCCAAATTGAGGTGACGAAGAATTACAGTCTTGCAGATTGGCGAGAGGACCTCCGTGATATCCTGCGTAAGGCCGGTATTCATAATCGTCCACTCGTCTTCCTCATCACCGATACACAACTCAAGAATGAGAGCTTCTGGGATGATGTCAACTCCATCCTTAACAATGGTGAAGTACCGAATCTATTCCCACCAGAGGATTACTTACCCATCATTGAGGCGGTCTTGCCAGAAGCACGTAAGGCTGGAAAGGCAGATAGCAATGCCAGTGTATTCGGATACTTCGTTGAGCGCTGTCGTACGAATATTCATGTTGTGCTCTGCATGTCTCCCATTGGTGCTGCATTCCGTACTCGTCTTCGTCAATTCCCGTCACTCGTCAATTGTTGCAACATCAATTGGTTCCATGCGTGGAGTAGTGAGGCATTGATTCAAGTCGCCACGCGATTCTTGGATGATGTGCCATTGGAGATGGATGTCAAGGGCGGCATCATCGATGTTTGTGTCGACATGCAGGAGCGTGTGCGTGAGTTGAGTGTGGACTTCTTGACGAGTCTCCGGCGATACAACTATGTCACTCCAACATCCTACTTGGAGCTGATCAAATTATTCCGTTCACTGTTCGAGCAGACTCGAACCAACATTCAATTGCAGGAGCAACGTTATCGTACTGGATTGAAGAAGATTGCTGAAACCGAAGTCAGTGTCAAAACCATGCAAGTCGAACTTGAGGCGTTGCAACCCCAACTCATTCAGAGTAGCAAGGAAACAGCGGAACTCATGGTCACCATTGAGTCAAGGACGGCAGAGGTAGCCAAGACGCGAGCAGTCGTGACGGAGGAGGAGCGTGCATGTAACGAGCAAGCGGAGGCGGCAACCAAGATCAAGGATGAGTGTGAGCTTCAATTAGCGGAGGCGATGCCGGCATTGAATCAAGCCATGAAAGCATTGCGAGTGTTGAAGAAGAGTGACCTGGATGAGTTGAAGGCAATGAAGGTCCCGACACCGGGTGTACTCATGACCATTGAAGCGTTGTGCATCATGATGGGTGTGCAACCAAAGAAAGTCGGCGAGGCTGGTAAGGAGAGGAAAAATGATTACTGGTCACCTGCCAAAACGCAGCTTCTCAATGACCCGCAACTCTTCTTGAAGCTTCAAAAATACGACAAGGACTCGATTCCTGAGAGTATTATCGAGAAGGTTCGACCCTACGTCAAGAATCCTGAGTTCACACCAGCCAAAGTAGCCAAGGCATCGAAGGCTGCTGAGGGCTTCTGTAAATGGGTCCTGTCCATGGAAGTGTATGATCGAGTCGCCAGTCAAGTCATGCCGAAACGGTTGGCATTGGCCAAGGCACAGAGCTCACTCCAAGCAGCAAGTGAACAGTTGGCGGCAAAGAAGGCACAGCTGCAACAGGTGCAGGATATGCTCGATGATCTCAATGCACAATTCCAACTTGTCAATGAGAAGAAGAAGTCATTGGAGGCACAAGTGGCCGAGTGCAGTGCTCGTCTCGATCGTGCGGAGAAGTTGTTGGGTGGATTGGCGAATGAGAAGGTTCGATGGGACCAGCGCGCCACACAACTCGCATTGGACTATGAAAATGTTGTCGGCAACATTCTCGTCTCATCTGGTGTCATTGCGTATTTGGGTGTGTTTACATCCGTCTATCGTGATCGATGCGTCAACAAGTGGGTCGAATTGCTGCAGAGTAAGGATATTGCATGTGCATCCGACTTCAGTCTCGCACGTGTATTGGGTGACCCCGTGGCCATTCGACAATGGGGCATTCAACAGCTGCCGAAGGATGCCTTCTCCATTGATAATGCCATCATCGCTGCCAACTCCAGACGCTACCCACTGATGATTGATCCACAGGGTCAAGCCAATCGTTGGATTCGGCAGATGGAGGATGAGAAGAGTGCACTCAAAGTCATCAAGCAGACGGATGATCAGTTCCTTCGCACACTCTCCACATGTCTGCAAGTCGGCTTACCATTGCTCATTGAGAATGTTGGTGAGTCACTCGACAATGTGTTGGAGCCTGTGTTGTTGAAGCAGACATTCAAGAGTGGCGCACGTCAGATGATTCGTGTTGGAAGTGAAGTGCTGGCATTCGATGAGTCATTCCGGCTCTACATCACGACTCGACTGCAGAATCCCCACTATCCACCCGAGATTGTGACCAAGATCACTTTGATCAATTTCATGATCACTCCCGAAGGCTTGGAGGATCAGATGTTGAATGTCGTGGTTGCAGCCGAGGAGCCTGAGCTGGAGTTGGAGCGCAGTGAACTCATCCTCAAGAATGCGGAGAATCAGAGACAGCTACAATTGATTGAGGATAAGATCCTTGAGAGATTGCAGAATGTGGAAGGACAGATTCTGGATGATGAAGATCTCATCGTCACATTGCAGAAGTCGAAACAGGCCGCCAAGTTGATTGAGAAACGTGTGGTAGCGGCAGCGAAGATGGAGGAGAATATCAATAAGACACGTGCATCCTATGCATCCGTTGCATTCAACTCATCCAATCTATTCTTCTGTATCAGTGACCTGGGGCAAGTCGATCCAATGTATCAATTCAGCTTGGAATACTTCCATCGTATGTTCAATGCAGCCATCAAGGATGCTGATAAGAGTCTCGATGTTCATGTGCGTACGAATAATATTGATAAGCAATTCTTGAGATCGCTGTATAAGAATGTGTGCAGAAGCTTGTTTGAGAAGGACAAGCTTCTCTTCTCATTCATGCTTGCCTTGCGTACGTTGAGTGCGCGAAAGCAATTGGATTCGAATGAGCTGCGATTCTTGTTGACTGGTGGTGTTGGCGCCATCGATCGCAAGTTTGAACCCAATCCAGCCATCATCGACCCTGATGCACCACCATTCGTATTGAGTGAGGAAGATGACGAGGATGAGGAGGAAGAGGAAGATGAGGAGACAGAAGCGAGTGCACCAGCACCTGTTGATCCTGGTACGGCATCCTATGAACGCTGGTTGCCAGATGTCAACTGGCAGCAGATTGTTCAACTGTCTGAGCTGTCAGCTTTTGCGGGCTTCTCCAATCATTTCAAGCTTCATCATCGTCGTTGGCGTCATTATTATGAGAGCAATGATCCAGTCTCTCGTTCCTTGCCTGGTAGTTGGGAGTCGCGCTTGAGTCAATTCCAGAAGCTTCTTGTCCTTCGATGCTTCCGCCCAGACTTCATGACTCAGGCCATTCAGAAGATGGTTGCGGCCATGCTTGGAAAGGAGTTCATCACTCCACCACCATTCGACCTGCATACTGCATACAGTGATAGTGATGCATGCTCACCACTCATATTCATACTCTCGCCTGGTGTGGATCCAGTCAAGGATGTATACAAGCTTGCCTATGAGCTTGGATTCTCCTCACCCGATCGGCTCTTCTCCATCTCGCTGGGTCAAGGACAGGGCCCATTGGCAGAGAGTGCAATCCGTGAGGCGATTGATAAAGGAACTTGGATTCTCCTTCAGAACTGTCATTTGGCCGTGAGTTGGTTGCCTATTTTACAGAAGTTAGTGGATGAGATTAATCCCACCACGACGAACACTGACTTCCGTCTCTGGCTGACATCGATGCCCTCTCCACACTTCCCCGCGGCCATTCTACAAAATGGTGTCAAGATCACGAATGAACCACCCAAAGGAATCAAAGCAAACCTGGCAGCGACATATCGAGCTATCGATCAACAATACTTGGATGAATGTAAGCAACCAGAGGAACATAAGAGGCTGCTGTTCGGACTGTCGCTCTTCCATGCCATCGTACAGGAGAGGAGGAAGTTCGGAAGTATTGGTTACAACATTCGCTATGAGTTCTCAGCTGAGGATTTAAGTATCAGTAAGCGACAACTCAAACTCTTCCTCGATATGTACGCGGATGAGAAGGAGCTGCCGATCAAGGCATTGAGATACCTCATCGGCCAACTCAACTATGGTGGCCGTGTCACCGATGATTGGGATCGACGCACCATTACTCATGTACTCGACGACTTCTTCACTCCACGTGTGATGGATGAGGATTATACATTCGATGCAGTTGGGACGTATCGACCACCACATTTAGGCGCCGACTTGATGGAGTATCGGAATCTCATTCAAGATCTCCCTCAAAATGATGATGCCGACCTGTTTGGATTGCATGAGAATGCGAATACCACCACAGCCATCAAGGAGTCCCAGGCGATGTTTGAGACATTGTTGGCCTTGCAGCCACGTACGAGCTCCACTGGTGGTCTGAGTCGTGATGCAACCATTGCAACATTGGCAAGGGACATTGAGGCACAGCTGCCACCAAACTTCGATATTGAGTCAGCACAGCGCAAGTACCCCGTCAGCTATAAGGATAGCATGAACACTGTATTGGTGCAAGAACTTGTGCGATTCAATCGTCTTCTCACAGCCGTCAAGTCTTCGCTCATCGATATTCAGAAGGCGTTGAAGGGTGAGGTAGTGATGAGTAGTGAGTTGGAGCGTATGGGTGATTCCATGTACAATGGTCAAGTACCCAAGCTCTGGTCCGTTGTTGCCTATCCAAGTCTGAAGCCACTCGGTGCATGGGTGCAGGACCTGAAGCGTCGATTGAAGTTGTTTGCTGATTGGTTGGAGCATGGGCCACCAACCGTCTACTGGCTAAGTGGATTCTTCTTCACACAATCCTTCCTCACTGGTACCATGCAGCGGAATCCAACATGACAGGATCCTGGCCGAATGGCGCGTCTGCGCCCATGGGGCACGACAGCGTAGAATCCCCTCGCTCAATTCCAGCAGCAGGGGGAGGAAAACATTCGGGGGAGGGTGTAGTCAAGCCAAAGGCTACACACGGTGACGCGATGGATAGCTCGAGGAGCATCCATCAGTCTGCAAGTCCCACCTCTCATCCTGGCCCTTCCATATCCCCGGGGGTTATGGACGGAAGCTCTTCATCTGCATCGTCTTCAGCAGATGACCTTGGTATCAACAGCTTATTCCGAGATAATGAAAGTAACGGTAGTGCTTCAATCGATTCGAATGATCTTATGCCACCATCGGAGGATGGAGAGCAATCCTCTGGGTCATCTGCATCGTCTTTAGCAAATGCAATGAATCGTGCCGCTCTTGCTGAACAATCGCAACTGATGCAAGAGCAAGAGCAATTACCCCCCACTCGCCCATCCAGTCCGGTGCAGGGTCGCCCACCCAGTCAGGGGCAAGAGTCGGATGTGTTACAGATGTTACGTACGTGTCGATCCCTCCTCGATGTGCGTAAAGTGTTCGAGGAGACGGCTGGTCTGAGTGTCTTCCTTACACAAGAAGGTGACGTACGTAGTTTCGTGGATAGTCTCGGTCAAGCAGGCTATTCATTCGACAAGCATGTTGTAACTTACTCATGCCCACTCACTCAACGAGAAGGTCGTATGAGTACCAATCGCAACTCTATCACTTCCACTGATAAACGCAAGGTTGCCGAATACGCCAAGCTGAAGAAGTGTGAGGAAGAGTTGCATGCACTTGCTAATCAACGTATTCAACTCATGATGGGTGTAATTAATCTGGAGGTGCAATCGGATGTATATCACAACATGTTGGTGGATACGAGTGAAGAGAATGACAAAGCAACGGAGCACAAGGTGGATAGGGAGAAGGCGCGACGCAAGGCAATGAAGGAATACCACAAGATGATGAAGGCGGCGGAGAAAGAGATCAGCAAAAAGACAATGAGCAAGCGTCGTCGTCATGATCACTCCTCTGATGAAGAGGATGAAACGGAGTCGGATGTTGCTAGTGACCACGAAGAGTATAAGCCTCGTAAGAAGAAGCGCAAGGACAACGTACGTCCACCGATCAAGAAGGATTTGACTAAGGAGGGCATTGCTTGCGCATCAACCAGAGTTTGTCATACACGCTGAAGATATTGACATTCTCATCTTCCAATCGCATTGCCATAGCCACATCCCAAGAGTCAGTCATCGCGCACTTATTTGTTTTCACAGATTGCTGATTCCAGTCACCGATGACTTGGCAGGACATGGCCTTACTTGCTTTGCCCCATCGCTCGTACCTGGATGTGAAGACCTCTTTGAAGGTGTCCGCCTTGAGTTTCTGAGAAGCGTAAATGACATACTCAATTTCCTCCTTTTTCAAATATCCTTTGTCCAACGCATGCTTGATCAAATTCAGAGGCATCCATCTGTATGGATATTTGATTGTGTCATTGGCCATGTTCAGATCTTTGTTGATGTATTATTCACCAGGTAAGAGTTCCATCTCCGGTGAAAACGGTTGAGCGTCATCGCCGATTCCGAAAATGGCATAGGGAGTTTTGTTGTTCATCAATAGTGAAGGGTAGCAACGCTTTGTGTCAATTGACTTTAGCTGCTCATGAGCCAAAATTTGCTTCAGTCGTTCATTAGTTGCCACCTGAGTCACATATGGGCGCATTGGATATCGTTCCAAAACTTTCAGGTAATCTGGTGAGTAATAGCTTTTAGGCCAGCGACCCAACTTCACTTGGATGTAGTTCTTTGCAATGTTCGCCCATGACTGATTCTTGAAGCGGAACTCAATATATTCAAATTCTTTGTAGAGCTCGTCGCAGACCTTCTTGCGCTCCAAGTGGTTAGGTGCGGCTACGATAATTTGTTTCGTGACAGGATGCTCAATTTTCTCCAATCGAGAGCCAATAGTACCACAATTCACCATGGGAATGAAGCCAGTTTCCTTAACCAGAATGTAGAAAATTGGAGACAAATCTTCTTCATCCACATACACAACTTTGTTGGATGCCATCTGCTCTAACGAATAAAGTTTGTAGTCATTCTGGATGTCATAGGTGAAGTGCCCGTCCTTTGCTTTAGGCCACAGACCAGTATCGTCCCAGCAATTAACTTGGAAGATTTGCTTCTGCAAATCCAGCTTCTTCGTTTTACTGATGCGCAGCTTCAGATCCTTCTGAGTAACTCCGTAGCAGTGATCATTATTCACATGGAAGACTAACTGCATCTTGACATGGTCGCCAGGCGTATAAGAAGCACAGCACTCCCACATTGGGTCCAATGCATACACACTAATGTGCTTCTTCGTCTTCGCCCAATCGATAATATTATTCGCCGTCAATGTTTTCTGTTCTTCAGGAACGCCAATTGCTGCCATCTCTCGCTTCAATTGTGGGCGCGTGTAGTTCCTCCATGTCAACTGACACATCATTGTCAGGAAATCCCATGCAC
>Ga0256776_1000068_pt1 | contig 16612 bp, 9 predicted proteins | sample MC6MC0927MT_FD_186069 | JGI IMG/M metagenome (GOLD analysis project Ga0256776, IMG submission 186069) | Metatranscriptome of enriched soil aggregate microbial communities from Iowa State University, Ames, United States - MC6-MC0927-MT... | ecosystem: Environmental > Terrestrial > Soil >... | reverse complement strand
GACGACCGCCCGCTCGGCGTCGCACGGCCGTCGCCGAACCGCACGGGGCATCCCGCGAACGCTGCCCGGAAACGGCCGAAGGCCGGTTCCAGAGGGAACCGGCCTTCAGTCGTGTCGCGGATGCGATCAGTTGTTGCTCGAGAGCTTCTCGCGCAGTGCCGCGAGCGAGGCGTCGTCGGCGAGGGTGCCCGCGCCGGCCGAGTCGCTCGAGTAGGAGGCACCGCCGGCCGAGAACGAGTCGTCGGCAGCCTGGGCGGCGAGCGAAGCAGCAACCTGCTTCTTGTGCGCCTCCCAGCGAGCCTGAGCGGCAGCGTAGTCCTGCTCCCACTTCTCGCGCTGGGCCTCGAAGCCCTCGCGCCACTCGTTGGTCTCGGGGTCGAAGCCCTCGGGGTACTTGTAGTTGCCCTGCTCGTCGTACTCCGTGAGCATGCCGTAGAGCGCCGGGTCGAACTCGGTGCCCTCGGGGTCGACGCCCTCGTTCGCCTGCTTCAGCGAGAGCGAGATGCGGCGACGCTCGAGGTCGATGTCGATGACCTTGACGAAGACCTCTTCGCCGACCGACACGACCTGCTCGGCGAGCTCGACGTGCTTGCCCGACAGCTCCGAGATGTGCACGAGGCCCTCGATGCCGTCGGCCACGCGGACGAACGCACCGAACGGCACGAGCTTCGTGACCTTGCCCGGTGCGACCTGGCCGATCGCGTGGGTGCGGGCGAAGACCTGCCACGGGTCCTCCTGCGTCGCCTTGAGCGACAGGGAGACGCGCTCGCGGTCGAGCTCGACGGAGAGCACCTCGACGGTGACCTCCTGGCCGACCTCGACGACCTCGCTGGCGTGCTCGATGTGCTTCCACGACAGCTCGGAGACGTGCACGAGGCCGTCCACGCCGCCGAGGTCGACGAACGCACCGAAGTTGACGATCGACGAGATGACGCCCTTGCGGATCTGGCCCGGGTGCAGGTTCGCGAGGAACGTCGAACGCGACTCGGACTGCGTCTGCTCGAGGAGCGCACGGCGCGAGAGCACGACGTTGTTGCGGTTCTTGTCGAGCTCGAGGATCTTCGCCTCGATCTCCTGGCCGAGGTACGGCGTGAGGTCGCGCACGCGGCGGAGCTCGATGAGCGACGCCGGGAGGAAGCCGCGGAGGCCGATGTCGACGATCAGGCCGCCCTTGACGACCTCGATGACCGAACCGGTCACGACGCCGTCGGCTTCCTTGATCTTCTCCACGTCGCCCCAGGCGCGCTCGTACTGCGCACGCTTCTTCGACAGGATGAGGCGGCCTTCCTTGTCCTCCTTCTGGAGAACGAGGGCCTCGACGGTGTCGCCGACGCCGACGACCTCGCTGGGGTCGACGTCGTGCTTGATGGAAAGCTCGCGCGAGGGGATGACGCCCTCGGTCTTGTAGCCGACGTCGAGGAGGACCTCGTCGCGGTCGATCTTCACGACGGTGCCCTCGATGAGGTCGCCGTCGTTGAAGAACTTCAGAGTCTTCTCGACCGCGGCGAGGAAATCGTCAGCAGATCCGATGTCGTTGATCGCGACCTGCTTGGGCGCCTTGGTCGTTGCGGTTGTCATGTAGTGAATGCTCCGTAAAGGACAATATCGAGCCCATCGCGCGGTAGAGCGTTGTTGTGTTTCCGCGATGGGCATGCGGACAGGGATGTCACAAGAGTGACGTTCCATCCTAACGGCATCGATCCGGTCCAGGCAACCGCACGGATTCCGGGAGCCGCAACCCCCGGAATCCGTCGCATCCGACGCCCGGGCTCAGCCCAGCAGCGCCGACCTCAGCGTGTCGAGCCCGACCCCGCCGAGGCCGAGCGCGCGCCGGTGGAACTCGCGGATGTCGAACGCATCGCCCTCGCGGCGGGCGACCTCGTCGCGCAATTGCTCCCAGATGCGCTGACCCACCTTGTACGACGGCGCCTGGCCCGGCCAGCCGAGGTAGCGGTGCACCTCGAAGCGCACGAAGCCCTCGTTCATGTTGACGTTCTGCCCGAGGAACTCGAACGCGTAGTCGCCCGTCCACACGCCCTGACCGTCGGGGCGCTGCTTGCCCAGGTGCACGCCGATGTCGAGCACGACGCGGGCCGCGCGCATGCGCTGCCCGTCGAGCATGCCGAGCCGGTCGGCCGGGTCGTCGAGGTAGCCGAGCCCCTCCATGAGTCGCTCGGCGTACAGCGCCCAGCCCTCGGCGTGGCCCGACGTGCCGGCGAGCTGGCGCCGCCAGGTGTTGAGCTGCCCGCGGTTGACGACGGCCTGGCCGATCTGCAGGTGATGTCCGGGCACGCCCTCGTGGTAGACCGTCGTGAGTTCGCGCCAGGTGTCGAACTCGGTGACGCCCTCGGGCACCGACCACCACATGCGGCCGGGGCGCGAGAAGTCGTCGCTCGGGCCCGTGTAGTAGATGCCGCCCTCCTGCGTGGGGGCGATCATGCACTCGAGCGTGCGGATCTCGGCGGGGATGTCGAACTGGGTGCCCGCGAGCTCTGCGACCGCGCGATCGCTCGTCTCCTGCATCCAGCGCTGGAGCGCGTCGGTGCCGTGCAGCTTGCGGCTCGGGTCGCCGTCGAGGAAGGCGATGGCCTCCGACACGGATGCCCCGGGCTTGATCTCGTTCGCGATCGACTCCTGCTCGGCGACCATGCGCGCCAGTTCCTCGATGCCCCACTCGTAGGTCTCGTCGAGGTCGATCACCGCGCCGAGGAACCGTCGCGACTCGAGGGCGTAGATGTCACGACCGACCGCGTCGGCGTCGCCCGCGACCGGCGCGAGCTCGGACTCGAGGAACTCGGCGAGCCGTCCGTACGCCTCGCTCGCGGTGCCCGCGCCGGCCTCGAGGTCGCGCCGGAGCGACTCGGGCAGTGCGGTCTCCCCCGCGGTCGCGTTCGCCGCGAGGTTCGTGAAGAAGCCGTCGGCCTTCGCGATGCGCCGAGCCTGGGCGGCGACCTCGCGCACCTGGCGCTCGGCCGGAACGGTGCCGGCGGCGATGCCGGCACGGAGCGTCTCGACATAGCCGTCGAGGGCCGCCGGCACCGCGCTCATGCGCGTCGCGATGCGTGACCAGTCGTCGACGTCGGCGGTGGGCATGAGATCGAAGACGTCGCGGATCTCCTGCGTCGGGCTCGCGATCACGTTGAGGTCGCGCAGGTGGAGGTCCGCGTCGTACCGTTCGAGGTCGAGCTCCAGCTCGGAGCCGAGGTCGGCGACCGTGATCCGGTCGACCTCGTCGGCCGGCGACGCCGAACGCAGCGAGTCGACGGTCGCACGGATCGCCGCGACACGGCGCTCGTGCCCCGCGGGCGAGTAGTCGGCGAGCCGGTCGTCGTGGCTCGTACGGCCGATGTAGGTGCCGACGCTCGGGTCGAGGTCGACGAGGGTGTCGACCCACTCCTCCGCGATGCGGTCGACGTCGGTCGGGGTGCGCTCACTCGATGCCATCCTCCGAACCTAGGACAGCGGCCCCGCCGGTGTCGACATCGAGGATCCCTCGCACGACGCGTTCGAGCGTCGGCCATCGGGCGATCGGCCGACACCCGGGCGTCAGTGCGCCGCGTCCTCCCAGTCGCGGCCGCGCCCGACCTGCACGTCGAGCGGCACCTTGAGCTCGGCCGCGTGCGCCATCTTGTCGCGCACGACCGCCTCGAGCGCCTCGGACTCGCCGGCGGCGACCTCGAAGATGAGCTCGTCGTGCACGGTGAGGAGCATGCGACTCTCGAGCCCCTGCTCGCGGATCCCGCGTTCGACACCGACCATCGCGATCTTCATGATGTCGGCCGCCGAGCCCTGGATCGGCGAGTTGAGCGCCGCTCGCTCGGCGTTCTCGCGGTGCACCCGGTTCGGGCTGTTGAGGTCGGGGAACGGACGGCGCCGGCCGAAGATCGTCTCGGTGTAGCCGTCGATCTTCGCCTGCTCGACGACGCCGCGCAGGTAGTCGCGCACCGCACCGAACCGCTCGAAGTACTCGCGCATGAGCTGCTGCGCCTCGCCGCGGTCGATGCGCAGCTGCTTCGACAGGCCGAACGCGCTGAGACCGTAGGCGAGGCCGTACGACATGGCCTTGACCTTCGTGCGCATGAGCGGTGTGACGTCGGCCGGATCGACCGAGAACACCCGCGCGCCGACGAACCGGTGCAGGTCTTCGCCGGCGTTGAACGCCTCGATGAGACCCGGGTCGCCCGACAGGTGGGCCATGATGCGCATCTCGATCTGCGAGTAGTCGGCGGTGAGCAGCTCGACGTACTCGGCACCGTGCCGGAAGGCCTTGCGGATTCGGCGGCCGTCCTCGGTGCGGATCGGGATGTTCTGGAGGTTCGGGTCGTTCGACGACATGCGCCCGGTCGCCGCACCGATCTGGCCGTAGTTCGTGTGGATGCGGCCGTCGGCCGCGATCGACTTGTCGAGCGAGTCGACGATCTGGCGGAGCTTCGTCGCGTCGCGGTGCTCGAGCAGGTAGCCGAGGAACGGGTGGGGGCTCGACTCCTGCAGGTCGGCCAGCGCGTTCGCATCGGTCGTGTAGCCGGTCTTCGTCGCCCGCGTCTTCGGCATGCCGAGCTGGTCGAACAGCACCTCTTGGAGCTGCTTGGGCGACCCGAGGTTCACCTCGCGACCGATCTCGGCGTACGCCGCCTCGGCGAGGCCGGCCGCGCGTTCGCCGAGTTCGGCCGAGAGCGCCGCGAGCTCGTCGTGGTCGACCGTGACGCCGCGCAGCTCCATCGCCGCGAGCACCGGGACGAGCGGCATCTCGACGTCGGCGAGCAGCTGCCGCGAGGGTTCGGGCAGCGCGCGCAGCACCGCCGGTGCCGCCCGAACCGTGAACCAGGCGTGCTCGGGTGCGCCGGCATCGGTGCCCTCTTCGGGCACGAGCTGTGCCGGGTCGGCCTGCGGCACCGTCTCGCCGAGATACCGGTCGACGACGTCGGGCAGGCTCTTCTCGACGAGGTTCGGGCGAACGAGCCAGGCGGCCACGAGCACGTCGAGCACGAGTCCGCCGAACGCGAGGCCCGAACGCGCGAGCGCCTGGAGCTGCGGCTTGGCGTCGCTCATGACCTTCGGGGCGTCGGAGGCGAGCCAGGCCTCGAACGGTGCGGCGTCGGCAGAGCCGGCCCGCCACGGCACGTGGATCGTCTCGGTCGTCGTCGCGACGCCCGCGCCGACGACGACGCCGCCGATGACCTCGAGGGTCAGGCCAAGACCCGCGGGTTCGGCCGCGATCGCGCGCTCGAGCCACGACGCGAGGTCGTCGCCGACGGGGCTCTGCGAGGTCGGCATGGTCGGCGCGGCGATGAGCGGTGCGGGCTCGGCCGCCGTCGCTGCGCCGCCGCCGTTTCCGTTTCCGTTCGCCTCGCCGGCGACGAGCTTGCGCAGGCGCTCGAAGAGCGTACGGAACTCGAGCTGCTCGAACAGCGGACGCACCGCCTCGATGTCGATGGGGCGAGCCGCGAGCTCGTCGATCACGACATCGAGCTCGACGTCGTCGACGAGACGGTTGAGCTTGCGGTTACGGATCGCGTTCTCTTTCTCGTCGCGCAGGTTCTGGCCGACCACGCCCTTGATCTCGTCGGCGTGGGCGAGGATGCCGTCGAGGTCGCCGTAGAGGCCGAGCCACTTGACCGCGGTCTTCTCGCCGACCTTCGTGATGCCCGTGAGGTTGTCGCTCGTCTCGCCGACGAGCGCCGCGACGTCGGGGTACTGCTCGGGCCGGATGCCGTAGCGTTCGACGACGGCCTCGGGGTCGTACCGCTTCAGCTGCGACACCCCCTGCGCGTTCGGGTAGAGCAGCGTGACGTCGTCATTGACGAGCTGGATGGTGTCGCGGTCGCCCGACACGAGCAGGACCCGGTAGCCCTCGGTGCGTCCACGTGCGGCGAGCGTCGCGAGGATGTCGTCGGCCTCGAAGTCCTCTTTCTCGAGCACGCGGACGCCCATCGCCTGCAGCGCCTCCTGCAGCAGCGGCACCTGGCCCTTGAACTCGGCCGGAGTCTCGCCGCGGGTGCCCTTGTACTCGGCGTACTCGCGCGTGCGGAACGAGTGCCGCGACACGTCGAACGCGACCGCGAGGTGCGTCGGCTTCTCGTTCTGGAGCAGCAGGAGCAGCATCGAGAGGAAGCCGTGGATGGCATTCGTGTGCTGGCCGTCGCGCGTCGTGAAGCTGTCGACCGGGAGTGCGTAGAAGGCTCGGAAGGCCAGCGAGTGGCCGTCGACGACGAGGAGGGTGGGCTTGTCTGCGTCCGTCACCGCACCAGCCTACAAGCGGCCGCCGACACCGCCCGACGCGCGGGCCCGGGTGCCGAGACGGCCGGCCGACACGACGAACGGCGGATGCCTCGACGAGTGTGCGTACTCGTCGCGGCATCCGCCGTTCGGGGGTTCTCGAACCCCTACTTCTTCGGGGCGAGCTGTTCGATGATCGCCTGCGAGACGTCCTTCATCGTGAGGCGGCGGTCCATCGACGCCTTCTGGATCCAGCGGAACGCCTCGGGCTCGGAGAGGCCCATCTTCTCGTTGAGCAGACCCTTCGCCCGATCGACGAGCTTGCGCGTCTCGAAGCGCTCGACGAGGTCGCCGACCTCGGCCTCGAGGGCGATGATCTGGGCGTGGCGGGCGAGGGCGATCTCGATCGCGGGGAGCAGGTCGTTCGGCGTGAACGGCTTGACGACGTACGCCAGGGCGCCCGCCTCGCTCGCACGCTCGACGAGCTCCTTCTGGCTGAAGGCGGTCAGCAGCACGACGGGGGCGATGTGCCCCTTCGAGAGCCGCTCGGCCGCGGAGATGCCGTCGAGCTGGGGCATCTTGACGTCCATGATGACGAGATCGGGGCGCAGCTCGGTCGCGAGTGCGACGGCGGTCTCGCCGTCGCCCGCCTCGCCGACGACCTCGTAGCCGTTGTCGCGCAGGATCTCGACGATGTCGAGGCGGATGAGCGACTCATCTTCGGCCACGACCACGCGGCGCGGAGCTGCCGGCTGAGTTGATTCGGTGTCAGTCACGCAGGAAAGCCTACGGTATTCTGGGCGAGGCCTCTGGCCGGTGTGGCGGAATGGCAGACGCGGAGCACTCAAAATGCTTTGCCCGAAAGGGCGTGTGGGTTCGACCCCCACCACCGGCACCTTCGCCCGTTCGACGGGCGCCCCTCAGGTCGGGCCGAGGTCGGCGATGTGGGCGTTCCGGCTCTCGATGAGTCGGCGCAGGTACGGTCCGAGCACCGCCTCCGCCATCCTGCCGAGCGGACCGAACGGCGCGACGAACTCGATCTCGTCGACCATGAGCGCGCCCTCGCCATCGGCTGCCGGCTCGAACCGATGCACGTGGCGGAACGACCGGAACGGACCGTGCACCTGCTCGTCCGTGAACGACCGGGGCCGCTCGTACGCGACGATCCGACTCGTCATGCGGAACGGCAGGCCGAAATGCCACGCCCGCCACGTCACCTGTTCCCCAGGTCCGATCAGCCCCGTCGTCACCCCGGCGACGGCGCGCTCGCGGGACCGAGCCATCGACGCCTGATGCAGGTCGATGTCGAGCGAGCGGTCGAACGCGACCTCCCGGCTCATGTGAAGCGTCGTCCGGCATTCGAATCTCACGACCACGTTGGGATCATGCCACGACGCGTGCCGCGGCATCCGATTCGCCATGCCCTCGCTCTGGGCACGACCGGCATGCCGAAGGGCCGGCCATCACTGGCCGGCCCTTCGGGACGGAACCGCTAGAGCACCTCGCCGACGACGTGCACGCGCACGTCGTTGGTGGTGCCGGGGATGCCGGGAGGCGAGCCGGAGATGATGACGACCTTCTCGCCGTTGACCGCCTTGCCGGTCTTCGCGAGCGCCTCGTCGACCTGGCCGACCATCTGGTCGGTGTGGGTGACCCGCGAGACGACGAACGACTCGACGCCCCAGTTGAGCGCCATGCGGCGACGGATCGCGGGGTCGGGCGTGAACGCGAGGATCGGGATCTTCGAGCGCAGGCGCGTCATGCGGCGCACCGTCTCGCCCGACTCGGTGAACACGCAGAGGTACTTCGCCTCGACGAAGTCGGCGACCTCGACGGCCGCAGCCGTGATGGCCCCCGACTGCGTGCGCGGCTTCGTGCCGAGCGGCAGGATGCGGTCGAGGCCGTGCTGCTCGGTCGACTCGACGATGCGCGCCATGGTCTGCACCGTGATGACGGGGTACTCCCCCACGCTCGTCTCGCCCGAGAGCATGACCGCGTCGGCACCGTCGAGCACCGCGTTCGCGACGTCACTGGTCTCGGCGCGCGTCGGCACCGGGCTGTGGATCATCGACTCGAGCATCTGCGTCGCCACGATGACGGGCTTCGCGAGCCGGCGGGCGATCTCGACCGCGCGCTTCTGCACGATCGGCACGGCCTCGAGCGGCAGCTCCACGCCGAGGTCGCCGCGGGCGACCATGATGGCGTCGAACGCCTCGGTGATCTCCTCGAGGGCGTCGACCGCCTGGGGCTTCTCGACCTTGGCGACGACGGGCACTCGACGGCCGACCTCGTCCATGATCTCGTGCACCCGGGTGATGTCTGCGGCGTTGCGCACGAACGACAGCGCGATGAGGTCGGCGCCGAGCTCGAGGCCCCAGCGCAGGTCGGCCTCGTCCTTCTCGGAGAGCGCCGGCACGTTGACCGCGACGCCGGGCAGGTTGATGCCCTTGTTGTTCGAGACCGGGCCGGCGACGACGACCTTGGTCGTGACGACGGTGCCGTCGGTCTCGAGCACCTCGACCCGGACCTTGCCGTCGTCGATGAGCAGGAAGTCGCCGGGCTTCACGTCGTTCGGCAGGCCCTTGAACGTCGTGCCGACGATCTCCTTCGTGCCGAGGATGTCGTCGGTCGTGATCTTGAAGATGTCGCCCTCGGCGAGCTCGTGCGGGCCGTCGGCGAACTTGCCCAGGCGGATCTTCGGCCCCTGGAGGTCGACGAGCACTGCGACCGCGCGACCGGAGTCGGCAGCGGCCTTGCGCACGTTCTGGTAGACGCCCTCGTGGACGTCGTAGCTGCCGTGGCTGAGGTTCATGCGGGCGACGTCGACGCCCGCATCGACGATCGCACGGATCTGCTCGTAGCTCGATGTCGCCGGCCCGAGGGTGGCGACGATCTTCGCTCGTCTCATGTGGTGATACTCCCGGTGTTCTGCGTGTTCGGCGCCGGAGCGCCGAACCTTGTTCGGACGACGCGCCGAGCGGCGCGCCTGGGGCTCAGACGGCGATGGCCCGTGCCGTCGCCGCGATGGGACTCGGCAGCGAGGTCTCGCCTTCAAGGTACCGGTCGACGGCGGCGGCCGCAGCCCGGCCCTCCGCGATCGCCCAGACGATGAGCGACTGACCGCGGCCGGCGTCGCCGGCCACGAAGACGCCGGGCTCGGCGGTCGCGTAGGCGGCGTCGCGGGCGAGGTTGCCGCGATCCGTGACCGCGAGCTCGAGCTGCTCGTCGAGCTCGGCGGTCTCGGGCCCGGTGAACCCGAGCGCGAGCAGCACGAGGTCGGCCGGGATCTCACGTTCGGTGCCCGCCTTGGGCACGCGACGGCCGTCGAGGTACTCGGTCTCGGCGACGCGGATGGCCCGCACCTCGCCGGCGTCGTTCGCGAGGAACTCGACGGTCGAAGCGAGGAACTCGCGGCGGCCGCCCTCCTCGTGGGCGCTCTGCACCTCGAAGACGGTCGGGTGCATGGGCCAGGGCTGGTGGTCGGGCCGTTCCTGCCCGGGCTGCTTGCCGATCGCGAGGTTGGTCACCGAGAGGGCGCCCTGCCGGTGCGCCGTGCCGATGCAGTCGGCACCCGTGTCACCGCCGCCGAGGACGACGACGTGCTTGCCCTCCGCCGTGAGCTGGTCGAAGACCTGGTCGCCGGCGACGTGACGGTTCGACTGGGTGAGGTACTCCATCGCGAAGTGCACGCCGGGCAGGTCGCGACCGGGAACCGGCAGATCGCGCGGGACCATCGCGCCGGTGGCCACCACGACGGCGTCGTAGCGCTCGCGGAGCGCGTCCCACGTGATGTCCACGCCGATGTTCATTCCGGCGCGGAAGCGCGTGCCCTCGGCCGTCATCTGTGCGAGACGCGTCTCGAGGTGCTTCTTCTCCATCTTGAAGTCGGGGATGCCGTAGCGCAGCAGGCCGCCGATGCGGTCGTCGCGCTCGAACACCGCGACCGTGTGGCCCGCGCGCGTGAGCTGCTGCGCGGCGGCGAGCCCGGCGGGGCCCGAGCCGACGACGGCGACCGTCTTACCCGTCAGTCGTCCGGGCGGCTGCGGCTGCACCCAGCCGTTGCCGAACGCCTGGTCGATGATCGAGACCTCGACCTGCTTGATCGTGACGGCGGGCTGGTTGATTCCGAGGACGCACGCCGACTCGCACGGAGCCGGGCAGAGCCGGCCCGTGAACTCGGGGAAGTTGTTCGTCGCGTGCAGGCGCTCGATCGCCGCGCGGCCCTCGCCGCGGTACATCAGGTCGTTCCACTCGGGGATGAGGTTGCCGAGCGGGCAGCCCTGATGGCAGAACGGGATGCCGCAGTCCATGCAGCGACCCGCCTGCCGGCGCAACTGCGCCGGGTCGCCCTGTTCGTAGACCTCTTTCCAGTCCATGATGCGCACCGGCACGGGACGCCGCTTGGGCAGCTCGCGCTCGGTGACCTTCAGGAAGCCCTTGGGGTCAGCCATTCGTCGCCTCCACGCAGTTCGTGCGCACAGCCGTCCCCATCGTCTGCAGGGTTTCAGCCATTCGTCACCTCCACGCAGTTCGCGCGCACAGCCTCGTCCATCGTCAGCTGGGGCTTAGCCATTCGTCACCTCCAGGATTCTCGTCCAGACGACGTCGCCGTCGGGGTCGAGCCCCTCGTCGACCGCGCTCTGGCGGGTGCGGAGCACTGCCGCGTAGTCGCGCGGCAGCACCTTGGTGAAGCGGTCGAACGCGGCGTCGCCCTCGGCGAGGAGCGACGCGGCGACCGCGGAGTCGGTCTCGGCGACGTGCTGCTCGAGCAGGTCGCGCACGATCTCCCGGTCGGCACTGCCGAGCGGGAGGAGCTCGAGCTCGCCGGCGGCGAGCGACTCGCGGTTGATCCGACCCTCGCGGAGTCCGAGCACGTAGGCGGTGCCGCCCGACATGCCGGCGCCGAGGTTGCGGCCGGTCTCGCCGAGGATGAGCGCGAGGCCGCCGGTCATGTACTCGAGCGCGTGGTCGCCCACGCCCTCGACGACGGCGGTCGCCCCGGAGTTGCGCACGAGGAACCGCTCGCCCACGATGCCGCGGATGAACATGCTCCCGCTCGTCGCGCCGTAGCCGATCACGTTGCCCGCGATGACGTTGCGCTCGGCCGCGAACCCGCTGTCACGGGCCGGCCGCACGACGATCCGCCCGCCCGAGAGGCCCTTGCCGACGTAGTCGTTCGAGTCGCCCTCGAGTCGCAGCGTGATGCCGCCGGGCAGGAACGCGCCGAGCGACTGCCCGGCCGAGCCCGTCAGCGTCACGTCGATCGAACCGGTCGGCAGCCCCTGCTCGCCGTGGCGGGCGGTCACCTCGTGGCCGAGCATCGTGCCGACCGCGCGCTCGGTGTTCTTGATGGGGAGTTCGATCGACACCGACCCGCCGTCCTCCAGCACGATGCCGGCCCGACGGATGAGCTCGTTGTCGAAGTGCTCGTCGAGCTCGTGGTCCTGCGCGCGGGCGTTGCGGCGGGCGTCCGCCTCCGAGAAGTCGGGGCCGACGAGCACGGGGGTGAGGTCGAGACCCGACGCCTTCCAGTGGTCGACCGCGCGGTCGACGTCGAGGAGCTCCCGCCGCCCGACGATCTCGTCGATCGAGCGGTAGCCGAGGGCGGCGAGGTACTCGCGCACCTCCTGGGCGATGAACTCGAAGAAGTTGACCACGAACTCGGGCTTGCCGCTGAAGCGCTTGCGGAGCTCGGGGTTCTGGGTCGCGACGCCGACGGGGCAGGTGTCGAGGTGGCAGACGCGCATCATGACGCAACCCTCGACGACGAGCGGGGCCGTCGCGAAGCCGAACTCCTCGGCCCCCAGCAGGGCGCCGATGACGACGTCTCGGCCGGTCTTCAACTGCCCGTCGACCTGCACGACGACGCGGTCGCGCATGCCGTTGAGCATGAGCGTCTGCTGGGTCTCGGCGAGCCCGAGCTCCCACGGGGTGCCCGCGTGCTTGAGCGAGTTCAGCGGGCTCGCGCCGGTGCCGCCGTCGTGTCCGGAGACGAGGATGACGTCGGCGAGGGCCTTCGCGGTGCCCGCGGCGACCGCGCCGATGCCCGACTGGCTGACGAGCTTCACGTGGATGCGCGCCTTCGGGTTCGCCCGCTTGAGGTCGAAGATGAGCTGCTTGAGGTCTTCGATCGAGTAGATGTCGTGGTGCGGCGGCGGTGAGATGAGCCCGACGCCCGCGGTCGCGTGCCGGGTGCGGGCGACCCACGGGTAGACCTTCGTCGGCGGCAGCTGCCCGCCCTCGCCGGGCTTCGCGCCCTGCGCGAGCTTGATCTGGATGTCGTCGGCATGGGTGAGGTACATGCTCGTGACGCCGAAGCGGCCGGATGCGACCTGCTTGATCGCGCTGCGACGCTCGGGGTCGAGCAGCCGGTCGAGGTCTTCGCCGCCCTCACCGGTGTTCGACTTGGCGCCGAGCCGGTTCATCGCGATCGCGAGCGTCTCGTGCGCCTCCTTCGAGATCGAGCCGTAGCTCATCGCGCCGGTGGAGAACCGCTTCACGATCGAGGAGACCGGCTCGACCTCGTCGATCGGCACCGCGGGCCGCGTGCCGGTGCGCAGGGCGAACATGCCGCGCAGCGTGAGCAGTTGCTCGGCCTGCGAGTCGACGAGCGAGGTGTACTCGCGGAAGACGTCGTAGCGACGGTTGCGGGTCGAGTGCTGCAGCCGGAAGACGGTCTCGGGGTTGAAGAGGTGCGGCGAGCCGTCGCGCCGCCACTGGTACTCGCCCCCGGTCGCGAGGCGCTCGTGCGCACGCACGGCCTGGTCCTGCGGATACGCCTGGGTGTGCCGGTCGAGGGTCTCGGTCGCGATGACGTCGATGCCGACGCCCCCGAGCTTCGACGTCGTCCCGGTGAAGTACTCGTCGATGAACGCCTGCGACAGCCCGACCGCCTCGAAGGCCTGGGCGCCTGCGTAGGAGGCGATCGTCGAGACGCCCATCTTCGACATGATCTTCAGGACGCCCTTGCCGAGCGCCTTGATCACGTTGTGCACGGCCTGCTCGGGAGAGACGCCCGTGATGACGCCCGAACGCACGAGGTCCTCGCAGGTCTCCATGGCGAGGTACGGGTTCACGGCCGAGGCGCCGTAGCCGACGAGCAGCGCCACGTGGTGCACCTCGCGCACGTCGCCGGCTTCGACCACGAGGCCGACCTTCATGCGGTTCTCGGCCCGGATGAGGTGGTGGTGCACGGCCGAGAGCATGAGCAGCGACGGGATCGGAGCGAGGTCCTTGTTCGAGTCGCGGTCGGAGAGGACCACGAACTTCGCCCCCTCCTCGATCGCCTCGTCGACCTCGGCGCACATCGCACGCAGGCGGTCGCGCATCGCGTCGGGGCCCTCGTCGAAGCGGTAGAGCCCGCGGATGGTGGCGGTCGTGCGCCGACCCGGCAGCGGGTCGATGTGCACGATCTTCGCGAGCTCGTCGTTGTCGATCACGGGGAAGCCGAGGGTGACCTGACGAGCGTGCTCGGGACCGGCGGCGAGCAGGTTGCGCTCGGGGCCGATCTGCGTGCCGAGCGAGGTCACGACCGCCTCGCGGATCGAGTCGAGCGGCGGGTTCGTCACCTGGGCGAACTGCTGCGTGAAGTAGTCGAACAGCAGACGCGGACGCTGCGAGAGGACGGCGATCGGCGTGTCCGAACCCATGGCGCCGAGCGGCTCCTGACCGGTCTTCGCCATCGGCGTGAGGAGGATCTTCACCTCTTCCTCGGTGTACCCGAAGGTGCGCTGGCGACGGTTGACCGAGGCCGGCGGGTGCACGATGTGCTCGCGCTCGGGCAGTTCGGCGAGGCGGATGCGGCCCTCTTCGAGCCACTCGCCCCAGGGCTCGGACTGCTCGAGCTCGGACTTGATCTCGTCGTCCTCGATGAGTCGGCCGCGTTCGGTGTCGACGAGGAACATGCGGCCGGGCTGCAGGCGCCCCTTCCGCACGATGCGCGACTGCTCGAGGTCGAGCACCCCGATCTCGCTCGCGAGCACGACGAGGCCGTCGTCGGTCACGACGTAGCGGCCCGGGCGGAGTCCGTTGCGGTCGAGCGTCGCGCCGACGAGGGTGCCGTCGGTGAAGACGATCGCGGCGGGGCCGTCCCACGGCTCCATGAGCATCGAGTGGTACTCGTAGAACGCCCGGCGCTCGGGGCTGAGCTCGGCCTGGTTCTCCCAGGCCTCGGGCACCATCATCATGATCGCGTGCGGCAGGCTGCGCCCTGCGAGGGTCAGCAGCTCGACCACCTCGTCGAACGAGGCGGAGTCGCTCGCGCCCGGCGTCACGATCGGGAGGATCGGACCGAGGTCGCCGAGCACCTCGGACTCGAGCTGCGACTGGCGGGCGCGCATCCAGTTGCGGTTGCCCTGGATCGTGTTGATCTCGCCGTTGTGCGCGATCATGCGGAAGGGCTGCGCGAGCGGCCACGACGGGAAGGTGTTGGTCGAGTAGCGCGAGTGCACGAGGGCGAGCTTCGACGTGAACCGCTCGTCGGAGAGGTCGGGGTAGAACGGCTCGAGCTGGAGCGTCGTCACCATGCCCTTGTAGACCATGGTGCGGCACGAGAGCGAGGCGAAGTAGAGCTCGAGCTCGCGCTCGGCGCGCTTGCGGAACCGGAACGCGAGCCGGTCGAGCGCGATCCCGGCGAGTCGGGCGCCGGTCGACGTCGTCGCGGTCGACTGCACGAAGAGCTGCTGCACCGCGGGCATCGCGGCACGCGCGAGGGTGCCGAGCTCGTCGGGCCGCACGGGCACCTCGCGCCAGCCGAGCACCTCGAGGCCCTCGGAGGCCGCGAGCTCGGCGAGCTGCTGCTTCACCCGGCTGCGCGTGGTCGGGTCGACCGGCAGGAAGGCGTTTCCGACGGCGTACTCGCCGGCCTCGGGCAGCGGGAAGCTCGCGACGGCCCGCAGGAACTCGTCGGGGATCTGCGTGATGATGCCCGCACCGTCACCGGTGCCGGCATCCGAGCCGACCGCTCCGCGGTGTTCGAGGTGCCGCAGCGCATCGAGCGCCGCGGTGATGATGTCGTGGCCGGCGGTGCCTCGCAGCGTAGCGACCATGGCGAGACCGCAGGCGTCTTTCTCGGCGGCGGGGTCGTACATGCCCTGGGCAGGCGGAACGGTTCCGAACCGCGAGAAGGGTGGGGTGAGCGACACAGGGACCGTCCTCATCACATCAGGGGAATGGAAGCGGGGACGCCATCGGCCCTACACGGGGATGCACGACGCGAGGTGCGGCGTCGCTTCGGAGAACGGGGTTCGGGCGGCCTGTCTACGAGGTGGTACGGCTCGGGCTTGTGGCCGCCGTCTCGCCCTGGGGCTCGTTCTCGCCCTCGACGCCGTCGTCGAGAGAGTCTGAGTCGGACTCGATTTCGTCTGAGTCTACCTCAGCGTCGGGGCCCTTCCATTCACGTCCGGGAACGTACGGGCTGGGCTCGTCGCCGGTGTGGCGACGACGCTGGACGAGGTAGAGGACGATGCCGAGCACGATCGCCGCGAACGACGTCCAGACGTTGACGCGGATGCCGAGGAACATCTCGCTCGGGTCGACGCGGATCGACTCGAAGAACGAGCGACCGAGGCCGTACCAGATGAGGTAGATCGCGAAGGCCTTGCCCCAACGCAGGTTGATGCGACGCTCGAGGAGCACGATCACCGCGGCGCCCAGCAGGTTCCAGACCAGCTCGTAGAGGAACGTCGGATGGAAGAGCGTGCCCTCGGCGAGCCCCTGCGGCCAGGCGGGATTGTCGAACTCGATCTCGAGCCCCCAGGGCAGGTCGGTCGGGGCGCCGAAGAGCTCGTGGTTGAACCAGTTGCCGAGGCGGCCGACCGCCTGGGCGACCAGGAGTGCGGGCGCGAGGGCGTCGGCGAACGACCAGAACCGCAGGCCGGTGAACCGGCAGCCGATGATGACGCCGATCGCGCCGCCGATCAGCGCGCCGTAGATGGCGTTGCCGCCCTCCCAGATGGCGAAGACCTTCCACCACTCCTGACCCGCGAAGTAGTCGGCGGGATGCGTCAGCACGTGGTACAGGCGGGCGCCGATGATGCCGAGCGGCACGGCCCAGAGCGCGATGTCGAGGACCACGCCGGGCTCCGCGCCCCGCTTCGTGAGCCGGCGCGAGGTGATGATCACCGCGAGGATGATGCCGGCGAGGATGCAGAGGGCGTACGTCTGGATCGGGATGATGCCCCAGGGCACCGGGATCTCGATGGTGCGCCAGCCGTAATCGGGGCTCGGAATGCTGATCGGAGCGATCACTCGGGCTCTTGCCTTTCCTCGGAAGCGACGTCGGCCGCGTGGGCCTCAGCCAGCGTACTTCACTCGCGGCGCGTGCCGCGTGCGAGCTCGGCGGCGAGGGCACCGGCGCCGCGGACACCGCCGTCGGCGAGCGCCTTCACGAGCGCCG
>Ga0256776_1000066_pt1 | contig 16996 bp, 3 predicted proteins | sample MC6MC0927MT_FD_186069 | JGI IMG/M metagenome (GOLD analysis project Ga0256776, IMG submission 186069) | Metatranscriptome of enriched soil aggregate microbial communities from Iowa State University, Ames, United States - MC6-MC0927-MT... | ecosystem: Environmental > Terrestrial > Soil >... | reverse complement strand
TCCATGTATGAACAGTTGTGTCCCTGCAGAACAATGACAGGAAGTGTCGATTTCTTGAACAATGAGGTCAGCTAAATCGTAGGCTGCAAAACAAAAAGGAAGGGGAAAAGAAAAGCGCATGCCATGCCACGTGGCAATGCTGTGTAAAAAAACAGGCGACGTAATGCGAGGAGGACTGGTGCATTCAAGCGGTCCGATACTAATTGATGATGACATTTGCACCGTTGCTTGTTCGTCTTTGAGGTACTGGTGTGGAATCACCATTCCGTGCATGTCTGCCCAACAAGGATTCTGCATCGGGTTCAGCCGATGAGGGTCCACTCTCACTGCCATCACCGATTCGACTCCTGCCACCTGGCAGCCAGGACCATCGGCCACTTCCACTTCCGTTGCGATTACTGCCATTGCTGCTGCCACTGCTGCTACTACTGCTGCCAGCAGCGCTGTTGGGTGGCTGATTCTGGAAGTATAGACCAGAACAGAATCCAAACATGAGACCGATGAACAATCCAGCCACAGCAAAGAGGCCCCAACGTGGAGACCAGAATGAGGTGTAATAGGATGATGATGATGATGAAGAGGATGATGATGATGAGGAGCTAGGATGAGATGGATGGTTGATGGGCAGTGTGTTTGCGGCAGATGATGGTAGGGTAGGATCATTGATCTGTTCAGGTCCGGATATGAGTTGGCTGGTATCAGAGTGAGGAGGGGTCGTGTCTGCCGCTTCAGTCTGCTGCTGTCCATCAGCTGCAACATTCCCATCCTGTGTATTCGATGTCGGTGTTGTTTGTTGTTGACGTGTCGGATGATGTCTTGTTCGTACACAATTATACGTTGAAGGATCCACCATGTATCCTTCCGCACATGCATTGGGACATCTCTGTCGAAATGCCACACACTCAGCTTCGAGTTCCGTCAAGGCGTTCGGTGTGGGGGACTCACATCCGAGTGTATAGAACGATGCAGTCTTCTCACAGCAGCCATCACTGGGGTGATAGGCGACGGATGCAGGAGCCGGTGGAGGCACGACAGCAAACTTATGATGGGATCCACCACGTGATGTATATTCAATATATCGATAGAATGCATCCAATGAGCACTGCCATCGTTTGGTCGCTTTCCAATGTAACTCTCCATCCTCCGCACTCACTTCACTGTCCAAACATCTCAATGCAATCGGATGACGATGATACTCCCATGCATCATCCGATGGGTTGCCATCCACAGCTAAGGGGAAGCCATAGTACGCATTGACATAGTAGCCATCAAACATACTACCACTGCCACTATTGCCATTGCTACTACTGCTGCCACTGCCACTGCTACTGTCACCACGCGGATCCGTTGGGTTTTGATATCGTAATTCGAGTGTGACACTTGCTGCATATGGTGGCATGAGATAATCACTCTGTGGTTGTGTGATCAATCCCAGACTCTCCATCAGTGCAATGATCGTTGAATCATGTGCCGAATACAGCAACAGTTTCTCCGCCTCCATATGGAGTCGACCACCACGTGTACGATAGCGTTGATGCATGGAGCCACGCTTGGCTGCTGGACCAGATGGCTGAGGCTGAGGTTGAGGTTGAGGTGGAGTCTGGAGGCCAGGCATGTCGGAAGGAGGAGGATGAGTGGGCGTGATACCAGAAGTCGCCGATACCGGTGGTGGTTCATTATCTGCACTACTCTTCTGTGGGAGGGATCGTGATGGTGCGGGTGGATTGTCCCTGGTAGCTGTAGCTTCTTGCAGCTCCAACATTCTGAGTTGTTCTCTTGCCAATCTCCTCGCTTCCTTCCTCTCCCTCTCCGCATTGATGGCATGAATTTTCATCTCCCATCGATTGGTCATGAATTTCGCCAACAATGCTCCGACTGCTCCACGGGGATCCATGGTCATGCCCTCGGCCACTTCATCACCCAACGTTGTTGAATGTCCCTCCTCCTCCGCCCAGGCTCGTCGTACATGTAAGGGACTAAACTTGTGGAAATAGATACGTTTCGTATAGTTCATAAGTAGTGGAAGCATATGATCCAACAATGCTGGAACCGGTTGTTTGTGCGCGCGAAGACAGAGGATATTATCCGTGGCAATCGTCACTAAGTTCGCTGCATACAACTTGTCACCCCAACCACTTTGGAAGGATAAGTAGCCTAAGAGGTCAAACCGCTTCTCACTCGGCTCTTCTGCACTGCCCTCTTCTCCTTCACTCTCTTCCTCATTCGACTGTGTCGCAGTCGGTATGATATGAGCTTGGACTTGTGGTCCCGTTGCCTCGAGCACTTCCTGCGGTGGGACGGGCAGGGTTGATAACTCCTTCTCTAAGATGTCATCCATCTCCTCCAAGATACTACGATAGGAAACTAAGTAGGAAGGACACTTGTCCGTTGGCTGCAATAATTTCTCTTGTTCTTCAGGCATGGTATGAACGGGTAATCGAGCACGTGGGTAGAGTGCATCAAGGATGGCTTGAACGCTCTGTAAGCAACGATCCACATCAGTCGACCGCACACTCACACTCGTACCAGGCAGAGGAGGAAGGAAGGAGAGATCATTGATATAATGTCGCCGCAGCATCTTTCCCATGGCATGCAACTGGTTCATGCCGATATGACTCAATTGTCCAGGATGCATGCCCATCTTCTTCCTCCACATGTCCGCATGTGTCGGATTGATATGAACCGGTGAGCGATCGCCATGACGATGCAGCAGCTGCACGTGAATGAGCCGACCGAGTGTGGAGGGCGAGGGAGGAGGAGGCAGCGAGTCGAGGCCATCGGATACATCACTCAATGCAAGCACGCGACTCCATGGTGTGGAGTGAGCAGTGAATGATGTCGTTTGATGCGTGGTATGTGTGAGTGCATGTATGTGTGATGTTGAGTGATGATTGGCTGCAGTGATGAAGATGGTAGTTGGTGTGACGAGTGTGACGAACAGCAGCAGCAGTCCGATGCCAACCTGCCACCGTCGCCATGTAGCTGCACACTGCCGACGCCGATTCATGGCTGAGTATAGAGGCGCGGCATCCAATGGGATGGATGGCAATGAATCAGGTCAAATGCGGGAATGAATGAAGGATGATTTAAGGGCCGAGAAGAAGGAGGGATGACGTGACGCGTCTCCCATTTGCTCTCGCTGCGACTTGGCCGTCTCATCATCACTCAAGTCCATGCATGTAGGTGAACGCGAGACATCGAGCGTCGAAACAGAGCACATAAGGGTGCGCTTAGAAGTTTTCTTGCTGTCGTTACTTTATGTAGACACAAAGTTCGGTGCCACTAGGGACACTTCGATGTGACTTGTTTGATCCTTTCTCCTCCTCATCTTCCCATGACTTCCATCAGTTGCCATTCAGTGGCGGCTTGGCTCACATCACCCACTCCAACATGTCGCTTGAGGAGTTTGGAAAGTGGTATGTGAGGAGGTGGAAGGATGAGAGTGCGACTGCTGCGGCATCACTACCAACAGCAACACGATCGGCCTCATCCTCTGTCACACCTGTCAATGTCACTCGTCCCTCATCCTGTCCTGCCTCGTCAACCATCAAGCTCTTCTCTCGTCAGCAAGGCAACTATTATCAATGCTTCGGATTGGATGCATTGAATGTGGCAGATGAATTCTACAAGACACGAAATGTTGTGCGATGGATCAGTGTCGACAGTGGAGCTGCTGCTGCGGCTGGCTCACTTTCAATGTCAGTGTCAAAGTCAGCCTCAGCTTCAGCTTCATCATCCTCATCGTCATCAACTCCATCACGCCTTCCCTATGTCACACTCAGTCCACGTAAGGCCGCCACAGTCATGCGTGAGATGGTCATCAATCGAGGTATGACAATGGAAGTATGGTCGAAGGAAGGTGAAGGAGAGATGGAACCAAGTGAAACAACGATGCATGTTCCACAAGCTGCATCAGGGGCGGACTCTGGTGACAATCATCATATTGGTTGGAGTCTGATGCGTCGTGCCACACCTGGTAATCTGGATGGATTGGATGAGTTATTCGGAGTGGAGGTTGCTTCATCAAGTTACAGCAGTAGTGTCTGTATCAAGATCTCCAGTGACAGTAGTCATACACAACGCATGGTTGGGTTGGCATTCATTGATCAGTCCTCCCATGCCATTCGATTATGTGAATTAGTGGATGATGCGAACTTCAGTGTATTGGAACAAGCTCTCATGCAACAAGCACCTCGTGAAGCATTCATCATTGGCAGTCGACAGGGGATGCTTGGTGGTGTTGCCGATGCAATCAAGGTTCGTACACTGTTGAGTGCATATCGCATACCATTGCAGAGAACACGAGGCAAGATGAAGATTGCGGGACCAGCAATAGAGGAGGGTGAGGATGGAGAGCAAGATGCGAGACTACAATCGATTGTATCAGGTAGCGGAATCAATGTGACCTCGACAGAGCTTCATGAACTCAGCAAGCTCATCTCGGCATCCTCGCCTCTACCACTCACGACCCCACACCTTCTTCAAACGAAACATCATGCATTGTCTGCACTCCATTTCCTCATTCGTGCACTAGCCTTGTCGAGCAGCAGCAGCATGATGAATGATGATGCATCCTATCAATTGCATGAGCTTGAGTTGAGTTCCTTCCTTCGTCTGGATGCCGCAGCTCATCAGGCCCTCACACTCTTCCCACGTGCGGATGATGCCGATAGGAACATGTCGCTGTATGGTCTACTCAATCAATGTCGTACAGCGATGGGTGCACGATTATTAGCCACATGGATTCGACAACCACTCACACATTGTGACCGCATCATTGCACGACAGGACTATGTGGAATTGTTCATGCGCCACGCAGAGATGCGGGAGGAATTACGACAGAGTATCCTGGGCCACATACCCGATCTACAAAAGATGGTGACACGATTACAGAAGAAGACGGCCACATTGGAAGAGGTCATGAGTATCTACTCCACGGCGGCCATCAAACTGCCCAGGCTTCGTGACACCTTTGAGCAATTCTGCACCAACCATCCGACATACAAACCCAGCAGTGAACAACAGCAGCACAATGGAAACCAAATGAGCGATATGGATGCTGACTCACCACTGGCACGCCCATTCCTTCAGCGCCTCCAATTTGATTTCATCACTCCTCTTCAAAGCCACTTGTCGTCCCTCGCCCCATTCATCAGCATGTGTGAACATGCCATCCAAGTTGAGCAACAACAGTCCCATGGCTTATCTCGTATCGCTTACTCCATCAATCCTGCCATCCATCCAACGCTCCAACAGATCGCAATGGATCGACTACAAGCGAAAAGCGTGCTAGATGAGGAAGTGGCCACTATCCAGCAGCAAGTGCACAAGGCCTCCAAGGGGTCCATCCAGCCGAAGCTTGCCTACTCCGACCAGCGAAACACCGGATATCATCTACGATTGACGAAGACGGAAGAAAGAAAGTGGAATGGAGGCAAGGGCATGGGCATTGGTGCGGAAGAGGGACAAGTGAAGAAGTTGGAATCACGTCGTGATGGATTACATTTTACAACGAGAAGGTTGGAGAAACTTGCACAAAGTGTACAAGCATTGGAGAACGAGTTCAGACAGGCGAGTGAGCAATTGTTGGTTGATGTCATCACGACGACTGCCACTTACACACCTGTATTGGAATCTCTCTGTCAGTTGGTGTCTACATTGGATGTGTTCATGTCCCTCGCATTCGTCGCATCCCAATCGCCCATCCCCTGGACTCGTCCAACGATGCTGCCCATGGGATCCGGAATCATCGAGATGAAATCGGCGCGACATGCATGTATGGAGGTGGTTCGTGCAAGTGCAAGCTCGACATTCATTCCGAATGATGTGCTGATGGAGAAGGGGCAATCACACTTACAAATTATCACGGGACCCAATATGGGTGGAAAATCATCCTATTGTCGTACTGCTGGTCTCTGCTTGTTAATGGCACAAATGGGTTGCTACATTCCAGCGTCATCTGCTCGTCTGACTGTTGTTGATAGTATCATGAGTCGTATTGGTGCCGGTGATCAATCTCAGCGTGGTCAATCAACTTTCATGGTTGAGATGCAGGAGGCCGCAGTCATACTCAAGTTGGCCACCTCCAATAGCTTCGTGATCATCGATGAACTGGGACGAGGAACCAGTGTCGATGATGGATGTGGATTGGCGTATGCGATCGCGGCGTATCTGGCGAAAGAGATTCAATGCTTCACATTCTTTGCAACGCATTTTCAAGAAGTCACTGAATTGGAACATGAACAAAAGGGTGTCGTGAACAAGCATGTTTGTGTCTCCGCTACCGGTGATAGTCTGACGATGTTGTATGAGTTAGCTGATGGTGCCGCCGATCGTAGCTATGGAATTCATGTGGCGCAGATTGCACGATTCCCGAAGGAAATCATTGAAGACGCAACGAGGAAAGCGGAGAAATTAGAGAGATTCACGTGGAAACAAGAGAAGGGAGCAGATGAGGATGAACGAGAGGAGAAGAGCCTCAGGATGGATGAACCAGAGCCAACCGATGACGATGAGGATGATCACAAACTGTTGACTCTTTTCTCACAGCACTCTGGACCGGAAACCAAATGGAGTCAACTGGATGATGAGACGCTTATGCAACAATTCACCGCATTCAAGCAGAAGCTGACCACCATGCAAACTGACTCCCAGACAGAGCACCCAGTCAGTATGGACATGATTTAAAAATGTTAACAAGCTCGCTTGTCTCGGACAGAATGTTCATTGTGCAATCCAGTGCAAGTGTTCAACATATAGATTGCATCCAATTTTTTTCGATCCATGTCGCTTTTCCATCGAAATTCCTTGACAACTGCATCTTTGTTGGCGTGCTACGATTCGCGCATCAATTGCACGCATAAGGCAGTGATTCGATGTATTTAGAAGCTCACGTAGGTACGTTGAATCCAGGAGGTGGAACCGTAAGAAATCTCAACTTTATTGTCGTAAGATCTCGAGTAGATCCGAATCTCACAACTGTGTGAGGCTGGAAGGCTGTAGAAGGTTGGGCCACGCGGATGGTGGGCTCGATTGCTGACAGTATCGGGCTCGGACGCTCTCAAATGAGAGCATGGGCCATGGTCCCGTTGTATCACTGTGCTTGTTTCTGTTTCTGTTGTTGTATGTATGTTTCAACCGCTGGTCTGAGTTGTTGGAATCGTTGAAATTTGTCTCCACGTGCATCCAATGCACGCAGGATGTGGAGAGTTCGATCCAAACTTCCCGCGGAGGCCACCAACCCATCCAACTCATCCACTTCCACCACTAATCCGGTCTCATCGGCTGTGTGTGAGAAGAGGTTGCATTCTTCCCCGGATAAGTAGGAGACCAACTTGTCGGCTTCTTCGCTACTCAACACACTCCCACTCGCACGCCACTGGGACACAGCGTCGAGGAGCTCTTCGAAATCCCCAAAGCGCCTCCCGACTTCATCCATGCGTCTCAACACATCCAGCACGGACTCCAACCCACCAGTCGAGGAGAGCAACGATTCGAGACTGTCGATGTCGATGGACAGATCAGTGGAGGAGTTGGAAAAGAGGAGACAGGAGGGGGAGGAAAGGTAGGCAACTAGTGCCTCACTATCTGCGGATGTGATTGGCGCTGCAGCACTCGCGGTGTTCGACGTAGGCTGCATCGAGGTCTGCTGTTGCTGATGCGGTTGTTGTTGTTGAATGATCGTCTCTTTCCATTCCGCATCATCAAACAACGCCTTCATTCGACCAAACAGCATGCGAAAATTTCTCGGTCGAAACTTCTCCTCGCCATCCAAATACCTCAATGCAGCCATCATCGTCGAGAATGATCCCGCAGCAGTACGGAGGATATCTAGGTCGAGTGGATCGAGTTCGAGACTCTCGGTGGCTTCACTGAAGAGATCGGCCTCAGAGAGGAAGGCGATGACCTCATCACGCTCGGAATCGCTTAAGGGAATGATGGATGGTGTAGCTGTAGCGGCGACAGTATTTGACATTGTAGTCGGCGGGGCCTGTTGCTGCTCTGATGCCGATGATGGTTGTTGTTGCTGCATCATGTTGTTTTGAATGATCGGTAACAATTGTTCGAACCTTTGCACACGCACTCCATTTCGTCCCATCTCTGCCAATTCGGCAACGGTGTTCTTCACGCCTCCTCCGACACTCGCGACCAATTCATCTAGATCTTCCAATGTGAGACTCAGCTCCTCTGAGGAACCCATGAATAGCATACATGCATCACTCTGGAGCCAATCGATGAGAACATCACGATCAGCATCGGAGAGAGGAGGGATGGATGAGGATGACGGGGCGACGATGGTGGATTTGGTTAGAGAGGATGATGAGCCAGTTGGCACAGCATTAGCTGCTGTCATTGTTGTGCTCGTCGTTGTTGTTGGTGACACATCCGCGGTTTGCTGAGTTTCAGTGACATATGCAATTGGAGGAGCCTTTTCGGCTTGTTCGACATGGTTGGTGGAACTCGGAGTGGAATCAGCAGCATGATCGTCAGCAGGAACAGATGCAGAAGCAACAGCATGAATCGGTGGAGGTTCGGTTGAGTCCACCATTTGCATCGCGGCAACAGTTGGTTCGACACCTTTGGTCTCACTTGATGCCACTTCTGATGAAGATGTTTCAATGGAGGAGGATGGAACAGGCGTAGTAATCGATTCGTTCGGGACGGTCGTGGAGACAGAGGCAGACGCCGCAGACGTCACAGCAGTCGTCGTTTCCTCCTTCAATTCTTGCATCGACTCTTGTTTTCTTCCATCATCGTTCTGTTTCTCATCTTTCTTCAAACTCACTTTTGTATCCTTGCTGAGCGGAGCTTCAACTTCCTGTGATTCATGAGATTTTGACTTGATGTTAGCCTCAGATTGGGCAGCGAATGGGGATGATTCGGATGCAGATGTGATTGTTGTCGCTTCAAGTTCATCATTAGCGCTATCGATAACTGAAGCAGGTTGATCAACTGATGGTGAAGTAATATCATTCGCACCAGCAGTGACATCCTCCTCCTCCTCCTTGGGAGTGCGATCAATATCGTTTGATGATGGCGTGGAGTGAGTCGGATCATTTGCTGATGTAGGTTCTGGTGGTGCTGCATTGGAGCTCTCCATGGCAGCAAGGGCAGCCGGATCTGCTTGCAGTGTGGTATTAGGAGGAGTAGTCGTTGCTCCAGACTCAATGGCTGCCTCAACAGTTTCCTGCTCTTTGTTGTTCGTCTCATGCACCACTTCAGGCGTTGACGTGTCCGTGCTGTGGTGTTCGATAGTAGCTGAGTCTCCTTCGTTCGATGGAGGAGTTCCAGACGACGACGCGGGAACAGACGATTCTGAACTATCCATCCTAGACCTTGCGAACTCGCCGCTGGTTTGGTTCATCACTTTGCTCGTGTGTTCGACTCCAGCAGCTGCAGCGGCCTGCTTTGCCACTTCGTCCACCAGCAGTTGCATCGTTGCCAACTTCGGTTTGTTCCGGTTCAATTCCTCGAGGATCACCAGCAAGCGATCCAAGCCCCCAGCAGTCTCCACTAATCGATCGACTCCTGCTCCATTCGGCGAAGATATCCGACGTGTGCCATCGGATAGTGGTGCCCGCGCAACCAACAGGTGACAATCGGGTGAAGAGAAGAATGCATCCATGTGACGCATGGAGGATTCAGGCACATGACCTTGCGACGGGTTCGACTCCGCACTGGACAACGACGCAGCCAACACCTTCCACGAACTGAAGACACGACCAGCCAATGAGAAAAGATGCAAGTGACGAAGCAAGGCAGAAACACCGGTATATGGAAGGAGTGAGCCATCTGTCGCTTGGCGTTGTGAAGGTAATGAGCTATGGATTGGAATACAACGAAGGAGCTCTTCCACTTGATCCATGGTGAGAGATGGCGTCGAGTCATTCAACAGTCCCCTGACTGATTCTTCCTGTTGGAATGCCCTGTTGATCATCTCACATTGTTCTTCCGACACATACCGAGGGGGGACGGATCTCAATGCGTCATGCACAGCAACAATGAGATCATCGAATTGATTCAGACGACGATGCATGGAATTGAGTCCTTCCAGATGAGGTCGTAATGCTGACCAGCTTCCGGCGACTGCAGAGCTGGTGGTGTGGCTGTTGTCATTGGATCGATCGCGATCATTGTCACCATTCTTAGCCTTCTCCGATACCAATACAGATACAGCAAATAGTTGCACAATTTGACTCGTTTGTATCTGAAGTTCGCCACCCTGTTCATTCTGCGAGAAGATCAATGTATCATCCGATTGCAAGAAGGAGATCAGCTCTTGAATATCCGCATCGGATGGGCCGGCTACGGAAGGAGATGGAAATGGGGGTGGAGATGCTGTGGTCGAAATGGCGTCGGATTGTGTTGGATGCTCTTGTGCCGATGATGGTGGGGGTACTGCTGTCGCACCATCATTCTCGACCTCTGCTTGTGTTTGTTGCTGTTGCTTCATTGTATGAGTTTCATCATTCTCGTCGTTTTCCTTTGTTTCCTCACCATCCTCTTTCATTTCGACCTCCTCCGCAATCTGTAGTTTCGCGACCTCTGCTGCATCTGTGGTGGCTGCTGTTTGTTTCGCTTGGTTCGCTTCACGTTGACGTTGACGTTGACGTTGAGCTCTCGCTGCAGCAGCAGTTCGTTCATATTTGGCCTGTTCCTCCTTCAGCATTTCGCCACTATGAGCAAGCAGATGGATGAGCGCGGGAACAGTGGACACTTGGATCCCGAAGGAGATCAGCTGATGGAGTCGATCGATGAGAGTGGAATCGGAGCCGGAGTCGGAGTCGGAGTCCGACATCGGCATGGGGTCAACATGATGATAGAGGAAAGCAATGAGTGACGGACGAGAATGAAGGAGTGGCAACAAGGTAGAAGAGAAGGATGGTGCTAGAAATCGACTCACTCCACCATCATCATCACCACTACTGGCATCTTTGTTGAGGAATTGCATGAGTACTTCCTGACCTTGCTTTGTGTATTGATCGACATGTCGAATGAGCTCTTCCACGCTCCCAAATGGTTTCCGTCTGTTGTCAATTGCCTGCATGATACTGGCCACATTCCACACCCCGGCTTCAAGTAGCCGTTGGAGTTGCACATCACTCATCTCCGTCGGAGAAATGAACAACAAGCATCCAAATCCCGATCCAGATCCATCCTGACCCGCATCAACCTCCCCCGTGAAGCGCGAGGAAGACAAGCTTGAAATGAGTGAAGTGCGTGCAGCATCACGACTCGATTGACAACGAGTTTGAAAATCGGACAAGGTGGTGGCCAGTTGAGACAGATTGCGGAAACCACCGAATGGGAATGGGGAGACAGAAAATGTCGACGACACTGTCCATCCACCACTGGAGCCGGGGGATGAGGAATTGGAGGGCGAAGATGGTGAAGGAGATCCAACTAGCATCAATTCAATCTCATCTAACCTTTTTCCTGCCTCCACACCAACATGTGTCTTCACAAGCAATTTGCGTACGGAATCGATGTCCAATGTCTCTTCGGTTAGTGCATGACCATCCGACCAAAACCTACCTCCTTGCTTGCCATGATCTTCATTCTCCTTCGATGCCGCTGAAGCATGGTGTGCACAAGCATGATCCAATAATCGTTGGCGTACCTCCCGGGCAACTCTGTCTAATTCCGCACGTTCTCTCGCAAGTAGGTCGATGAGCTCGCTCCAATTATGCGCTTTGCATGCACGAGCATTTAGATGCGATAACAGCACGATTGCCTCTTCTACAACAGCATGGTCATGGTCGGCCTCACGATGCATATGCATTTCATTCGATGCTGCCTGATCGGATCCATCTGCCTCCACATTGTCTGAGACCACCTCGAGGATCTGTTCAATCATGAGCGGAGTGACATGCAATTCCTCTTCATGCACCTCCGAGAAGATCATCGTATCGGGTGAGCCAAGAAAATCCAAGAGGGCTCGATGAGCCGGCTCCGACCACTTGCACTTGCTGTTGTTGCTTTGCTGATGTACTGGAGTTGGGGTGATGGAATCAGCAGGTTGAGAGGTGCTCTGCATTGGACTCAATGCAGGAGAAACAATGATACTGGGTGGATTGGTTGCACTCCCATCTGTAGGAGATGGTGCTGATCCACTACCACGCCTGGATGTAGCGCGACTTGTTGCAGCGTAAATGGCAGCAGAGGCTGCAGCCATTGCTGCTCGTGCATTTAATTTCTGTTCCAAATGGGCAGCACGATTCATGATCGCCTGCTTCCGTCGCTCATCGACCATGCGTGCCCAAAGCAGTTCTGATCTCGTGGGTGTGTTGGTGTTCGCAGGTAGATCCAACAGGGAATCAACGAAGGATCGTAGATCGATTGGACTCGTACGACTGCGCCATGATCGTAATGTATCCAATAATGTCGGCATGGTCTCTCCTGCTCCTGCTCCATCGCTGAATAACTGTTTTTTGTTGTTCGCCGAGCCGCTTGTTGTATCCAGACCGACATTCAGATCCACATCTCCACTCAATCCACTTTCCTCATACAATCGGCGTACACCTTCAGCAGTCGCAGGCAAGGCGGCCAAACTATCTGTCGCACGGATGGGAGACAGCATCTCGCTCTCGCTCAATGTTGTCGACGATGATCCAGTATCACTGGAGGAAGCAATCAGCATCGTACTACTACTACGAATTGGTGCATACAGTGCATCCAATCTCAATCCATTTGCTCGGAAGACGTTGCACGAGTCATTGGTCAGGTGTTCCAGCACCTCTTGTTCAATCGGCAAGCGTGTCCGAGTGAAGGATTGTTTCACTTTGGAGATGAGCGCATCGAAGTCGGTGAAAGATGGAGGGAATGGCTTCGGTACTACATTGGAGATCCCTTCACTGTTCTTTGATGCATTCATGTTGGTGAATCGTAGTGTGCGCTCTGTTTGTAGTTGTTGTAATTCGAACAGTGCCGCACTTCCACTCCCTCCACACACCCGAATCAACTCCTGAAGCTGCTTCAGTGTCACGCTGCATCCATGCGAGAGCAGGAAGCAGAATGGAGAAGAAATCCAGGCCACAAGACCCAGTGCCTCATGGCTGGATACATCGGTCATACATTGGAAAGCCAACGAGGCCACCAGATGTTGCAACTCCTCAAACGATGAAACTCGCGACGATGATGGAGAAGAATGGAGAAACGTGGAGCTGGTGCTGCTGGATTCGGCTGAGTCTGAGTCTGCACCACCACCACCAGCTGCCAGTGCTGAGCGTGATAGTAGCCACAACAAGGCAGGAGCATCGAACTGGGATGGTGCACACAGATCGAAGAGCGTATCGATATCAGCGGAGGAAACACGACCAGTTGAGGTCGCTGATGGAGATGGGGAGTGAGGATGGCTTGCACCACCACCACCACAACCAGTGGAAGAGGATTGACGCGTGAGAAGGTTCATGGTTTGGATCGTATTCAGCATCGATGATGGCAACGTCGCTGGTGCTGGAGATGGTGATGACGATGGTGATCCAATCCCACGTACTGGAACTGGAGAATTCGCACGAGATCCTCTCCGGCTTCCCGCTCGACTCACTGCTCGAGAGATGGAGGACGGGGGGCCAGCCACGTGCATCGGTGCACCCGCTTCCCACAAGGGACACGAAGGCTGATTCAAAGTGAGGAGCCACTCACGCTTGGAAGATAACTGGTGCACATGCAGATCACGAAGAGCCAACACCAAGTCTGCGGCGGAATGGAAGGAACGAACGATGGAAGCTGGAGGTGAGGAGGAGGAGGAAGCCGATGGTGCCGAAGCAAAAGATCCCGGAGGAAAATTGAAGGATGCCAACACACTCTCAGGAATTCTTCCTGCAGCAACTGATGCGAGTCGCATCTCATCCAATCGAATCAAGTGGCGCATGAGACTTGCGACAGATCCACCGACTTCACTCAACATCAACGATAAGTCCACATCACTCAATCTCAATCGCGTGTGGCTACTACTGTTGAGCTCAACAGTTGGTTTGCCAGCACTTCTTTGATTGCGAACGAGTGCCTTGGAATGGTCGAGTGGCCACAGGATCTGACTTTGGAACGATGCCAAGAATGTTCGAACCATCTGCTTGGCACTTCTGAGGATGGAAGAGGAACCCCTGTGGAACTTTGCGAGCAAGTCGCTCAACTCATCGAGATTGGATGCCGGTGCAAATGGAGGTAAGGATGAGGAAGAAGGATCCATATGTTGATGTACATGCATGACGGATCCAATTCGTTGGATCTGCATCAGGGTTGCCACTCCGGCACCCGATTTCTCCATGAGGTCCTCCATCTGTTTCTCACTGAGGTGCTTGGCGGAATTCGCAGTGTTCGGTTTCGACAGTGCCAAGGCCAAGCATGCATTGGATGCGAAAGATGCTTCAAGCGTTTTCCGATGGGACTGGAAGCGTGCTTCACGGATAGACAAGGTTGCAACCAAATGATCCCAGCTGACTTCTGCCAGAGAAGACGAAGACGATTCCACTCCGCCACCACTTTCCAACTCCAATAAATAATACAATAAGCGTCGAGGTGATCCTCCAGTCACTTCAAGGAGCCCGAGGAGAGCGCCTTCGACCTCCACTGAGGAAACGGGTCCACCATGTATCCAACGCCGGTGGGTTGAGGAGAGGAAACGGATGAGTGAGGTACGATGCTTCTCGTTCTCGTCGTTTGCATCTACATCCGATTCTGTTGCACCTTGCGCATCCTTCTTCTTCGATGCATATTCATCATTGTTCATGATGCTTGCATTTGTTTTGTGCTGTTTCTCAGCTTCCGTTTTCTCATTCGCATCCAATTGCGCTGCTGCTCGTGCAACCTCTTCCTTCTGTTGTTGCAGCTTCGTCACAGCTTCAATGAGCTGGTCGAACGATTCGAAAGGAGGTCGTCGCTCGTGCCTTCCTTCCGCTGCTGCTGCTGCATTCGTATTCGTATTCATGTTCATACGTGCATGATTGAGTGCGCGCAGATGCTCGATCGTATGATGGACTCCCGCGCCGGAGTGTTTGAACAATCGTTCCACATCCGCTGGAGTGATGCGTTTCACGATTGAAGCAGCCGCAGCAGAAGTGGTTGATGGTGTGGTTGGATCACGGAACAGATGACAACGACTCGAACGAAGGAAAGCAAGCACCTCCATCCGCGCACGGGACCATGTATCATGCAGAGAACGAAGAGCGGAAAGTAGCTCAGCGAAGGAGGAGACACCGGGCAAGATGGTTTCGTCTGCGTTGGAGTTAGATGTACGCGCACGTCGTGCACGAGTGATGAAGTTCGTCTCCAATGTAGTCAGAAGGTCGAGTATTTGTTGGATGGCATCTGGAGGAGAGATGATAGGATTGGTGGTGGGATGGGTGGCGGATGATGGAAATTCCGTCGCGGGAGTTGCATCATCACCACCATCAATATTCTTGAAGAAGAGCGGTGCACTCGCAATCTGGATCAGTGCCTCAATATCTTTATTCGTGGCCTTCACCGGTCGACAAAAGATCTTACCTTCCTGTCGCGCGAGGAACTGCACCACCTTCAATCGCGCCTCCTTGGAGTGTGCCAATCTTGAAGAAGGGGAGCTGATCGATTGGATATGTGAGATCAGTGCAGACATCGAGTGGAAGGTGGTTGTGCAAGTGTTCAATAGCGAGCGCAACAAAGATACCAGCTCTGAACCAGCGACACCACTCTCATTGTACAAGTGATCCACATCGGCTGGGGAGATACCTGTGCCACTGCTGCTGCCACCTCGACGTTCACCATTCTCGCCATCATCGTCATCACCATTGAGTATGAGCAGTCTTTGATTCGGTTGATTGAGCATGGCCACAATCAATTCTTTTTGCTGGATGGATTCCCGATGCCTCCTTCCAACTTCCGCACTCAATTCTGCGACACTCGCGAAGGCTGCTGGAGAGGACGCAGAAGCTGAAGCAGAAGCACCACCACCACCCGAGCCAGCAGTAGCGGCAGAAGCATGATGTGCACGTTCCAACTCGGCGAGATATCTCAATGTGGATGCTGCACTACCACCAGCTCCGAGGAAGAGAGAATCTAAATCGGCATCGAGGATGGTTGGTGGAGGTGGTGGAGATGGAGCGGCACCGTCGTCTTCTCCTCCAGAGGAGCTCAACTGTGGTCTCACAAGCAATGTACAATGCTCATTGGTCAAGTATTGTCGAATGATCTCCTTCTCCTTCCTAATGCTCTCCATCGTATTCCAATGTGCATTCTTCACCGTAGCCACCAGCTCCAGAAAGGATCGAAAGCGCAACTGGCGACCTTCGAACACCTCGAGTAGGAAGCAGGTTTTGCGTGTGTCTTGAGTGTGCCGCACCAGGAGGTCCATGTCGGTGAGAGAGAGGGAATCAACATCGATACTCAACTCGATGCCACTGCTGTGCACAAAGGTTCGTGCAGGTGGATTGGATGAAGGTAATGAGGATGATGATGCATTTGAATGCGGCACATGGAACAAGGTACATTCGAATGGGTTGCTCAATCTCGCCAACAAGGTTGCACGACCCACACGCAGCTCCTCGTACAAGGTCGCCACAGCTCCAACAAGATCGGCCCACGAATCAAACTGCTTGCGCCGCGCCCGGGACAGATGGGTGAGGAATCGCATGACCAAAGGCGCTGAATGCTCCGCTGCACCAAGCAATCTATCCACATCTTCCACTGAGACATGCATCCATACTACGGGTGGCAACCCTTGGCGTGGGGGGAAGAGCGCGCTGGCCGGAGATGCACCGAAGATGTACGCCAAGATCATTCCTCGTTCCACACCCTTGCACGTGCTCCGACTCGATTCGACACAGACACGAATCGCCTGTGCCAAACCTTGGATCGACGAGAATGAATGGCCAGCCACTGAGAGCATCCATACATACACCAGAGTTGCACTCCCTGCACCCCCCTCACTCCACAGACGCTCAATAGATGCATTCGTGAGTGGCACCGAATCCGGATCTCGAAGCAACAGACAATGCTCGGAGCGCAGGAAGCAGGCGAT
>Ga0256776_1000062_pt1 | contig 17230 bp, 14 predicted proteins | sample MC6MC0927MT_FD_186069 | JGI IMG/M metagenome (GOLD analysis project Ga0256776, IMG submission 186069) | Metatranscriptome of enriched soil aggregate microbial communities from Iowa State University, Ames, United States - MC6-MC0927-MT... | ecosystem: Environmental > Terrestrial > Soil >... | reverse complement strand
TGTCGGCCGACGTCTCCCCCACCCGGCACGGCGACGACTCCGAGCTCGGCACGGGTCGGTTCATCCTGCTCTACGACCCGGCCGAACCCGAGGCCTGGGGCGGCCGGTTCCGCGTCGTGTGCTTCGCACAGGCCCCGCTGGAGACCGACATCGGGCTCGACCCGTTCCTCGCCGACGTCGCCTGGTCGTGGCTCATCGACGCACTCGACGCGCGGGGCGCTCGGTACGTCGCCGCGTCGGGCACGGCCACGAAGATCCTCTCGACCGGTTTCGGCGAGCTCGCCCACCAGGGCGACGGCGCGCAGATCGAGCTGCGGGCGTCGTGGACGCCGCTCGACGCGGCGATCGGCACCCATGTGGAAGGCTGGGGAGAGTTGTTGTGCATGCTGGCGGGGCTCCCGCCTCGTGCTGAAGGGGTGACCGCACTGCCCCGCCGGAGGTCTGATCGTGGATGAGTATCGGGTGATCGAGACGCCGGGCGCGTTCGACGAGGCCGTCGACCTGCTGCTCGGGGGCGAGGGACCGATCGCGGTCGATGCCGAGCGCGCGAGCGGGTTCCGCTACTCGCAGCGCGCCTACCTCATCCAGATGTACCGGCGCGGAGCCGGGGTGTTCCTCTTCGACGCCCCCGCGGTCCCCGACTTCTCCGCCCTGGAGGACGGCATCCGCGCCGAGGAGTGGGTGCTGCACGCCGCGAGCCAGGATCTCGCGTGCCTGCGCGAGGTCGGCCTCGACCCCGACCACATCTTCGACACCGAGCTGGCGGCACGCCTCCTCGGCATGCCTCGAGTCGGACTCGCCTCGGTCGTCGAGGAACTTCTCGGCGTCAAGCTCGCGAAGGAGCACTCCGCGGCGGACTGGTCGACCCGGCCCCTCCCGCAATCGTGGCTGAAGTACGCGGCCCTCGACGTCGAGCTCCTCGTCGACGTGCGCGACCGTCTCGTCGACCGGCTCGACGAGACGGGCAAGGCCGCCCTCGCCGGGCAGGAGTTCGACGCCGTGCTGCATCGCGCCGCGAAGCCGCCGGCCGCCGAGCCGTGGCGCCGGCTGTCGGGCATCCACTCGATGCGCAGCCCCCGCAACCTCGCGGTGGCACGCGAACTGTGGGTCTCGCGCGACGCGCTCGCCTCGGAGACCGACATCGCGCCCGGGCGGCTCATCCCCGACGCATCCATCGTCGCGGTCGCGAGGGCGCTCCCCTCGACGCGTCGCGCACTCGCCGACCTCCGCGAGTTCACGGGTCGCGCCAGCCGCTCGGAACTCGATCGGTGGTGGTCGGCGATCGAGCACGGGCTCTCGACCGACGAACTGCCGGCCGTCCGCGTGCCGAGCGACGCGCCCCCGCCGCCGCGGGCCTGGGCCGCACGCAACCCCGAGGCCGACATCCGCCTGAAGGCGGCGAAGGCCGCCGTCGCGGTGATCGCGGAGCAGCTCGACATGCCGGTCGAGAACCTGCTGACGCCCGACTTCCTGCGGCGTGTCGCATGGCACCCGCCGCAGCCCGCCGACGCCGCGTCGATCGGCACCGCGCTCGCTCAGCTGGGCGCACGTCCGTGGCAGATTGAGGCAACCGCACAGATTATCGCCGATGCGTTTGTCGAGGCATCACAATCGCTCCTCGACGCGACCTCGGAGGGTTCGTAGGAACCGTCAAGCGATTCACGGGCGCCGAACACCGGTTCGTAGGATCGAAGCATCCTGATTTCGAAACGGAGCTGCAGCGTGGCTGAACGAGCTGATGTCGTGTTCGTCGACGGGGTCCGAACCCCGTTCGGACGAGCCGGTGAAAAGGGCATGTACTGGAACACCCGGGCCGATGACCTCGCGGTCAAGGCCATCACCGGGCTCCTCGAGCGCAACCCGAACCTCCCTCCCGAGCGCGTCGACGACGTCGCCATCGCCGCGACGACGCAGCAGGGCGACCAGGGTCTCACGCTCGGCCGCACGGCTGCGATCCTCGCCGGCCTTCCGATGAGCGTGCCGGGCTTCGCGATCGATCGCATGTGCGCCGGCGCGATGACCGCGGTCACGACGACCGGGTCGGGCATCGGCTTCGGCCAGTACGACGTCGTGATCGCCGGCGGCGTCGAGCACATGGGTCGCCACCCGATGGGCCTCGACGCCGACCCCAACCCGCGCTTCCTCACCGAGAAGCTCGTCGCGGCCGACGCCCTGAACATGGGCAACACGGCCGAGCGCCTGCACGACCGGTTCCCCGAGCTCACGAAGGAGCGCAGCGACCGCTTCGGCATGCTGAGCCAGCAGAAGGTGCAGGCCGCGTACGACGCCGGCCACATCCAGCCCGATCTCGTGCCGGTCGCGATCCGCACCGCCGAGGGCTGGGGCCTCGCGAGCGAGGACGAGGGCCGTCGCCCCGCGACGACGATGGAGGGGCTCGCGAGCCTCAAGACCCCGTTCCGCCCGCACGGCCGGGTCACGGCGGGCAACGCCTCACCGCTGACCGATGGCGCGACCGCCGCGATCCTCGCAAGCTCGGACGCCGCGAAGGAGCTCGGCCTCACCACGAAGATGCGCATGGTGAGCTTCGGCTTCGCCGGTGTCGAGCCCGAGGTCATGGGCATCGGCCCGATTCCGTCGACCGAGAAGGCGCTGAAGCGCGCCGGCCTCTCGATCGACGACATCGGCCTGTTCGAGCTCAACGAGGCGTTCGCCGTGCAGGTGCTGAGCTTCCTCGACCACTTCGGCATCGCCGACGACGACCCCCGGGTCAACCCGTGGGGCGGCGCGATCGCGATCGGTCACCCGCTCGCCGCGTCCGGCGTGCGCCTCATGCTGCAGCTCGCCCGTCAGTTCGAGCAGCACCCCGAGGTGCGCTACGGCGTCACCGCGATGTGCGTCGGGCTCGGCCAGGGCGGCACCGTCATCTGGGAGAACCCCAACCACAAGAAGTACGGAAAGGGCCGCTGAACGACATGACCGACTACTCGAAGATCGACTTCTCCGAGCTGGCGGCCGCGTTCGCCGACGACGAGGTCGTCACGCACTCGTACGTGCGCGACATCCGCCTCGCGTCCGGACGCACCATCGCCCTCATCACGCTCGACAACGGGCGCGACCACACGCGTCCGTCGACGCTCGGCCCGGTCACGCTGCTCGAACTGAACGACCGCCTCGACGAGCTGAAGGGCCGTGCCGCGGAGGGCGAGATCCAGGCGGTCGCCGTCACCGGCAAGCCGTACTTCCTCGCGGCGGGCGCCGACCTCTCGAAGGTCGGCGAGATCCCGAGCCGCGCCATCGCGCTGCAGATGGGCCAGCTCGGGCACATGGTGTTCGGCAAGCTGAGCGAGCTCGGCGTGCCGTCGTTCACGTTCATCAACGGCCTCGCCCTCGGCGGCGGCCTCGAGATCGCGCTCAACAGCGATTACCGCACGGTGGATGCCTCGGCGCCGGCGATCGCACTCCCCGAGGTCTTCCTCGGCATCGTGCCCGCCTGGGGCGGCGCGTACCTGCTGCCGAACCTCATCGGCATCGAGAACGCCCTCAAGGTCGTCATCGAGAACCCGCTCAAGAACAACCGCATGCTGAAGGCGAAGGACGCGTTCGACCTCGGCATCGCCGACGCGATGTTCGCCCCGGTCAACTTCCTCGAGGACTCGCTCAAGTGGGCCGACGGCGTGCTCGGCGGCTCGGTGCAGGTGAAGCGTCCGAACGTGCCCGGCAAGCTCGAGCGGCTCGCCAAGTGGGACGTCGCGGTCGGCATCGCACGCAAGAGCATCGAGGGCAAGCTCGGCACGACCGCGAAGTCCCCGTACGTCGCCCTCGACCTGCTCAAGGCGGCGAAGTCGGGCACGAAGGCCGAGGGCTTCGCCCGAGAGGACGAGGCGCTCGCCGACCTCGTGGCAGGCGACCAGTTCGTCGCGTCGATCTACGCGTTCAACCTCGTGCAGAAGCGCGCCAAGCGGCCCGCCGGTGCGCCCGACAAGTCGCTCGCCCGCAAGGTGACGAAGGTCGGCATCATCGGCGCGGGTCTCATGGCGAGTCAGTTCGCGCTGCTGTTCGTGCGCCGCCTGCAGGTGCCGGTGGTCATCACCGATCTCGACCAGGCGCGCGTCGACAAGGGCCTCGCGTACATCCGCGACGAGATCGGCACGCTCGAGCAGAAGGGCCGCATCGACGGCGACGAGGCGAACCGCCTGCGCGCCCTCGTCTCGGGTACGACCGACAAGGCCGACTTCGCCGACTGCGACTGGGTCATCGAGGCCGTCTTCGAAGACCTGGCCGTGAAGCAGCAGGTGTTCGCCGAGGTCGAGCCGCACCTGTCCGAGACCGCCGTCATGGCGACGAACACCTCGTCGCTCTCGGTCGAGGAGATCGGTGCGAACCTCGCGCACCCCGAGCGCCTCGTGGGCTTCCACTTCTTCAACCCGGTCGCCGTCATGCCGCTCCTCGAGATCGTCAAGACGCCGAAGACCGACGACGAGACCCTCGCCACTGCGTTCGCGACGGCGGCCAAGCTCCGCAAGAGCGCCGTGCTCACGGCCGACGCACCGGGCTTCGTCGTGAACCGCCTGCTCGCGAAGGTCATGGGCGAGGCGGCACGCGCCGTCGACGAGGGCACGCCGGTGCCCGTCGTCGAGAAGGCGCTCGCGCCGATCGGCCTGCCGATGGGGCCGTTCGAGCTCATCGACCTCGTCGGCTGGGCGGTCGCCGCCCACGTGCAGGACACGATGGTGCGCGAGTTCCCCGAGCGCTTCTACGCCTCCGAGAACATGCACGCGCTGTCGAAGCTCGGCGCTCCCGTCGTCGAGAAGGACAAGCACGGCAAGGTCACCGACCTCACGAAGGACGCGAAGAAGGCCATCACGGTCGGCAAGACCGCCGTCGACGCCGCGACGATCCTGCGTCGCGTCGAGGACGAGCTCGCCCGCGAGATCAAGCTCATGCTCGACGAGGGCGTCGTCGCCGCGGCGGAGGACATCGACCTCTGCCTCATCCTCGGCGCCGGCTGGCCGTTCCAGGCCGGCGGTGCCACGCCCTACCTCGACCGCGTGGGCGCGTCGGAGCGCGTGTTCGGCGACACCTTCCACCGCCCCGCGATCCGCGGGGTCGGCGCGTAGGCCGTCACCTCCACGCAACGGGCCCGCGACCGGAAGGTCGCGGGCCCGTTGCGTGTTCGGAGAACCTGCGGGCTACTTGCGGGCGTGCGCGACGATCGGCTGCGTGCCGGTGTCGCCCGACGCCCCACGCGCGTGCGGAAGCTTGGTGCCGAGCACCATCGCCGTGACGTCGTGGGCGATGTGCTGCGGGGTGAGCCCGACACGCTCGAGGATGTCGGAGCGTGAACCGTGCTCGAGGAACTCGTCGGGCAGCCCGAGCTCGGTGACGGCCGTGTCGACGCCCGCCTCGCGCAGGTCCTGGCGGATGCGCGTGCCGACGCCGCCGACGCGGATACCGTCCTCGAGTGACACGACGATGCGGTAGTCGCCCGCGAGCTCGACGACGCTGCGCGGCACGGGCACGACCCAGCGCGGGTCGACGACGGTCGCACCGATGCCCTGCGCCTCGAGCCGCTCGGCCACCTCGAGCCCGATGCCGGCCATCGGGCCGACGGTCACGATGAGCACGTCCCTGCGTTCGGATTCGACGAGCACGTCGACGCCGTCGTCGGTGCGACGGACGGCGTCGTACTCGGTGCCGACCGACCCCTTCGGGAATCGCAGCACGGTCGGGGCATCCGTCACCTGCACGGCTTCGCCGAGCTCCTCGGCGAGGCGGATCGCGTCGCGCGGGGCCGCGATGCGGATGCCGGGGACGACCTGGAGGATCGAGAGATCCCAGACGCCGTGGTGACTCGGGCCGTCGGGCCCGGTGACGCCTGCGCGGTCGAGCACGAACGTGACGCCGGCCTTGTGCAGCGCGACGTCCATGAGGAGCTGGTCGAACGCGCGATTCATGAACGTCGCGTAGACCGCGACGACGGGATGCAGTCCCCCGAACGCGAGGCCCGCCGCAGACGTCACGGCGTGCTGCTCGGCGATGCCGACGTCGAACACGCGCGTCGGGAAGCGCTCGGCCATCCGGTGCAGGCCCGTGGGCCGCAGCATCGCCGCGGTGATGCCCACGAGGCGGTCGTCGCGCTCCGCGAGGTGCACGAGCTCGTCGGCGAAGACGCTGGTCCAGCTCTTCGCTCCCCCGGTGTCGAGCGGCTCGCCCGTCTCGGGGTCGATCTGACCGACGGCGTGGAACTGGTCGGCGACGTCGTTGCGTGCCGGCTCGTAGCCGCGACCCTTCTCGGTGATCGCGTGCACGATGACGGGTGCGCCGTAATGCTTCGCCTGCTGGAGGGCCGCCTCCAGCGCCTGCTCGTCATGACCGTCGACGGGGCCGACGTACTTGATGTCCAGGTTCGAGTAGAGCGCCTCGTTGTCGGTGAACCGTGAGAGGAAGCCGTGCAGGCCGCCGCGGACGCCTCGGTAGAACGCCGTCGCCGGGCCGCCCAGCTTCTCGAACGCGTCACGGCTCGAGAGGTGCAGGTTGCGGTAGGTGCGCTTCGTGCGCACGGAGTTCAGGAACCGCGCCATGCCGCCGATCGTCGGCGCATACGAGCGACCGTTGTCGTTCACCACGACGATCAGCTTGCGCGTGTTGTCGTCGGAGATGTTGTTGAGCGCCTCCCACGTCATGCCGCCCGTGAGGGCGCCGTCGCCGACGACGGCGACGACGTGACGGTCGTGCTGACCGGTCATCTCGAAGGCCTTCGAGATGCCGTCGGCCCACGAGAGCGAGCTCGACGCGTGCGACGACTCGACGATGTCGTGCTCCGACTCGCTGCGCTGCGGATATCCGGCGAGGCCCCCCGTCTGACGAAGGGTCGAGAAGTCCTGGCGACCGGTGAGCAGCTTGTGCACGTACGACTGGTGGCCCGTGTCGAACACGATCGCGTCACGCGGGGAGTCGAACACGCGGTGGATCGCGATCGTCAACTCGACCACGCCGAGGTTCGGCCCCAGGTGGCCGCCGGTCTTCGCCACGTCGGCGACGAGGTGCTCCCGCACCTCGACGGCGAGCTGCTCCAGCTGCTCCTTCGAGAGTGCGTCGAGGTCGCGGGGGCCTCGGATCGTCTCGAGCAAGGTCATGCGTTGGGCCTCCGGGGTGACGCGGACGATGCCGCCGAACGGAACGAGTCTACGCCGGGCAACCTGAGCGCCCGGGCAGACGACAGGGCGATCGGCGCAATCGCCGATCGCCCTGTCGTCGAGGTGGTGCGCGTCAGACGAGGCTGCGCAGCACGTACTGCAGAATTCCGCCGTTGCGGTAGTAGTCGGCTTCACCGGGCGTGTCGATGCGGACGACCGCGTCGAACTCGACCGTCTCCTTGCCGGCGGGCGAGTGCTCGCTCGGCGCAGCGACGACGTGCACGGTCTTCGGCGTCGTGCCCTCGTTCAGCTGCTCGAGGCCCGTGATCGAGACGATCTCGGTGCCGTCGAGGCCGAGCGACGCCCAGCTCTCACCGGCCGGGAACTGCAGCGGGACGACGCCCATGCCGATGAGGTTCGAACGGTGGATGCGCTCGAAGCTCTCGGTGATGACCGCCTTGACGCCGAGCAGGCTCGTGCCCTTGGCCGCCCAGTCGCGCGACGAGCCCGAACCGTACTCCTTGCCGCCGAAGATGACGAGCGGGGTGCCCTCGGCCTGGTAGTTCTGCGACGCGTCGTAGATGAACGACTGCGGGCCGCCCGCCTGCGTGAAGTCGCGGGTGTAGCCGCCCTCGACGCCGTCGAGCAGCTGGTTCTTCAGGCGGATGTTCGCGAACGTGCCGCGGATCATGACCTCGTGGTTGCCGCGGCGCGAGCCGTAGGAGTTGAAGTCCTTGCGGTCGACGCCGTGCTCGGTGAGGTAGCGGCCCGCGGGGCTGTCGGCCTTGATCGAACCGGCCGGCGAGATGTGGTCGGTGGTGACCGAGTCGCCGAGCTTCGCGAGCACGCGGGCGCCCGCGATGTCGCTGACCGGCGTGGTCTCCATCGTCATGCCGTCGAAGTACGGGGGCTTGCGGACGTACGTCGACGCCTCGTTCCACTCGAACACCGATCCGGTCGGGGTCTCGAGGTTGCGCCAGCGCTCGTCACCCTCGAACACGCTCGCGTACTGGTGCACGAACATGTCCTTGTTGATCGAGTTGTCGATCGTCTCCTGCACCTCGGCCGCGTCGGGCCAGATGTCCTTCAGGAAGACGTCGTTGCCGTCGGTGTCGGTGCCGAGCGCGTCGACCTCGAAGTCGAAGTTCATCGACCCGGCGAGGGCGTACGCGATGACGAGCGGCGGTGACGCGAGGTAGTTCATCTTCACGTCGGGGTTGATGCGACCCTCGAAGTTGCGGTTGCCCGAGAGCACCGCGGTGACGGCGAGGTCGGAGTCGTTGACGGCCGTCGAGATCTCGTCGATCAGCGGGCCCGAGTTGCCGATGCAGGTCGTGCAGCCGTAACCGACGGTGTAGAAGCCGAGGGCCTCGAGGTCGGCGGTGAGTCCGGCCTTCTCGTAGTAGTCGGTGACGACCTTCGACCCGGGCGCGAGCGTGGTCTTCACCCACGGCTTGGCCTTGAGGCCCTTCTTCGCCGCGTTGCGGGCGAGGAGGCCGGCGGCGAGCATGACCGACGGGTTCGACGTGTTGGTGCACGAGGTGATCGCCGCGATCGCGACGGCGCCGTGGTCGAGCGTGAACTTCTCGCCGTCGGCGAGGGTCACGGGCGTCGGGTTCGACGCGGTCGCCGGAGCGTGGCTCGCGTGGTGGTGCTCGTGGTGGCTGTGCTCGTCCTCGGGCGAGTTGCCGGGCGGGTCGGAGGCCGGGAACGACTCGGCGATCTCGAGGTCGACGAGGTCGTGGTCGACCGTCGCGTAGTTCAGGAGGTCCTGTTCGAAGGCGGCCTTCGAGTTCGAGAGCTCGATGCGGTCCTGCGGACGCTTCGGGCCGGCGATCGAGGGCACGACCGTCGAGAGGTCGAGCTCCATGTACTCGCTGTACTCCGGCTCGTTGTCGGCGTCGTGCCAGAGCTTCTGCGCCTTCGAGTAGGCCTCGACCAGGGCGATCTGCTCGTCGCTCCGGCCCGTGAGGCGCAGGTAGTCGAGGGTCACGTCGTCGATCGGGAACATCGCGGCGGTCGAGCCGAACTCGGGGCTCATGTTGCCGATGGTCGCGCGGTTGGCGAGCGGCACCGAGGCGACGCCCGAGCCGTAGAACTCGACGAACTTGCCGACGACGCCGTGCTTGCGCAGCATGTCGGTGATGGTCAGCACGACGTCGGTCGCGGTGACGCCCGTCGGGATCGAGCCCGAGAGCTTGAATCCGACGACCTTGGGGATGAGCATCGACACGGGCTGGCCGAGCATCGCGGCCTCGGCCTCGATGCCGCCGACGCCCCAGCCGAGCACGCCGAGGCCGTTCACCATCGTCGTGTGCGAGTCGGTGCCCACGCAGGTGTCGGGGTAGGCGCGGAGCACGCCGTCGACGGTACGGGTGAAGGTGACCTTCGCGAGGTGCTCGATGTTCACCTGGTGCACGATGCCGGTGCCCGGCGGGACGACCTTGAAGTCGTCGAAGGCGGTCTGGCCCCAGCGGAGGAACTGGTAGCGCTCGCCGTTGCGCTCGTATTCGATCTCGACGTTGCGCTCGAGGGCGTTCTCGGTGCCGAACAGGTCGGCGATGACGGAGTGGTCGATGACCATCTCGGCCGGCGCGAGCGGGTTGATCTTGTCGGGGTCGCCGCCGAGGGCGACGACGGCCTCGCGCATCGTGGCGAGGTCGACGATGCACGGCACGCCGGTGAAGTCCTGCATGACGACGCGCGCGGGCGTGAACTGGATCTCGGTGTCGGGCTCCGCCGTCGGCACCCACGAACCGAGGGCCTCGATCTGCTCTTTGGTGACGTTCGCGCCGTCTTCGGTGCGCAGCAGGTTCTCGAGCAGCACCTTCAGGCTGAACGGCAGCTTCTCGTGCCCCGGCACGGTGTCGAGCCGGAAGATCTCGTAGGACTTGTCACCGACGTGGAGCGTGTCCTTCGCCCCGAAACTGTTCACTGCAGACACGATGTCCTCTCCTTCGCGGATGCCGCCCGCCATGCGGACGACACTCCATCTTCTCCGTCAGACAGGGGGCCGATCCAGCAAGGGTAACCTAAGCCGAATGCCCGCCGACAGGCCTCGCACGGTGTGCGGATTTATCTTGACGTCGAGATAACTGTATCACTCGGTCGGTTGCTTGGCCGACGGGTAGACCGCGCGCACGACGAGCCACGAGAAGACGAGCACGAGGGCGTACAGCGGCACGCCCATGAGCAGCCGCATCGCGCCGAGCGCTTCGACGTTGTCGGCGAGGTAGAACGGCACCTGCACCGCCAGTCGGGCGACGAAGAGGCCGATCCAGACGAGGGTGAGGAACTGCATCGCCCGGTACTTGCGACGGTCCTTCCGCCAGGCGACCCCGTCGCCCATGAGGAATCCGACGATCAGCCCGATCGCGGGCCAGCGCACGAGGAGCGAGACGATGAGCGCGAGCGCGTAGGCGGCGTTCGTGAAGAAGCCGAGTACGTAGTTGTCGCGGGCGTTGCCCGTCCACAGCGCGAGCGCCGCCGAGGCGAGCACGCCGATGAGTCCGGCGATCGCCTGCGTGGGTTGCCCCTTCGTCGCGACCCGCACGAGCGTGAACACGACGGCGAGTCCGACCGACGCGATGAGCGCCGGAATCAGGGCGGCTTGCGCGTCCTGTCCGGCGAAGCTCGTGAGCGAGCTGTAGACGATGAGGAACACGAGCCCCGGCAGCAGCGCCTCGAGGATGCCGCGAACACCGCCGACCGCGGTCAGCAGGTCGCGCCCGCTCAGCTTCTCGTCGCGCGCGAGCGCGCCGAGTCCGCTCTTCTCGGCCGCGGCTGCGAACGCCCGGCCGAACTCGCCTGCGTCCGACGCGGATTCGCCCGCGGCATCCGCGTCGTCGTCGGGTTCGGGGCGCCCGGCGCCCGTCGCCTCGGTCACCCTACGCCGTCGGTGCGCCGGCCGACGAGGCCGGCATGCGCAGCGGGATCAGGTCGCGCGGCGGCATCGGCGTCGCCCCGCGGACCACCACGATCGAGCGGAACAGGTCTTCGATCTGCGCCGCAGCGGCCGGGTCGACCGCGGCCTGCCCGGCGATGACGCCGCGCAGGAACCACCGCGGCCCGTCGACGCCGATGAAGCGCGCGAGACGCATCTGGCCCTGCTGGCCCTCGCCAGCGGCGACCGGGATCTGCGCGAGCAGCTCGGGGCCGAACGTTCCCTCGCGGACGGTCGTGGTGCCGCCCTGACGGGCGATCTGATCGGCGATCTGCCCACGGATCTCATGCCACAACCCGCTCGAACGGGGCGCCGCGAACGGCTGCACCTGCAGCGTCGAGTTCGCGTAGTCGAGCCCGATCGCGACGACGCGCTTCGTGCCCTCCTCGACCTCGAGCCGGAGATGCAGGCCCTCGCGCGGGAGGATCTTCACCCCGCCGAGATCGACGTACGGTCGAACCGGGTTCGCCTCGGCCTCGTCGAGCGGTCCGGCACTGGCACGGTCGTCGGGGGCCGACTTGGGCTGGTCGACGGGAACCCCGTCGGTGTTCTCGATGTCGCTCACGCGTTCACTCCTGACTTGTGCTCCCCGAATCCCGTGGAGCCGAATCCCCCGTCGCCGCGCAGGCTGCCCGGCAATTGCTCGACCTCGACGAAGCGCGCCCGGCTGACGGGCATCACGACGATCTGCGCAATTCGATCGCCCTTCGCGATGGCGTACGACTCGCGCGTGTCGGTGTTGAGCAGTGCGACCTTGATCTCGCCCCGGTAGCCGGCGTCGACCGTGCCGGGCGCGTTCACGATCGTGATGCCGTGCTTGAACGCCAGACCCGATCGCGGGACCACGAACGCGACGTAGCCGTCGGGCAGGGCGATCGAGACGCCGGTGCCGACGGTCGCACGCTCGCCGGGGCCGAGCACGACCGCCTCGGCGGCGTGCAGGTCGGCTCCCGCGTCGCCCGGATGGGCGTACTCGGGGGTGCGCTCGGCGGTGATGAGGACGTCGACGGAATCGGTCACCGTAAGAGGCTAGTGCAGAAGTCCGGGGAGCGAGCACGGAAGGGGCGAGGTGACCGGCGGCACGGAAGTCTGATCTGATAGAGCCATGCCCGACTATCGCGAGAAACTGTGGCCGACGCCGTGGATCTACCTCGCCAGCCTGCTGCTCGTGCCCGCGAGCATCCTGGTGCTGGCTCCCGTGTCGATGCCCGCCGGCATCGCCACCGGCATCATCCTCTACGCCGCCGTGGCCGGCGCACTCACGATCACCGCGCCGGTCGTCGAGGTGCGCGACGGTCGGTTCCACGCCGGACGCGCCGAGATCTCGCTCGACCTGCTCGGCGAAGCGGTCGCGGCCGACGAGGCCGCCGCCCGCATCGAGCGGGGAACCGGGCTCGACGCCCGCGCGTTCCTCGTGATCCGCGGCTGGATCCGGCCCGTCGTGCGGGTTCCCGTCGTCGACCCCGCGGACCCGACCCCCTACTGGCTCGTCTCGACGCGGCATCCCAAAGAACTGGCCGCCGCGATCAACGGATCGCGACGGCCTGACGGTACGGAGCAGAGCGCTTAGGAGGCGCACTCCAGGCAGATCGGCCCGAGCTTCGTCTCGTGGTCGATCTGCGAGCGGTGCTTCACGAGGAAGCAGTTCACACACGTGAACTCATCGGCCTGCGGTGGCAGCACGACGACGTCGAGCTCGACATCCGACAGGTCGGCACCCGACAGGTCGAAACCTCCGGGGTTGTCGGCGTCATCGACGTCGACCACACCCGACATCTTGTCGGGGACGCGTTCCTTGAGGGCCTCGATCGACTCCGAGTCGTCTTCGGTCTTCCGCGGGGCGTCGTAATCCGTTGCCATTCCCATCCATTTCCTCAAGCGCCGGAGATTCGGCGGCCATAGTCTGCATCAAAACGATCACGTAAGCAAACCCTTTGCGCGGCCGTCGTCCGATGCTTCCTGCTCAACTTCCGCCGCGCCCGCGCTATTCCCGCGAGCACCCGTTCGGCCGTGGCATCCTTGGGCGGAGACGAAAGCACGGAAGGGCTTGTCGCGATGCAGGAACTCAAGGTAATCGGGGTCGAGAACGGCGCGCTCCTCGCCGCCTCCGACGATGGCGCGCGCTTCCGGATCGAGATCGACGAAGTGCTCCAGTCGCGGATCCGCCAGGCGCAGCCCGAACAGCACACCGGCCCGAAACCCTCGCCCCGCGAGGTGCAGGCCCACATCAGGGGCGGCATGTCGGCCGAGGAGGTCGCCCAGCTCACGGGCGCCGCGGTCGAGTACATCCGACGGTTCGAGGGCCCCGTCATGGCCGAGCGCGAACACGTCGTGACCTCCGCACTGGCCGTGCCCGTGAACGTGACCCTCGACGTCGATCCCGCCGACGAGCCCGCCTCGTTCGGCGGCGTGATCCGCGACCGGCTCGCGAAGCTCGGTGCCGAGGGCGAACGCTGGGCGAGCTGGAAGGACGAGGAGCGCGGCTGGATCGTCAAGCTCGAGTTCACCGCCGACACGATCGACCACGACGCCCGCTGGACCTTCGAGCCCCGCAAGCAGTCGCTGCAGCCGCTCAACTCCGAGGCCATCACGCTCTCGCAGCAGGGCGAGCTCAAGGGCGGGCTCATCCCCCGGCTGCGCGCCGTCGGGCCCGACTCCGACGAGTCGCGCTTCGACAGCGGCGCATTCACGTTCGACGAGATCGAGCAGAGCGACGACGACACGGCGCCTCACCTGGAACCGCTGCCGTACGCCCGCAGCGCCCAGACGTCGAGCCCCGCCGTCGCACGAGCCGCGATCAAGCGCGCCGACGAGCCGAAGCAGTCGATGGGCGAGACCGCCGACCTGCTCGAGGCCCTGCGGCGCCGCCGAGGCGAGCGCGAATCCGCGACGGTCGACGCCCCCGCTCCCCTGCAGCCCACGCTCCCCGAGCCCGCCGACGAACCCGCAGCGGCCGTCGAGACGCCGAGCGAGCCGATCGCCGACGAGAAGCCCGGAGCCGGCGCACGCAGCATCTGGGGCAAGGTCTCGTCGTCCTCCTCGTCGAACTCGGGATCGAGCCGAGCGGCGAAGAAGGGCCGCGCGTCGATGCCGAGCTGGGACGAGATCGTCTTCGGCGCCCGCACCGACGACGACCTGGCCTGACGGCTCGCCGCCCGGGGCGCGGATGAAGCGCCGAGCGGCCGCACAGCACGACGAGAGCGGGCCCCGACACCGTCATGGTGTCGGGGCCCGCTCGTCGGCTTCGGACGCCGCTACGCCGACTTCTCGGCGCGTCGCGGCTTGTGCGGCACGATGGTCGGCGCGGCGTTGTCGAGCACGGCAGCCTTCGTGACGACGACCCGTGCGACGCCCGTCGAGGACGGCACCTCGAACATGATCGGCCCGAGCACCTCCTCCATGATCGCGCGGAGGCCACGGGCGCCGGTCTGACGGAGCACCGCGAGGTCGGCGATGGCCTCGAGCGCGGCGTCCTCGAAGTCGAGCTCGACGCCGTCGAGCTGGAACATGCGCTGGTACTGCTTCACGAGTGCGTTCTTGGGTTCGGTGAGGATCTCCATGAGCGCCTCCCGGTCGAGCGGGGTGACGGTCGCGACGACGGGGAGGCGACCGATGAACTCGGGGATGAGGCCGAACTTGTGCAGGTCTTCAGGAAGGACCTCGCTGAAGATGTCGGCCTCTTCGGCCTTGTTGTGCAGCGGGGCGCCGAACCCGATGCCGCGCTTGCCCGCGCGCGAGGAGATGATGTCTTCGAGACCCGCGAACGCGCCGGCCACGATGAACAGCACGTTCGTCGTGTCGATCTGGATGAACTCCTGGTGCGGATGCTTGCGGCCGCCCTGCGGCGGCACCGAGGCGACCGTGCCCTCGAGGATCTTGAGCAGCGCCTGCTGCACGCCCTCACCAGAAACGTCGCGCGTGATCGACGGGTTCTCGGCCTTGCGGGCGATCTTGTCGACCTCGTCGATGTAGATGATGCCGGTCTCTGCGCGCTTGACGTCGTAGTCGGCGGCCTGGATGAGCTTCAGCAGGATGTTCTCGACGTCTTCGCCGACGTAGCCCGCCTCGGTGAGCGCGGTCGCATCGGCGACCGCGAACGGCACGTTGAGCTGCTTCGCGAGGGTCTGCGCGAGGTAGGTCTTGCCGCAGCCGGTCGGCCCGATGAGCAGGATGTTCGACTTCGCGATCTCGACGTCGTCGTGCGTGCGGTCGGCGGTCGTGAGCGTCGTCTTCGCGCGAACGCGCTTGTAGTGGTTGTAGACCGCGACGGCGAGCGCCTTCTTCGCGGCCTCCTGACCGATCACGTACTCCTCGAGGAAGCCGAAGATCTCCTTCGGCTTGGGGAGCTCGAACTCGCCGGACTCCGTCTCGCCGGCCTCGGCCAGGCGCTCCTCGATGATCTCGTTGCAGAGTTCGACGCACTCGTCGCAGATGTAGACGCCGGGCCCGGCGATGAGCTGCTGCACCTGCTTCTGGCTCTTCCCGCAGAAGGAGCACTTGAGCAGGTCGGCGCTCTCCCCGATGCGTGCCATCGCACCCTCCTCTCGACGAGCCTGTTCCGAGCCTAGCCCGACTTCACGCGGTTGCGGCGTAGCGCGCGGGATTCGACACGCGAGGCGTTTCGCCGGTCGCGAACCGGCGCGTGATCAGAACGACGGATGCCTCGGCCGAACATTCGGCCGAGGCATCCGTACCCGTCGAAACGCGCTCAGCGCCCGATCGCCGGGAGCGTCTTGCGCGAGGTGAGCACCTGGTCGATGAGGCCGTAGTCGAGCGCCTCCTCGGCCGAGAGGATCTTGTCGCGGTCGATGTCGTCGTGCACCTGCTGCTGGTCGCGGTTCGAGTGACGCGCGAGCGTCTCTTCGAGCCACGTGCGCATGCGGAGGATCTCGGCAGCCTGGATCTCGATGTCGCTCGCCTGGCCGTGGCCCGCCTCGCCCATCGCCGGCTGGTGGATGAGCACACGCGCGTTCGGCAGCGCGAGGCGCTTGCCGGGCGTGCCCGCCGCGGCGATGACCGCCGCGGCGGAGGCCGCCTGGCCGAGCACCACGGTCTGGATCTGCGGACGGATGTACTGCATCGTGTCGTAGATCGCCGTCATCGCGGTGAACGAGCCACCGGGCGAGTTGATGTAGAGGATGATGTCGCGGTCGGGGTCCATCGACTCGAGCACCAGGAGCTGGGCCATGATGTCGTCGGCCGAGGCGTCGTCGACCTGCACGCCGAGGAAGATGATGCGGTCCTCGAAGAGCTTCGCGTACGGGTCCTGGCGCTTGTAGCCGTAGGCGGTGCGCTCCTCGAAGCTCGGCAGGATGTAGCGCGAGCCAGGCGCCTGCACGCCGTTGAAGGCGGTGCCACCGAAAGCAGGGATGTTCATTCTGACGTTCTCTCTTCTCTCGCTGCCTACGCCTGGGTCCCGCCGCCGCCGGCGACGTCGAGCGCCGACTCGCGGATGTGGTCGACGAAGCCGTACTCCAGGGCCTCCTGCGCGTTGAACCAGCGGTCGCGGTCGCCGTCGGCGTTGATCTGCTCGACGGACTTGCCGGTCTGCGCGGCCGTGATCTCGGCGAGGCGGCGCTTCATGTCGAGGATGAGCTGCGCCTGCGTCTGGATGTCGCTCGCGGTGCCGCCGAAGCCGCCGTGCGGCTGGTGGAGGAGCACCCGGGCGTTCGGCGTGATGTACCGCTTGCCCTTCGTGCCCGCCGTCAGCAGCAGCTGGCCCATCGAGGCGGCCATGCCGATGCCGACGGTGACGATGTCGTTCGGCACGAACTGCATGGTGTCGTAGATCGCCATGCCCGCGGTGATCGAGCCGCCGGGCGAGTTCACGTAGAGGTAGATGTCCTTCTTGGGATCCTCCGCGGCGAGCAGCAGCAGCTTGGCCGCGATCTCGTTCGCGTTCTCGTCGCGCACCTCGGAGCCAAGCCAGATGATGCGGTCCTTCAGCAGTCGATCGAAAACACCCGTGCCTGGTGTCGGTTCGGCCATGTGTCGCTCCGTTTCGGTTGTCGCGTTGGAATCGAATCTATCCGTTGCAACGCGCGCGAACTCCGCTGTTCGCCCTAGGCGGATGCCGTGAGCCCCTCCGCGTACGCGGCGACCGACACGCGGTACCGGGCGAGATGCGGGGCGAGCGCCGCGAGGGCGACGGATGCCGCGTGGCGGGCGTCTCCCGCGTCGATGAGTGCGA
>Ga0256776_1000061_pt1 | contig 17262 bp, 1 predicted proteins | sample MC6MC0927MT_FD_186069 | JGI IMG/M metagenome (GOLD analysis project Ga0256776, IMG submission 186069) | Metatranscriptome of enriched soil aggregate microbial communities from Iowa State University, Ames, United States - MC6-MC0927-MT... | ecosystem: Environmental > Terrestrial > Soil >... | reverse complement strand
TCCATCCAGCCTCACTTCACTCCACTCACTCATTCATTGCCTCCCATTCACAACCCGCCTTTGACTGTGCCATCATGGGTCAACCCATCAGCAAGTCATCCCAGGAGGATGGGGAGGAGTGGAGAACTGAACGAATTCGTTTGATGGAATGGATTCGAGCAGCAGCACTGGAGGATGTGTTGGCGTTGGAGGGTGCACCACCCGATGCTGCATTCAGTCTTGCTGCAGCTGCCAATGCTAATGGCGCAAAGGCTGATGATGACAATGATGACGATGATGATATTGATCCTGATGATTCTTATTGTGCTTATTGCACCCAGTATGGTCATGTTGAATGCGACTGTCCATTGTTGAATCCCGCATTGGACGGTGGTTCCGAGTCCTCTTCCTCCGTCATTCTCAGCAGTAGTGATGCATCATTGATGGAAGGATTGGTTGAAGATGATATGATTCGTCGTAGCTTCCTCGTCTCACTCTCCTCTGATCTCCTTGCACAGACCGATAGTGAACGGCCCCAATTCGCCGCGGTGCAAGCAATGAGATTGGCCATGTTGAGAGAGTTGAATGCGGCATTAACAACGACGAGAAGACAAGCAAGAGCGAGTAAACCGATGGTAAGTGGAGATGTCGATCCAATGGCAGATGAAAGAACAGTCAAGCCCATTACTTCACCACCAAAAGCTGACGGCGGAGAGAAGACTGAAGAGGAGCAAGAAGAAGATGATGATGTGTTCTCCTTCTCTGCACCCCCATCCAACGCAGCCTCACCATCCTCATCATCTGCTTCCTCTGCTCTTCTCCTTCGGATGTGTATTGATCTACTTGCCTCACGTGATGTGACCGCCGACAGTGGTATGTGTATGCGTCTATTAAGTACCTTGCGTCAAGTCCTCTCCACTCCTTCACCCCTCTCCCTGCGCACTCAACCAGAGACGACAACCTGGGCGAGGAATGTGGCAAAATTCTTGCTGACTGTGGCGGCCAATCCAGATACGAAGAGTGAGAAAGCGAAACAAGCGCAGAGACAAGCCATCATGATGTTATTGAAATTAGTCATTCAGACAGGATCATTGTTGACGGCACTTCAAACTGTTCAATTGTTGGGTCTCAAACAGGAGGAGTCCGCTTCTTCCCTCCCGTTGTTGACAGCTGCCGAGTCTGCCTCACTCTTCTCCACTTTCTCTGAGCTCGAGCCCAGTTTGGATGTTCTTTCGCGTTTGAGTGTGGAGGATCGTGATGCCTACCACTTGGCTGGGTGGGAGTGGACCTTCCCCAATGCCTCCTCGAGCTTGCTGGGACTGGGAGTGAGAGGACGCAAGGCTGACTCGGACCCAGCCATCAAATCCAAACGATCCATGGGCAGAGGTGGAAGAAGAGGAAGAGGGAGACACAGAGCACCACCACCGTCCTCTGGTAGAGGCAGAGCACCGAGAAGGAAGAAGGCTGGTCACCATGGTAAGGATGATGATGATGATGATGATAAGACGGCATACAGTGTGACCATTGCAACAGATGGAACATTCCTATTCGTGCATAGCTCGGATTATGGATTGGCTCGTGTTGGGTCTGGATACCATGGATCGAGACGAGGATACACATATGCACACATCGCAGATTTTGGTCATGGTGATGCATCGAATCGATTAGCATTCCTCACCCCATTCCTATACTATCGTTCCGAGCGCACAGGCACAACTCTCATCAAGATTGATCCGAAGACATTGGAGGTTGTGGAGGAGATCCAATTGGCTTCTATTGCGGGCATGCAGAATGTTCATCCAGACTCACCATTGACTTCATGTCATCGCTTCCTCTATCTCATTGGACAAGTCGTGCGTACTCCGGCTGTACAACCAGATGACGCTGAGCTGAACAACAATGCAACATCACTGCCTGTTCCAGATGGTAGTGTGAGCAATGGCGCGTCAGTCTCCATGCTTCCATCCAAGCGACGTCATCCAGACTTCCAACTGTTGGTATTGGATCCAAGTGATGGATGCAAACTCGTGCGTAAGCAACTCCTCCATAATCCATCCATCACTCATGAAGAGAATGAGGCATCAACGGAGGAGCACAAAGATACAACAAGTCATGCATTGATTTCGACACAATCCAGTACAGCGCTCCCCTCACCGGCCACTAAGCGTAGTCGTCAACGTTGTCCATCATGTGAGCGCTTCCATACGTGCGGTCCATTCTTCACCAATGGCAGTGGTCGAATGTGGTGTGGCCACTGTCATATGAATGGCTTACATCGTGGCCGTGATATTCGCTCGTGTCAGATTGATACGGATGATGAGCAGACATCCTTCCCGTCATTCTCCTCACCAACCATCACAGGTCAGGGACCCACACCAAGGTTCGGCCATACGGCCGTATGGATCCCAGGAATGAAGATCGCAACGACGGAAGAACAACAGGAGGAGGCAGAGGAGGAGGAAGATGGAGAGGAGGAACGTGAACACAAGACTAGTGATGAGGCACAAACAAACAATGCTTCCTCTTCATCCTCATCCTCATCCTTATCCTCAACTGACTCCTCAACCATGGTGAACAATATTTGGCTGTTCGGTGGCGCCTCGGGTCGTCCACTTCCCTACACGCATGCAGTGAGCACCATTGATTTGGCGTACAATGATGTGTTTGTATTGAATGCGGATGATCATTCCTGGCATTCCGTTGATGTGAGCGGAGAGGCGCCGGCACCAAGATTGGGTCATTCGTGTACGCGCATTGGTGAGGAGTTCTGGATCATTGGTGGGGGCAAGGATGACACGGGCGAGGAGAGCTTCAATGATGTGTTTGCATTCGATACACTCACACGTACATGGACCAAGAAATTGACCAGTGGCACTCCACCGGAACCACGATTGTATCATGCGGCCATACTCATTGGTGAGGAGATCATCATACATGGTGGGAAGGGGCCACGCAAAGTTCTATCAGATGTATTCGTACTCAATATTCGAACCCTGTGCTGGACACAGATTAAGACGACTGGCATTCCCTCTCCACAGCGTCATGGCCATTATATGGAAGTACGTGATGATCCGACATCGAGTGAGAGGAATGCACTCTCCATCTATGTCATGGGTGGGTGTGGCAATGATCAACAATCCAACTCACAATTACCACAATTCAAATTGGAAATTATTCCAAGCGCTGAATCGAATGCCTCATCAGCAGCAGCAGCATCAGTGACGTCACCATCGGCATCATCCTCAACACCGGCAGCGAGTGATGTCCCTCAACTTGCCAATGGTCGTTTCGTGTGGAGTCTACTCGGCAAGGTGACGGTGTATCATGTCATGGCTGGTTCAGTGTTCGCCACGATTGATGGTAAGCTATGGGTACTCTTCGGATCGCACAACAATTGCTTCGTGGATAAGTGCTCCACCTATGACTGGTCGACTGGTGTGTGGGATGAGCATTATAACATCGCCGGTATGAGTATGAAGACATTGGGTTTGTGTGCGTATGCAATCGTCGATACGCGCGTTTACATCTTTCATGGAGCGGACTACAATGGTGCATGTAATGATGTCATGGTATTGGAGACGAATGCGGATCCAGCCGTACCATTGACACAAGCAGCCATGAAGGATGGACAATTCTACACGAATGGACGCATGGTCAATGTGCTCATCCCACCACTCATCTCACCAAATGTCGTGCTCAACAAGGAGTACATGGTACGAACATTCAGTGTTGACACAGGGGCATTCCTGTATGATACGAATTGTGGAGCACAGATTCCTGGCCATGCCGTCACATTTGATCCGATCAACAATGTCATCTGGTCGTATGATGCAGCGACGAATCTGTTCAGAAGGTGGTGCAACAATAAACCATCACCAAGCTTCTATACGCAAGATGATGAGAAGGATGTCGTTGTAGATGAGAAGGGCAAACAAACATTACAATTGGCGATGAGTCGACGTGATCTATCTCTTCGTCTTCTTGCCTATCTCAATCGTTTCTCTCTCTTCTTCCATCCTCCACCGGTCTCTACCGCCAGTGTGTTCGATCCTCGTCGCTTCGATGATTCGATCAACATGGGTGTGCTCATCCATGAGGCGTGTCCAACCGATGCATTCGCCGTGGAATTGGAACCACAAAGCTTCTGCATCCTGCACGCGCTGTTGCGCACGGCCATGGAAGCCATTCATGCCTATTGGGACATGAAACAACAACGAAGACAGATCATGCATGCACTACAATGCATCTTACAACTATTATCGAACAACACTCTTCGTCTATGTAGTCGTGTGGATTTCACATTGCAAGATGTGCTGACGGCTGATGGACAACCATTACATACGGCATTGTTGGACACACTCACGACATTGGCTGATGTTGCCAATCAATGGAGTGAGCGAGCTGATGGTACTGATGCTGCCTACTTTGCTCGGATGCATGTATCCTGCATGGATACGATTAGCATTGGTTTGGCATTCTTCCTTCCAGCTCAGTCCGATCGTGTCGCATGGTTCCATCGATTCCTACAATCACATCTGCCTGCAGTCAATGACTCCTCTGCATCGGCCTCGTCCATTGTTGCCTCCAAGCGTGAGGTGCTGCGCGTGGTATTGGACCGATTGATTTTCAATCGTCGTGCTTCCCATGAATTATTGGCACCAGCCAGCAGTAGTGAGGGTGCACTGTCATTGCAAGTCGTGTCTGTGTATGAGCCTGAGGCCGCTCGTCGTCAGTCATCGGTCGGTGCCCCCACTGCCTCAGGTGTATTGAACTATGGTGAGGAGGACGATCAGGACTCCTTTGCAGATATATTGTTGGATCCAGATGAAGGATCATTCGTTGCTCGTTCGGCTCGACGTGTTCATGTCGCCTTGTCCCATCGATTCAAAGGCAGGTTGATCCAGCCCACATCGTTGACCATGCGCATTGAGGGTCAGCAGGGCAACACAGCCGAGGTTCGTGATAACAGACGTGCACGTAACTTGCATAATGCACTCATATTCGTATTGAATGAGAATGATTGGGAGAGTGTGGTGGAGCGTACGGCAGCATTCGATAGTATGACGGAGGAGAAGTATGACGAATGGAGAGCAGGGAAGATTGCACGTGGTGAAGCATGGAATCTGGCGACGGAGCCAGTCGGATGGGTACAATTCGATACGGATGCTGATTTGAAGGCGAAGGAGAAGAAGCAGACGGCAAAGGAGGAGGAAGAGAAATTGAAACGAATGCATGCATTACCATCGCTCGATGATGATGAGCAGCAAGCGAATGAGGAGGATTCAAACAAGGATTCCAAACCATCCTCTCCATCCATCAGCGACCTTCGTAAGAATAAGAAGTATCGAACCATCCGCTTCGATCCCGTGTTGCAACGCCACCCGAAGACCGGTGAGCTGGTGATGCGTCGTGCCACAGGCAGCTACATCCTACTCAAGCTACTTCGTGCCCAACCCGAAGTCATTAGTAAGACAAAGGACAAGAAGAAGAAGGATAACGAGCAGATTGGATGGGGATTCTCGGTTGGACCCATGATGCAACAACAACAACAACAATCATCAAGCAGCAGTAAGTCAGATGCTGCATCAGGAGCAGCAGGAGGCAAGTCCGATCAAGTATCGAAGAATGAGGAGCCATGCATCATGCTGAAGCGTGTGGCCGTTCGTGGGAGCGAGCTGGATGGAGTGGATGATGATGCCGGCAATGGTGCCACCATCTTGCCCTCGAAGGATGCGAGCAAGAAGAAGGAGGATATCATCTCCGCAGCGCTGATGACTTCATTTGCATCGAAGGATGCGGGTGCATCCATTTTACGACTGCTTCTGGATCGCGCTGCCGAGCATGCACGTGCTGCTCTCTCTGCTCCTGCTTCAGCAGAAGTTCAGCCAACCAACACTTCCCATCCATCACGTCTCTGCCTCAACCTGCTGCAGTTGATGCAAGCAGATATACTGAGTCGAGCTGCAGACTGTCTCAATGCTCAACAGCCATCAACCTTGTATGCTGCCATGCCGACACCTGTCTGTGTCATGCTCGACTATGTTGCATGGCTGTTGGATGCGAGTGAGAGTCTCATTCGCGACTTCAACAAGCATCTGTCTGGTGTGAGTGGTGAGGATGAGCTGCAGACTGCACTCAATCGTCTCTCCAACTCCTTCCTTCGTCATCTGCTGCCATCACTGCTCGCTGCACTCGTCTTCTTCAGTCAGCACCCATTGGTGGCCATTCGGATCCTACCTGCCATCAACCGACTCTTGCAGGCAATGGACAGCTTGGCATTGGAGGATGGATCGAAGCAAGGCAATGACAAAGAGAACGAGAATGCATCCTTGTCTCCCATTGGCAAGCTCTTCATTGCCAATGAGCGTCTGTATTTGGCCAATGATGAGGAGAGATTGCGTGCTCATGCTCAATCGGTTCGTAAGGATGGCGTCTATCCATGTGGCATCTGCTCGCAGAAGTCATCGACTGAGAATGCCTATGTCTCTCACTTACTTGACTCACATGTGGACTTTGCTCAGCGAGTGAGTCGTGCCTCGAATCTCTCCACACCATGGTTGTTGGATACCTGGCGTCAGATTGGTAGCTTGGGTGGCCGCTGCTCGGCCACACTCATTCGTGGCCTACCTGTCACACGACGTGAGCAAGATTTATCACCCTGGCTTGATTGTCCTATCATGCAAGGTGGATTGACCGGCGACTACCATATCAAGACATTGAAGCAACGTCAGACACAGGTACGCAAAGTGGCAGAGGAGCAAAGTGGAGGTGGAGTGGTATGCGCATGGGATAGTATCTGGGAGCCAACAGATGTGTTGGACGCTGAGAGTCGTGCGAGTTCGACAGCAGCAGTGATGGAGGAGAAAGCATTCATGCGACATTTCCTTGGATTGGCAAAGGATGATGAGAAGGCTCCAGCATCTGTGCCATCAGCTGGCATTCGTCTCCTCTCTCAACTTCGCACTCAACTCCCCGTGCAAGCCAGTGGTCAACTCCTGCCACTCAATCTACCTGGATGGAGCTTGGCTCAACTGTTGCCGGGTGGTGCACAATCCAAGCAAAAACGAATCCCGTTCCATCCCGCTGTTGATCGCGCATTGAGATATGCTCGCATTGCATTGCTCAAGCAGTTGGGTCTGTTGCCCGAGGCCATGCTGTTTGCTCAACTATTGGCGAAGCAGCAGTCATCCTTACCCGTCGCAGCGGATGGCACCATTGAACTCGCCGTTCATGACTTGCCATCGAACCTGAGACCAGTTTGGCTCTATACTCACTTGCTGCATCTATGGATCATGACACATGCAGGCGAGAGCAGCACATCAACTGCCAGTCGGAACGACGAGGAAGAGAAGAAGACGGATGGTGCGACACCATCGCCATCATCGTCACCTTCATCATCATCTTCGTCCACTATTGCAGATCCATTAGTTGGTGTGTCCCGTGGCATCATTGAGCGTGCAATCTGCTTGTTGCGATTGCAGCCAACATTCCCATCATCTCCAGTCTCTGCACCCCCGCCTGCCATGCCTCCTTCTATGTTGCGCAGTCACTCAGCTTTGCATCCTCGTGTGGACCCTGACTCCGATGCACTGCCTCCATTGCATCGTGGTGCATCCACTGTTCAGACAGGTGCATTTGCTGCATCTGGTAAAGCTCAGAGTTACATGGGCTCACATGGCAGCGAAAGTGAAGCAGTCCGATTGCAGCGTGAGCGTACATTCGGTGATGCACTTCAGATGTGGGAATCCATTTTGGGCTCACCCGCTGTGGGAAACTCCAATGCTGGAACGACTGGTGGAGGCGACCGTCCTACTCTTGGTTTGCAGCGACAACTCTCCATGTCGAAGCGTGATAAGACGAATGATAATAAGAACAAGACCAAGCTTGGCTTTGGTATTATTGATTGGGCTGTGCAGTTCTTGCGATCAGATCAGGATATTGATCCTGTCGTAGCGGCAGAGAAGGAGAAAACAGCAAAGAAGCGAGCATCTGCTGTTGCAACCAATCCGGATGCGGATAGTAATTCGAGCAACCAGGATGGTTCAGTCGTGAAGATGTCTCCAAGTGAGTTGTTGGATTTCTTACTCGTGCGTCGTCATCGTGCCTTGATGCGTAGCGTTGGTTTCCGATTCCTCTCCCAGCTGCTCTCCACTCCATCCACCTGTGCGACCACTTCACCATTCCTCTCTGTGCAACATGAGTTGGTTCGATTCCTGCCGGCTGCCTTGAGAGGACAGAAGGATAAGGAGACGAATGACTCAGCCAATGCAACATGGAAACTAAGTGAGGAGAAGGCACTGGAAGTGGAACTTGGATCAGACTCGGAGCCGGAGGATGCTTTTGCACGATATAAGAAGAAGAAGAAGGATAAGGAGGATGAGGCAAAGACAGACAATAAATCTGGATTCCACTTCTCTCAAGATACGGCATCATGTGGGTTGGACACGGAACAGCAGTTGGCAGAATCCTTCCAACTTCTGTTCGCCAAGCTTGTCGTCATGCTGTCTGGTCAAGTGAAGGCTGTGTCAGCGACAATGCAACCGCAATCGAAATCATTGTCCAGCCCGGTATCGAGCCCGTCGTCCCCTCATCGCGCATTGACTGGTGGCGAAGGAGGACTGTCATCCATCCCGTTGTCATTGTCTATCCTCGCCTCGTTGGGCATGTCGTTCCGTCCAGCTGATCACACTCTACTGGATAATCATCTGGTTCATTGTCTGGCATCCATTCGAACATTGATGGATATGGAAGTGGCAGCACCAGCAGCCGAGAGTGTGGCCATCGCACAGAAACTGGCAGCCACATCAAGTGTTGGCGGACAGGCGAAGCCGAATGCAGCCGTGGGAAGTGCGAGCGCGCGACCGACAGCACTCAAATTGAAGGAGAGTGCATGGGCGGCATTCCGTCTGCTCGCTATCTCAGCGTTCACTGTTCATAAACAGTCAACTGCGATGGGCACTGCTCCCGCTCACGCTGTTACTACTCGTAGCACTGCTGCGCCACATCTCAGCAAGTTCCAGGCAAGTCTTTTGGAGTTAACATTCAGCATTATTCATGCTGCATCACAACTATTTTTGGAGCGTAAAACACAAGGCCGACCATCACAGATTGCTACTGACTCTGCTGAACAGAAGGAGGAAGATGTGGATTCCAATGCGCCCACTCCGACTCTCTCCAGATCCGGATCCCGTGCCTCCCGTCGTCGAGGCCGTGCTGGCAGCGATGGTGTGGATGGCAGTGAAGCGGATGATGAGGCGGATGAAAATGAAGTGTTGAGTGAAGATGAGTCTGGATTGGGAAGTGGATCTGGCGGCAGTGATAGTGACGAGCGCAAGTCGTATGAGGATGAGGAGAGCGACGATGATGCAGATGAGGCATCTCCTTCGCCAACTGCAGCGAGTGGTAGTGGCGGTCTGTTCGATGCTGCATCTGCCTCTGCTGCCACAGTGGATGATTCAGCGTCCGCTCTTTCTTCTCTCTTCTCAGCAGAGGCACCAGGTGAGACTGCGTTCGGTATGTTGCGTCTCGTACTCAGTATGTGTGGTGCGGCGACATTGCCAAAGGGAAGTAAGTCAAGCGTGGAGAACAAGCTGGATGAGAAGAGTAGTGCAGAGCGACAGAAAGCAGCATCAGCAGCATCTGGTGATGATTCCGTCTTGCGTTACCTGTCCTCCTCGACGCGCTTCCTCAATCTACTTGCAACACTCTTGGCACATGGTACTCCTCGTATTCAACGTCTATCTGTTCGTCTCATGCGTCGTTTGTTGCCATTGTGCACCGATCCAGATGCGTTGCAACTGTCGGGTCTCAATGGGGAGGAAGGAGCCGAGCAAGGCATTGCAACCTACTTGATGCATCTCATTGGAAAGTTGCTGTGTGCGAACGCGGCAGCAACATCAACATCAACATCAACAGCATCAGAGCAACATGACTCGGCTCCCACATCTGCTCCACTCACGCGAACGATGAGTGAACGCTCACGAAGCAAGCTGGCACTGAGTCATGCACAGAAGGAGAGATCATTCCATACTGCACAAGTCTCATCCGCCCTTGCGTCTGAACTCATTGCACTGATGAGAATTCTGTTTGCATGCCCAAGCTGGACTGCATCACTTCAACGCTTGTTGCTCTCCTCATTGGAGCCATTGCCAGCGTTGTTGCGTGCATCGCCATCAGCCTCAGACTCATCTTCATCCTCTCCACTCTCTCCATCATCCCCTGCCCTCCGTCTCTGCATGGCCTCGCTATCCGTCATGGGTGGTATTCGTCCTGTGTTGAGGGTTGGTGGCAAGGTCTGGGTGATGTTGGCGAAGAACAAGAGTAAGAGAAAGCTGGCAACGCTACTATCTTACGATGCTGTTGCTGCCACTGCGTCAGTCGTCTATGATGCCGTCGCAACGAAGAGTGTGGCCACACTCAAGCGTGGCCACAACATTGTAGCGTGCGAGGAGGCAGAGTTGGATACATCCCTGTTGCCACTGGATGATGCACACTCCAGGCCACTCATTGATGCATTCCGTGTCGTTCTCAGCGAGATCTTGCAAGAGCCAGCAGAAGAGATGAAGCCTACTCCAGCTGCTGCAGCTGCATTTGAGTTTGCACTTCCAGGCGACGATCCTGCACCATCAACCAGCAGCAGTGTCAGTAGCAGTGCAAAGTCGACCAGCTTGGCTCGAACAAAGTCCACCTCAGAGTCCACCTCGCCTGCTGCAGCACTGGTTCAAGTCCAACTCCGCTCTCGTGTGATGCGCGTCCTCTGTCATCTCCTTGCGCACAAACCATCTGCTCATGCCATTGTTGCTGCGGGCTTTGGTCCGATCCTTAGTCGTGTGGCTCAGTTACGTACATCCCTGCCTCTGGCCAATCCTGGCTCACAACAGTTGGAGGAGAGTGAACGTCGCAGTGATCGATTGGCTGAATTATGTCAGGAGCATGGACTTCTGTTCAAATTGCCTGATAGCGGTGATGGCACATCATTGTTGGCACAGCAGGCAGCGAACTTGCCATTCAACCCATATCGATCCTTCGCACCCATGCCAAGTCGAATGACATCAGAGGATCCCTTGTTAGTCATTGAGGATGGCCGTCATCAGTTGGTGACAACTGGCCGTGTGCAGGCATGGGAGGATGAGGTTGCAGCTGGTGCGGACATTCCCATCCCGGATACAATTCCATCCTTCTACTTCGAGGTTGAGATTATGAATCGTGGAACGGATGGAAATATTTCGATTGGACTGACACCGGCATCGAAGAAAGTTGTCAGCTTCCCTGGATCGGCTCGGATGGCCGGATCTTGTGGATTATACGACAATGGATACGTACAATTGGATCGAAAGAGTATTAATATTGAGTGGGGACCCGGCGCCAGTGAGTCAGCGAGCTATTGGGCGGATGGGGATTGCGTTGGTATGTTATACAATATGATGACTGGACAAATATCCGTCGTCCATAATGGCATCATTAAGGAGGATGTCATTCGACTGCCAACACACAAGCGATATCGACCATGTGTTTGTGTCGGTGCAGCGGGTATTCGTTTGTATGTCAACTTCGGTCAGCGTCCCTTCCGCTATGACTTTGGCTCCAGCAAGCATGTGCCACCATCATTGGGTGGCAGCATGAGTCTGGAGTCACTTGCGGCGAGTGATGCTCGTGAGAGCAGTACAACACTTGCTTCTTCCCCGACTCGTCAATCAGTTGGATCACCCACTGCTACCTCTGCTGCTGGATCATCGTCATCCGCATCCGCATCCGCGCCCGATTCATCCGCTGATCCATTCGCATCAAAGAAGAAATTGTTGCTTGAAGCAGAGGAAGCCGAAAAGAAGAAACAGGAAGAGGAGGCAAAGAAGAAGGTGGAGGAGGGAGAGAAGAAAGATGAAGATGAAGAGAAGAAAGAAGATGAAGATGAAGATGAAGAGAAGAAGGGCGATGAGGAGAAGAAGGAAGAGGAGAAATCCCCATCTGATGACACCGCCACTGTTTCTTCATCCGCTGCACGCACTGGTCCCATCACACAGGATGTGAGTGGAGCAGACAGCTCCAACTTTGATGCCTGGCGTTCTGAGGATGAGTTCAGTGAAGAGGAGGATGCGGATGATGAGGATGCGTCCGATGATGGTCATAGTACGGATGATGATGGCAATGCAGGTCAAGACCCATATGGCAATGATGACTATGATGAGTATGGCCGACCACGCAGTCGGAAGAAGGCGCGATTACCACCACTCACCATTGCTGATCTGACGATTGGCATGGTTGTTGCCATCAAGCCACAGAGAGGCAGTGATGGTGGGGGTGGGGATGGTGCACGCAACAACAATCATAATGCTGCTGGTCATGTATTCGGTCGTCGTCCGAGAGGTGCTGATCGACGACGCCAAGGGGCAAAGGGGAAGAATGATGAACCAGCTCGATCGAAATTAGCGGGCACGGTTGTTGCGGTGGATCAACCACGCCGTCGGGTATTGTTGAGTGTGTATTGGAGTGAGAGTGGACTGGCGCGTACGGTCTGGTTGCCCATTGCGGCCATTCGTCGTCTGAAGCCACGCATCAATGCTGACTTGTATGAGATGGCGAAGCTTGACTCTCAACAGATGTTGCCACAGGCCATTGAGCAGGAGCATTGTCTCACGGTCACCTATGCCGTCCATTCCATGCTCACCATTCTCAATCATGGATTGCAGAAGGAAGAGGAAAACAAACAGCAGACTGCATCAGCATCAGCATCAGCACCATCGACTGCATCTGCACTCATGCCACATGTTGATCATCGTTTGATCGAGTTGGATGTGATGGATGTTGGTGGTGTGGCCAGTCTGTGTGCATGTCTGAAGAGGACGGCATTGGATGAGGTGAGGGCCAATCCACACTCGAGTCTACGTGCGGGCGCGTCGGAGTATGCGAGTGACGAAGTCACAAGTCAGAGACCAATCGATATCCTCCGTCGATTCATCATGCAACTGTTGCGCACCTCATCTCATGCCAGTGACTTAGCGGCAGCATTGAAAGCTGAGGCGTTGCGTGTGTTGGATTCTCGTTCATCTTCCACTGATTGGATGGAGCGTGTTCGATCAAGACAGCTGATCACATATGGAATCGCGCTGGTTGACCTACTGTTGACCATTGCGGAAATGCAACGTGAGGCACACTCACATGCCGCTGCTCCAACTACACCACAGAAGCCGAAGCCAGCACCCGTTGCATTCTGCTTGCCAGGAGAAGATGATGACGATACTCAACAAGAAGCAGCATCATCAGCAGCGACTTCTCCTCAGCACGTTGCCATGCCCATCTTCTCTGCTGACATCTACAATGCGTTGGTTACACTTCTGAATGCCTCTCGTAAGGCGAAGGTGTACAAGCCATCAGCCCAAGATGTCATGGTCTTCCCATTGGTCAGTCGTCTGTTGACTGGTGTCGAATACTTCCCACGCGATCAGAGGCCCGATGTGAGTGCACTGGAATGGCTGCACACGGAGATGCAAATCAGACACGCATTGGAGATCAAGCATGGAGGGGCACAGACGGCCGTATCAAAACCATTACAGACCATCATTTCAACTGTACTATGTATGAGACAGGCACAGCAACGCATCAAGGAGCTCGAGCAGGAAGAGAAGGAACGATCAACAATGATGACAGCAGGTTCAGGCCCATCCGCTGCTGCATCGGCGTCCACCTCTCTTTCGTCCTACTTCTCCTCGTCCTACTCGTCAAGTTCTGATCCCTTCGATATTGGTCCCACTGAGAGCTTGAACTGGTTCGATGGTACTCGCTTGGTGACCTCTATCATGTCAGATATCAGTCGTGGAATTGGCGTCGCCCCATGGTTCGTACGCTTGGCGTGGCTCGATATGCAAGTCCAATGTATGGCGGTGAGTCATGAATCGGCGCATCCATACGTGTCAGACGTCAAGTGGACGCCAATCTCAGTTGAGCATGCTGAGAAGTTGGTCATTCGATTGGATGCGAAATGCAAAGTTGATCAGAATGATAAGCTCAAATTTGCTGTGCTCAAGGGCAGTATGACAACGGAGACCTCGCCACATGGCAAGACGGCGGCTGCATCTGCATCCTCATCCTCATCCTCATCCCCTTCGTCCCTTGGTTCATCCTCTGCCCCGCCATCCGAAGTGAAGTCCAGCGATCTGTTCGAGATTGCCTCATTCAGTGGCCCAGACATGGCAAATACAGGTGTTGGTACAGCCGTGTTGAAGGGTCAGAGTGCCTCGGTCAAGGGTCAGACTGTGTATTTCTCCTTCGAGCAGAGTCGCAGTCCGGTCCATCCGAATTGCTTCTGTGCGGCATGTGACTTCCCCATTCGTGGTGATCGACTCATCTGTGCACACTGTGATGGATCAACACAGCAGAACCATCGTCGACGACGGTATGATGGGGGATCCGAAAACTATTCACTGTGTGCGGCATGTGAAGCATCCAATCAAGACAGTAACAAACACGATCGTACTCACGTGTTTGTTGCAGTGAGAAGGCCCTTACCGCGTTCCATGGTCATTCCCCGTGTGGCTCCATCCGTGAACACCATCTATTCGTCGACACAATCCGCTCATATCAAGGCGGGCAGTGTGGCGAATGTGGATCAGCAGACACATGTTGGATCAACATGCTCGGTCTGTGCAGTCAGTCCGATCGTTGGTGTACGCTATCGTTGCTCCGTGTGTCCATCGTATGATGTATGTTCATCATGCTATGCCTCCCCATCCTTCACACATGATCGTTCCCATCCGTTGTTCAAGCTTCGTCATCCCGTACAATCCGCCTTGGCGTTCAGTGGTGTGTTGAAGAGTTTTGTTGGTAGTACATTGGAGAATGATACCTTCTGGGGTTGGCGCTTCCAAGTCATCCCATCCTTCCCAAGCTCCTATATACGCCAGTTGATGGAGCAGCACGTACAGGAGCTGGACGCAAGTATTCGACAGATGAAGCGGGCGGATAGACAGGGACTAGGAGTGGCGATGGATACACAGTGTGTGGAGATCATCAATCGGGCGGTCACGAAATTGATCAGCATGAGCTCAGAAAAGAAACAGAGTGGAGGAGGACGACGGGCCAGAAGACGACATGATGAGGAAGAGGAGAGTGCCGTTGCGGCCGATGCAGAGTACATCAGCTCCATGCTCGAACCCGATGCCATCGTCACACAACAGAAGGATCTCAGCGTCTACTCCCATCTACAGAATTGCAGCATTGAAGAGGTTCATATGCGTATGGCTGTATTGAAAGCGCTCAACACGCGTCTGTCACCCGTGCTCCCATTGATCGATTGGAGTTTGGTTGGTGAGCGTTGGAGTTTGAGCTATGTATTTGGACAGTTGCGAGGACTGGTGTTTAGTCAATTGAAGCAACAGTTATGGCGTGCAGCATTGACTGCCAGTTCTGCTCGTACACGTCATCGTGCCAAGCCCGTGGAATTGGACAATATTGCTGCGAGTCGTGCACGTGAGATGGCGAGTGAATTGGATGTGCTGGATGTCGTCGATCAATCGTTGTTTGGTCAACTCTTCTCACAGGTTCATCGATGGAGTGCCGATAGCTTCCGTACATCTGGACAGCCATGGATGACGAGATTCAAGGGAGAGTCGGGATATGATGCTGGAGGTCTATTCAGAGATGCACTGGCCAAGGTATCCACCGACTTGCAATCGGAGCACTTACCATTGTTCATACCCTGTCCGAATAAGGTGGCTGGTGTTGGTATCACACTCGATAAGTTCATTCCCTCACCCAAGTGTTCCTCCGACCTCTACATTCAGATGTATTCCTTCGTTGGTCGCTTGATGGGTGTGGCCATTCGTACGAACAATACACTGGAGTTGGACTTGCCTTCCATGGTGTGGAAGCCACTGGTCGGCCAGCCATTGGAGGTGGCGGATCTCACGGCCATTGATCAGCTGACGGTCAACAATATGCTCCTGATTACGGACGAGAGGAAGATGGCTGAGAAGGGCATCGATGAGAGTAATTTTGAGGATGCATATGGATTCGTATGGTCATACAGCTCATTCGATGGCAGTGAGAAGGTGCTGAAGGAGAATGGATCAGACCTACCCGTCACATGGGAGCAACGCCATGAATACTCACGTGCGGTACTCGACTTCAGATTGCATGAGCTGAGTGCACAGGTGAGAGCGCTACGTGCAGGATTGACGGCTGTCATTCCATCAAGATTCCTCGCCATGCTCACATGGAAGGAGTTAGAACTTCAGGTTTGTGGTTCGCCTGAGATCGACATTGATGTTCTTCGTGCGAATACTGTGTACAGTGGCTGCTCCCCCTCGGACTTGCACATCATTCATTTCTGGGCTGTTCTCACCTCCTTCTCCCAATTGGAACGCGCACAATTCCTGAGATTCATATGGGGGCGATCAAGACTACCACCGAAATTAACAGAGAAGATGAGAATTGATTCCACCAGCAATGACACCACACATCTACCACAAGCGCACACTTGCTTCTTCTCGATTGAGCTTCCTCGCTATCCAACTGAGGATATGATGCGTGATAAGTTAAGCAAGGCCATCACACTATGTACAAGTATGGAACTCATCTAAGAAGCACAAACAAACAATCACCAAAGCAACCATCAAAACACAAAGCAACAAAACAACCAAGCAAGCCAATCTCCAACACACATCAATCACAACGTATCCGATCTGCAATATGCGTTGCGTTGCCAGCAGATCGAATCATCACAACCAAACACAACACGAGGCAACATCATCATCGTCATGGCCACGTTTATCCAACTGCACGATTCATTTTTGTCTTTTACTGCCGCACGTCATATTGCTTGCGTCCGTCATCTGAGCTGCACTCTTGTCACAATTGGGACAACGTCGACGTCTGGAACTGGAACTGGAATGTATTAACGTGTCGCATGGCGGTATCGCTATCCAGCAAACCTCGGACACGACGCCGACCCAGGGCCCTTTGGGTGGCGACGTCGGTCATTTTTTGTTTGTTGTGTACTCGTCAACTGAGCGTCATCTTCCTCGCTCATTTTCACAAGAACGATGGCTCTTTTTGTTTCTCGTTCCTGATAGTCGGATTGTCGTTAACGTTGTCGGTGCTGTGTGCACGCAATTTGGCCAAGGTGGGCTCGTGCGCAAATTTTTTTTTTTTAAACCAGTTTGAACGTACACTCCGCTGGGAAATATGATGGCAGCTGTAGGTGCAAAATCGGGCAGTTGCCCTTACCCATATATAATCCCGCAAAGGACTATGGATTGATATAATCATACAAAGCTAACAATGGTTGCC
>Ga0256776_1000056_pt1 | contig 17826 bp, 5 predicted proteins | sample MC6MC0927MT_FD_186069 | JGI IMG/M metagenome (GOLD analysis project Ga0256776, IMG submission 186069) | Metatranscriptome of enriched soil aggregate microbial communities from Iowa State University, Ames, United States - MC6-MC0927-MT... | ecosystem: Environmental > Terrestrial > Soil >... | reverse complement strand
GCTTCGCCAGCCTGGAACATCGCTTCGACAACGACTGGCGCGTGCAGGCGGTTGCGTCCCACTCCAAGCACGAAATGGACGGCAAGCTGCTGTATCTGTACGGCTGGCCTGATCGCGAAACCGGCCTGGGGATGGGCGCATCGCCCGCGTGGTACCTGGGCGACCGCAAGCAGAACAGCCTGGACGTCAAGGCGACCGGCCCGTTCACCGCGTTTGGCCGCCGCCATGAAGTGGTGGTGGGCGCGAGCTTGACCCGTCAGTACGCGGACTTCGACTACCGCTCGGCCATCAATGCGTCACCGGTCGGCAACTTCCTGAACTGGGACGGCTCCTATCCCGAACCGGACTGGAGCGACACCGCCGTCACCGCCAGCCGCTACACCACCAAGCAGACGGGCTGGTACGGCGCGCTGCGCATGAACCTGGCCGACCCGCTCAAGCTGATCGTGGGCGGACGCTACAGCACGTGGAAGACGGACTCCGTCGGCTTTGGCGGCGGCAGCCGCCAGGCATTTGACAAGAACGCGTTCACGCCCTACGCCGGCTTGCTGTACGACATCAACGAGACCTACACGGCCTACGTCAGTTACACGGGCATCTTCAATCCGCAAAGCTACCAAGACCGCAATGGCGGATGGCTGGACCCGCTGGAAGGCAAGTCCTATGAGGCCGGCGTCAAGGGCGAATTCCTGGAAGGCCGGTTAAACGCCAGCGCGGCCGTGTTCCAGGTGGAGCAGGACAATGTGGCGCAAACCGACCCGGGTTACCTGGTGCCGGGTTCGATCAACCAGGCCTACCGGGCAGCCCAAGGGACCCGCAGCCGTGGCTTCGATCTTGAAGTGTCGGGCGAAGTGACGCCAGGCTGGAACCTGGCGGCAGGCTGGTCGCATTGGACGGCGCGTGACGGCGATGGCAACGCCATTCAGACGGATCAGCCGCGGTCGCTGGTGCGCCTGTTCACGACTTACCGCCTGCCGGGCGACTGGAACCGTCTGACCGTGGGCGGCGGCGTCAACTGGCAAAGCGGCGTGTACACCATCGCCAGCGGCCCCAACGGCGACGAGCGTGTTGGCCAGGGCAGCTACGCCATCACCAACCTGATGGCGCGCTACCAGTTCAACCGCAACTTGTCGGCGCAGCTGAACGTGAACAACCTGTTTGACCGCAAGTACTACAGCCAGGTCGGCTTCTACAGCCAAGGCGCATGGGGCGCAGGCACCAGCACCATCCTGACGATGCGCTATCAGTATTGAGCGTCGTCGCGCGATCGTCCGCGCGGGCCTGCCCGGTGCTGCGGCGCCCGTGCGCATCAGCATGGGGCGCAAAGGGCGACCGGACAATCGCGCAAGAGGTCGGCCAGGGGGATTCTGCCCATGGCATCGATGCAGACGGGCTGACCGGAGAGGACGTTGCACAGTGTGCCAACGCCCTCCGGCAGTTGCAGGAGGGTGCCATCCCAGAAGCGCGCCGCCTGCGCCGCCTGATCTTGCGCATAGGGGGCCAGCGCCAGTGCGCAGTGATGCGGCGCCACGGCCAGCACGGCACGTCCTTCGTGCCGGCGCAGATAGGCGATGACATGACCTGCTTGCGGACCTTGCGCGCTGAGCGGCAGGTAATCGCCGTGATCGAACAGGCCGGGGTCCAAGGCGCGCAGGGCCAGACAGCGCTGGATCAGTTGCAGCTTGATGGCGCCGCTGCGCCATGCCGAGGAATCGGTGGCGATGGGGGAGCGGCTGGCGGGCGCAGCACGGGCTGCCCCAGCGTTGGCTGCCCCAGCCTCGCCCGCCGCCAGCAGCGCGGCGCGCGCTGCGTAGTCGACGGGACGGCGATTGTCGGGGTCGACCAAACTGAAATCCCACAAGTCCGTGCCTTGGTACAGATCTGGCACGCCGGGCAGGGTGTTGCGCAACAAGGTCTGCGTCAGGCTGTTCACTAATCCGGCCGGGGCGATGCCCGCGGTCCACGCGGCGATGTCGCGCAACAGCGCTTGCCCCTTATCGGTGTCTTGCAACGCGGTCACGCAAAGGCGGGCGGCGGCTTCATAGCCGGCGTCAGGGTCCGTCCAGCTGGTGTGCAGCTTGGCTTCGCGCAGGGCTTTTTCCTGCCATTGAAGGATGCGTTCAAGGAATGACGCGACATCGCCCGCGTCGTCCACGGTCAAGCTCAACGGCCATGCGCCGACCAGGCTTTGCAGCAATAGATAGCGGTCGGCGGGGGTGGGCGTACCGGTCGTTCCTAAACGCGGAATCCAGTTTTCGGCCACGCGCCGCCAGCGTTCGGGCGTTTCGCTCAGCACGGCCAGACGCGCGCGCGTGTCTTCGCCGCGCTTGTGGTCGTGGGTGGCGGTGGCGAGCATGGCGTGCGGATGGGAGCGCGCGCGGGCGCGGGTCAATGCATGAAAGGCGGCTAGCGGCAAGGCGAATTGGGTGGGACTGGAGCCCACTTCATTGCGCGACAGCAGCGGCCCGCGCCGGTAGAACAAGGTGTCTTCCAGCGCCTTCGCGGCAAGCGGCGGCGTCAATTGCTGGAAGCGGCGAAGTGCGGGGGATTGATCATCCGCACCCGCCAGCTGCGGCCCCGCTAGCCATGCGCCGATCTGCTTAAGCAGCCGGATATCGGATTCAGACGCGCCCAGCGCCTCGCGCGCGCGGTCCAGCGCCAGGCGGCACCAGCGCTTGTCTTCGACGCTGCGGCCGCCGTCTTCGGCATAGCTGCGATACACGGGAAAGGCCGCCAGCAAGGCGGTCAGCACGCGGTCGATGGCGGTGGGCGTCCAATCTCGCGTGCGCAGGTCTTGCTGTGCGATGTGGGTCAGCGCGCGCACCAAGCCCTGACGCTCCACGGGGAAGTGACGCGCCAGCATGCGATGACGTGCGTCCAGTAATTGGGCGGGCGCGCTGCGGGCGTCGCCGCTAAGCGTGTTCCAGAATTGCTCCAGCGGGGCCTGGGCGTTGGGCGCATGCAATAGCGCGCCGGCGTGGTCCATGAAGTCGTAGCCGGTGGTGCCATGCACGGGCCAGCGCGCGTCCAGGGTTTCGTCTTCGGCCAGGATTTTCTCCACGACGAGATAGGCGGCGCCGCCGGTGTTGCGCGCGCGTGCGTCGTCAAGCTGCTGTCGCAAGCGCCGCAAATAGGCGCCGGGGCTGGCCAGCCCGTCGACGTGGTCGATGCGTAATCCATCGAGCACGCCTTCCCGAACCAGCTGCAACGGCAGCGCATGCACCGCGTCGAACACCGCGTCGTCTTCGACGCGCACGCCGACCAGTTCGCTGATTTCAAAGAAGCGCCGCCAGTTGATCTGTTCGGGCGTGGTGCGCCACCATGCCAGCCGGTAGTGCTGGCGTTCCAGCAGCGCATGCAGGCGCGCCGCGCCGCCCGGCACGGCGGGGTCAAACGCCGCGCAGACGGCATCGGGGGTCTCGCCTGCCGGGGCGGTGCCGGGCGCCAGGGGCAGGTGTTGGCCACCCGCCTCGATGGCATACCCCGCGCTAGCCGCGCTGTCGTGAATCAATCGGATGTGGCCTGCGGCGAGCGACTCGCCATAGGGTTCGCCCAGCACCGGCAGCAGCACCTTGCCGTGCAGCGCCGTGTCGGCGGGTTGCCAGTCGATGTCGAACGTGCGGGCGTGGCGGCTTTGCGCGCCGTGGCGCAGCACATCGGCCCACCACGCATTGCTGGCGTGGGCGGCCATGTGATTGGGCACGATGTCGGCAATCAGCCCCAAGCTGTGGCGGCGGGCGGTGTCGCTCAGCCTGCGCAGCGCGGCTTCGCCCCCCAGTTCCGGGTTGATGCGCTGATGGTCAATGACGTCATAGCCATGCGTCGACCCGCTACGCGCTTGCGAGATCGGCGACAGGTAAAGATGGCTGATGCCCAGCGCCGCGTAGTACGGCGCCTGCGCGCAGGCGTCGTCCAGCGTGTAGCCGGCGTGCAGTTGCAGGCGCGCGGTGGCGCGCGGGGCGCTCATGTGCGCCCCCGCACGGCGCGCACGGGTTGCAGGCGCGCCTGGCTGGCGGGTGCGTTCAGGCACTCGGCCACCGATAGCGGCGTGCGTTGCCGCCAGTTGGGATGGCGGGCGACGGTGCCGGGCAGGTTGGGCTGGTCGAGCTGGCCCGCCAGATCTTCCAGCGCCACCAGCATCAGCGGGCAGGGCGTGGCGGCGACAAAACCCAGCAGCGCGGCGCTGGGCGCCCGGCGCGGCAGCGGCAAGGTAGAGGCCGCTGGCGAACTGGACTGCACCGACCGCCATAAGGTCGCGCGGTCTTCCAGGCGGGCGGCGCGCAGGGCCGCTTCTTTCTGATCGGGACCCAGCAGGCTCAACCGCGACCGCCACAGAATGTCCTGCGCATGCCACCAGCCTTCCAGCGTGGGCAGATCGTGGGTGGTCGTCATGGCGACGGCGTTGGCGGGCCAGTCGGCCGGCGCCAGGAAGGCGGCGGGCGATGATGCGGCGGGCCCTTCTGCGGTCAGATGTGGCCCCTCTGCGCTATCGGCTCCATTAGCGCCATTAGCGCCATTAGCGCCATTAACGCCATCGGCCGGCTCCGCCGCCTTGGCGCCGTCAGCCGCGCGCATGAACCACAGCACATTCATGCCCAGCACGCCGTGCGCTTCAAGTTGGGCGTCGAATCCTTCCGGTACGGTGCCCAGGTTTTCACCAATGATCAGCGCCTGATGCAACCAGGCCTCCAACGCGATCAGCCGCAGCAATTGCGGCATGGGGTAACGCAGATAGCCGCCGTGCTCGGCCGATGCGCCGTCCGGGATCAGCCACAGCCGCGCCAGTCCCAAGATGTGATCAATACGCAGCCCGCCCGCGTGCGCCAGGTTGGCGCGCAGCATCGCCAGAAACGCCGCATACCCGGATTCGTGCAGGGCGGCGGGCGATAGCGCCGTCAGGCCCCAGCCTTGCCCCAGCGGGTTGTACAGATCAGGCGGTGCGCCGACGCTGGTGCATTTCATCAAGTCGGCCTGCCGGCTCCAGGCGTGGCTGCCTTGGGGGCTGCCGCCCACGGCCAGATCAGCCACCAAGCCCACGCGCATGCCTGCATCGCGGGCCGCCTGCTGGGCGCGCGACAAGCTGGCGGACGCGAGCCATTGGCTGAACCGATGCACGTCGACGGTGTCGGCATGTTCGGTGGCATAGCGTTGCGCGGCGGGCGAGCGCGGGTCGCGCAGCTCTGCCGGCCATTCGGTCCAGGACAACGGCGCGTCGCGCCCCTGCGCCTGGCCGCCGTGCAGCGCTTCGAATAAGGCATGGTCGCAAAGGTCCGGCCCTGCCGCGTTGCAGAATGCCTCATAGGCCTGCCGTTGCCCGGCGGTGGCGCCCGTCGCAAAGCCTGCGTGCAGGCGTCGCAACAGGTCGTGGCGCAGCCGGGCGGCGGCGGGCCAGTTGATCAGTGGTTGCGCATCCAGCATGCGCATTTGCGCGTGGTCCATGCCCGCCAGCGCGGCCCGCACCGCATCGTCGCCCAGCACGCCGGCGGGGTCCGCAAAGAGCGTGTTCACGAACAAGCGGCTGGACGGCGAATAGGGGCTGCATTGGGCGGGGTCGGCGGCGAACATCGCATGCACCGGGCTGATGGCCAGCGCGTCGGCGCCTGCCTGTCCGGCCGCCGTAGCCAATTCGCGCAACGCGCCAAAGTCGCCAAAGCCGTGCGTCGACTGCGTCACGTCAGCGGACGGGCGGCGCAGGCTGTAGACCTGCGCCGCCAGCCCCCACGCGCGCGGGTGCTTCGTACGGCAGATGTCATCCATGGACGGCGCGCGCGGCGGCGCAACCGCCAGCGTGCATTCGCCGCCTTGCGTACTTAACGCGTAGTAACCCGGCGTGGCGGGCGCGCGCAGCGTGGGTTTCAGATCCGGGCCGTGTGCGGTTCGGCCGGAGATGGGGGCCGACGCCGCCGCCTGCAACTGATAGGCCCCCGCGCAGTCCGGCGGCAGCGACACCAGCTCGCCGGGCAGGGCGATCAGCATCGCGGGCAAATGGGTCCGGGAGACGCTGGCCGCCAGACGCTGCCGGCTGTCGCGGATGTCGTCATCGCAGTCGGCCGGTAGGTCCATTGCCTTGAGCAAGGCGCGCAGGGTGTCGGGCGACACACGGCGCGGGCGTTGGTCGGCGCCGGTCCAGTCTTCAGCAAGGCCGGCCTCGGCGGCCAGGGCGGACAGGGGGCTCATGACGCGTCCTCCAGCAGCCACACGGTGCTTTCGGAACACAGGCTGCCCGATGCCAACGCCGCGAACGCGCCCGCGCGGGATTCAAACAGCAGCGACGACGGCGAGTGCGCGGCGGCAAGCGCGCGCTGCGCAAGCTGCTCGCGCACCGGCCCCAGGTTGACGTACACCGTCAGCAATGCGCCGTCGCCCAGCCGCCATTGCGCGTGTACGCCGTGCCGGCCCAGCGCGCGGGCGAACACGTTGCGCGCGCCCGACAAGCGCGGGGCGATGACGTGCTGGCGCAGATGCAGCAGCGCTTCGTACAAGGTGCGCCATGGCTGGGCGTCCGGCCGTTCGCCGTCGCGCCAGGGCACGCTTTGCGCCCAGGTGTATTCGGAGTTGGGGTCTGGCACCGTCTGGGCGTGTTCACCGCTGAATTCAGGAAAGGCCGCGAATTCGCGCTGGCGGCCTTCGCGCACGGCTTGCACCAGCGCCGGGTCCGTGTGGCTGGTGAAATACAGGAAGGGCGCGCGGCTGCCGAACTCCTCGCCCATGAAAATCAGCGGAATTTGCGGCGCCAGCAATTGCAGCACCACCGCGGCGCGCAAGCGTTCGGCATTCTCGGCCAGTTCCGTCAGCCGCTCGCCGCGCGCGCGGTTGCCGGTTTGGTCATGGTTTTGCAGGAACAGCACAAAGGCGGTGGGCGGCAAGTGGCTGCTGGGTTCACCGCGCGTGGCGCCTTGCCGGTATGGCGAGGGCTGGCCTTGATACAGCCAGCCTTCCGCCAGGCAACGCGCCAGCGACTGCGCGGGCCGCTCGGCGTAGTCAGCGTAATAGCCGCGCGATTCTCCCGTTAGCAGATGGTGCAGCACGTGGTGCGCGTCGTCATTCCATTGCGCGTCGTAGCCCTGCGTCAACAGGCTGGCGCGGTTGTCGTCGTTCTCCAGCACCAGATGCACATGGCGATGCGCAGGCACCTGGCCGCGCAGAAATTGCGCAAGCTCGATCAGCCAGCCGGGGTCTTCAATGGCATGCACCGCATCCAGGCGCAAGCCGTCAAAGCGGTACTCCATCAGCCAGTACAGCGCGTTCTCTTCGAAGTAACGGCGCACCGCGGGTTGCCGGAAGTCGATGGCAGGCCCCCAGGGGGTCGGCACGTCGTCGCGAAAAAACGGCGCGGCATATTGCGGCAGGTAGTTGCCCTCGGGGCCGAAGTGGTTGTAGACCACGTCCAGCATCACGCTCAGACCCAGCCCGTGGGCCGTGTCGATCAGGCGCTTGAGCGCTTGCGGCGGGCCATAGGCGGTGTCGGGCGCGTAGGGCAGCACGCCGTCGTAGCCCCAGTTGCGCGGCCCGGGAAAATCCGCGATCGGCATCAGTTCAATCACGGTAATGCCCAGCGCCGCCAACGCCGGCAGCCGGGCGGTCAGGCCGTCAAAGCCGCCGCTCAAGCCCACGTGCGCTTCGTAGATGACGGATTCGCGCCATGGGCGGCCGGACCAGGCGGGGTGTTGCCACGCATAGTCGTCCGGCGCGGCGACGATGCTGGCGCCGTGCACATCGCCGTCTTGTTGGCGCGAGGCCGGGTCGGGCACCAGCCGCCCATCGCCCAGCCGATACCGGTAACGCGTGCCGGGCGGGCAAGCGACGTCCGCCACGGCAAAGCCCTCGTCGTCAGGCTGCAAGGCAATGGGCGGCTGGCCGTCGACCAGCAAGGCCAAGCCCGGCGCGGCCGACGGCGCCCAGAGCCGAAAGCGCGTGCGTCCGTCGGGCAGGGGCAGCGCGCCGTGAGTGTAGGGTTCCGGCAGGACGGTCATGATGCCGCCCCGGGAATGTCCCCTGGCATGCACGCGGCCGACAACAGCACCAGGCTATGCGCTTGCACGATGATTTCCGGTTCGGAGACGGGGGCCGATGGCACGGGCGTGGCCGAATCCAGTTCGCGCAACCAGGGCAGCGCCGGTTCCGGCAGCGTGAAGGTGGCGGGTTCAGCGCCCGGGTTCAGCAACAGCAGCGTGATGTCGGCGCTGCCATCTTCACGCAAGGCGGCGCGGCGCAAGGCCATGGTTCGGCCTTGCGGGTCGTCCCAAGCGGCTTGGTCGATGGGGCCGCCGTCGGTGTCGAACCAGGCAATGGCGCTGACGCCCGGGCAGATTTCCTGCGCGGCGTCACCAAAACGCGCCGCGCGCAAGCTGGGGTGGTCGCGCCGCAATGACACGGCGCGCGCCACGAATTGGCTCAAGGCGCGGCCGGCGTCGCTTTGCGCCTGCGTCCAGTCCAGCCACGACAAGGGGCCGTCCTGGCAATAGGCGTTGTTGTTGCCGTCCTGGCTGTTGCCGAACTCGTCGCCCGCCAACATCATCGGTGTGCCGTCTGACAGGAACAGCGTGCCGAGCAGCGCGCGCTGCACCTGGCCACGGCGTTCCAGAATGGCCGGGTCGTCGGTGGCGCCTTCTACGCCCCAGTTGTGGCTGTAGTTTTCAGAGTGGCCGTCGTTGCCGTCTTCGCCGTTGGCTTCGTTGTGGCTGCCGTCGTAGCTCACCACGTCTTGGGTGGTGAAGCCATCGTGCGAGGCCACGAAGTTCACGCTGGCCCAGGGCCGGCGATGGCGGCGGTCGAACACATCGCGCGAGCCGCACAGGCGCGCCGCCATGTCGCCGCGCATGCCTTCATCGCCGCGCCAGTAGCGGCGCACGGTGTCGCGGTAGCGGTCATTCCATTCGGCCAGCGCGGGCGGATGGTTGCCCAGTTGGTAGCCGTCGGGGCCGATATCCCACGGTTCCGAGATCAGCTTCACGCCCGCCAGCGTTGGGTCTTGCAGCAAGGCGTCGAAGAAGCCCGAGCCCGGGTCAAAGCCTGTGCCCTCGCGGCCGAGCGTCACCCCAAGGTCAAAACGGAACCCGTCCACGCCGTAAGACGACGTCCAGTACCGCAAGGAGTCCATCACCATCTGCAAAACGCGCGGATGCGATAGGTTGACCGTGTTGCCGCAGCCGGTGTCGTTGATGTAATAGCGTTCTTCGCCGGGCATCAGCCGGTAATAGCTGGCGTTGTCCAGGCCGCGCCAGGACAGCGTGGGACCTAGCTCGCTGCCTTCGCAGGTGTGGTTGTAGACCACGTCCAGTATCACTTCCAGGCCGGCGGCGTGCAGGCGGCGTACGGCCTGGCGCAGATCATTCGGCCCGCGTTGCAGGTAGGTGGGCTCGGGCGCAAAGAAAGACAGCGTGTTGTAGCCCCAGTAATTGCGCAGGCCTCGTTCGATCAGGAAGCGGTCTTGCAGAAAGGCGTGCACGGGCAGCAGTTCCACCGCAGTGACGCCCAGCCGCTGCAGGTGTTCGATGAAGCGCGGGTCGGCCAGGGCGGCGCAGGTGCCGCGTATCGGCTGGCGCAGGTCTTCGCGCTGCATCGACGCGCCGCGCAGGTGCACTTCGTAGATCGTCGTGTCCGACCACGGCGTGTTTGGCGCTTTGCTGTTGCCCCAGTTGAACGGCACATCTTCAGTCACGATGGCCTTGGGCATGGCGGGCCCGCTGTCGCGGCGGTCCATCGACAGGTCGGCGCGGGCGTGGTTCAGCCGATAGCCAAAGAGCGCGTCGCTCCAGACAACCGGGCCGGTCAGGTGGCGCGCGTAGGGGTCCAGCAGCAGCTTGTGGGGGTTGAAGCGGTGGCCGTTGCGCGGGTCGTACGGCCCGTGGGCGCGGTAACCGTAGACCAGCCCGGGCTGGGCGTCGGGCAGGTAGCCGTGCCAGATTTCGTCGGTACATTCGGGCAGGTCAAAGCGCCGCAGTTCCTTGCGGGCGCGGGCATCGAACACGCACAGTTCAATGCGGGTGGCGTTGGCCGAGAAGACGGCGAAGTTCACGCCCAGGCCATCGCTGACCGCGCCCAGCGGGTACGGCTGGCCGGTGGTCAAGCGGGTCAATTGAGTGGGGTCCATGTTCAGCCTTCATGCGTGAAATAGAGGGTGGCAAGCGGAGGGAGCGTCAATGACAGGGACTGCGCGTGGCCGTGGGCGGACTCGGGTGCGGAGACGGCCGCGCCCTGGTTGCCTTGGCCCGTGCCGCCGTACCAGCCGGCGTCGGTGTTCAGGGTTTCGGTCCAGCGGCCGGCCAGTGGCACGCCCACGCGGTAGCCGTGGCGGGCGACGGGTGTGAAATTCGTCACCGCCAACACCATCTGCGCGCCGCTGCGCCGCAGGAAGGCGGCCACGCTGTTGTCGGCGTCGTCCATGACGACCCAGGCAAAGCCCTCGGGGTCGGCGTCCAGCGCGTGCAGCGCGGGGGTGTCGCGGTATAGCCGGTTCAGGTCAGCAACCAAGCGCTGCACGCCATGGTGGCCGGCGTCGTCCAGCAGGCTCCAATCCAGCGTGGCGTCGTGATTCCATTCGGCGGGCTGAGCCAGTTCGCCCCCCATGAACAGCAGCTTCTTGCCGGGGTGCGCCCACATGAAGCCGAAATATGCGCGCAGGTTCGCCAGCTTGGCGCCGTGGTCGCCCGGCATCTTGTTCACGAGCGAGCCCTTGCCGTGCACCACTTCGTCATGCGACAGCGGCAGGATGAAGCGTTCGGAATAGGCGTAGGCCATGCCGAAGGTGATGTCGTGGTGGTGATATTTGCGGTGCACCGGGTCTTCGTGCATGTAGCGCAGCGTGTCGTGCATCCAGCCCATGTTCCACTTGTAGTGAAACCCCAGCCCGCCATCTTCGACGGGCGCGGTCACGCCCGGCCAGGCGGTGGACTCTTCGGCCACGACGATGGCGTCTGGCGCCTGCTTGCGGATGGTGGCGTTCAGTTCTTGCAGAAAGGCCACCGCTTCCAGGTTTTCACGGCCGCCGTGCTGGTTGGGTATCCATTCACCCGGCTGGCGGCTGTAGTCGCGGTACAGCATCGACGCCACCGCATCCACGCGCAGCCCGTCGATGTGATAGCGGCGCAGCCAATGCATGGCGCTGGCGATCATGAAGGCTTTGACTTCCGTGCGCCCCAGGTTGTAGACCATGGTGTGCCAGTCGGGGTGATAGCCTTCGCGCGGGTCGGCGTATTCATACAGCGGCGTGCCGTCAAAGCGCGCCAGCCCGTGGGCGTCATCGGGGAAGTGCGCGGGAACCCAGTCCAGGATGACGCCGACGCCCACGGCGTGGCAGCGGTCCACGAAACGGGCGAAGGCGGCCGGCGGCCCAAAGCGGGCGGACGGTGCGAACAGACCTAGCGGCTGGTAGCCCCAGGAACCACCGAACGGATACTCCATGATCGGCATCAATTCGACATGCGAGAACCCCATGGCGTGCGCGTAGGCGGGCAGCTTGTCGGCCAGTTGGTCCCAGACGCAGCGTGCGCCGTCGGCCGCGATCCACGAACCGGCGTGCACCTCGTAGATGGAAATGGGAGATTGGCGCGCTTGGCGCGCACCGCGAGAAAGCATCCATGCATCGTCCGTCCAGGAATAGGGGGAGGGGTCGTCAACGATTGAGGCCGTGGCGGGCGCAGGCTGTGCGCGGCGCGCCATCGGGTCGGCCTTGAGCAAAATCGCGCCGGTCGCGTCGGTGATGGCGAACTTGTAGCAATCGCCCGCCGCGACGCCCGGGATGAACAACTCCCACACGCCCGCCGCATGGCGCAAGCGCATGGCGTGGCGGCGGCCGTCCCAGCTGTTGAAGTCGCCCACCACCGCCACGCGGCGCGCGTTGGGCGCCCACACGGCGCAGCGCAAGCCGGCCACGCCATCCATGTCGCCCAGCCGCGCGCCCAAGGCATCGAGTGCGGCGTGCCAGTCGCCGCCAGCCAAGCCTTGCAGCGTGTCGTCGGACAGCAACGGGCCAAAGGCGTAGGGGTCGGGCGTCAACTGTTCGGCGCCCGGCCATGAAATGGCCAACTGGTACGACGCGGGGTCGCCTGGGCGAGCGCCGGGCGCCGCGCCCGTGTACAAGCCATGGGCTTGCTCGTGCAAGGCGGTACGCGCGCCATCGGGCCACACGACCGCCACGGCGGATGCGCCCGGCGCCAGCACGCGAACCGCGCCATCATGCGGGCCCAGCACCGAAAACGGATCGGCGTGCAGGCCCGCGGCCAGCGCGGCCAGCGTGGCCGGGTCGACCTGACCGTCAGAGCGGGTTGCGCGTTCTTGCGGCGGCGTCTTTTGCGGCGAGGCGGTGCGTTGGCGGTTCATCGTGATTGTTCCTCGTCGTGGATGGCCGCGTGTTGCATGATGAGCTCGCGCGCCAGCCCCGTCAGCGCGCACAGCGGAATGGAAATCCAATCCGGCCGGTGGGCCGCTTCGTAGCTGACCTCGTAGGCGGCCTTTTCCAGCTGCGCCAGCTTGAGCAGCGTGCTTTCCTGATCGGCCGGCAGTGCAATCACGGTGCTGGCGGCTTCTTGGTAGCCCTGCAAAAAAGCTTCGGCCGCACGGTGGTTGAAGCGCGCCAGCAGCGCGTCGCGCAATTCCAGCGGCACGCCCGGTGATGCGGGTGAATCCGCCGGGCCCGCGTTCGCGTCGGTGGGTGCGCCGCCCAGCGGAGCGCCGCCCAGCGGGTCAGCGCGCGCGATGGACGCGGCCGCATAGTCAAACGAGCGCAGCATGCCCGCCACGTCTTTGTAGGGCGTGAAACGCAGCCGGCGCGATTCCATTGTCTGGATCGGTTCGCCTTCAAAATCAATCAGATACGCGTCCGTCTGCGCCACCAGCACCTGGCCCAGATGAAAGTCGCCATGCACGCGGATGAGCGGCGCGCCGGTCAGTGACTGCGCCATCGCGGTGACTTGCTTGATCAGCCGCGCGCGATGGTCGAAGAACCATTCGGCGCACGCATGCGACGGCGCTTCCAGCGTATCCAGCACGGCGCGCAGGTCGTCCGCCGCGCGGTCAAGCTGCGCGATGATGCGCGTGGCATGCTCGTCGGCGTCTTCCGCGGTGGCGGTGTGCACGGCAAACGTCTCGTCGTCGCTGGGTTGCGCCAGCACATTGTGCAGCTCGGCCAGACGGCGGCCGATGGTGGCCGCCACCACCGTATAGCCTTCCAGGCTGGCTTCGAATTCGTCAGGCGTCGCGTTACCCAGCAAGGCCGCGCCGAGCGTGCGCTTCAGGTAATCCAGCGTCCACGTCCAGGCGTCGCCTTCGTTCGTCACAAAGGCGTGCAGCACGGCCAGCGTGTGGGGCACGCCTTCCGAATCCACCCGCAGCACTTCGCCCAGCAACGCCGGAATGTTGGCGTAGCCCGCGCGGGTCAGGTAGCGCGTCATCTCGACTTCCGGCGACACCCCCGGCCGCACATTGCGCAGCAGTTTCAGAATGGCTTGTCCGCCGACAATGACGGAACTATTGGACTGTTCGCCGCTGATCCATTGCAGGGCAGGGTCGTCGCCCAAGTCCGTTTCAGCCAGCCCGGGTTCAGGCAGATAGCGGATGACGCCGGGCTTGTCGCCCGGCTTGCCGCCTTCGCGGCCATCCAGTTCGCCGCCGGCGCGCAAGGCGTCGACCACGCCCAGCACGAAGTCGGGTTGCAGGAAGGCGTCGGCCAGAATGCCGACCTCTGGCCCGCGGCGCACCCGCGCAATCGGGTACTGCACCTGGGCGGTTTCATCCCACACCAGCACGAACGGCGCTTGGGCGCGCAGGCCGGCCACGCCATCTTCGGGTTCGATCTCGGCCCAATAGGCTTCGCCGCTGGCGGTGTGAAAGGGCGTGGCATACGCCAGCCGTGCGCGGGCGGGCGCATGCTTGCCCGGGAACCAGCGCTGGCGCGCCAGGTATTCGGGCAGCACTTCGTTTTCCAGCACCGCGCGCGACGCATCCGTCAGCGACGCGCCGCCGCGCGACTTCAGCACCAGCGTCGTCAGCTCGGGCATCTGGGCGGGGCCGCTGGCGTGCCAATTCGGCGGCGCGGCGTCCACGCTCAGGTCCATCCAGTAAAAGCCATACGGCGGCAGCGTCAGCAGATACGGCAATTCGCCAATAGCGGGAAACGGCGTGCCGCCCAGCATTTCCACCGGCACGCGGCCGTTGAAGGCCTGCAATTGCAGTTCGACGGGTTGCGCGGCGTTCGACAGATTGGCCACGCACAGAATCGTGGTGTCGTTCCATTGACGCAGGTACGCCAGAATCTTGCGGTTGCCGGCCAGGATGAAGCGCAGCGTGCCGCGCCCGAAAGCGTGCGTCTGGCGGCGCTGGGCCAACATGCGGCGCGTCCAGTTCAAGAGCGAATGCGGGTCGCGCTGCTGCGCTTCCACGTTGACCGCCTCGTAGCCATACAGCGGCCCCATCAGCACGGGCAGCGGCAGGCGTTCGGGGTCGGCGCGCGAGAAGCCGCCGTTGCGGTCGGGCGACCATTGCATCGGCGTGCGCACGCCATCGCGGTCGCCCAGATGCACGTTGTCGCCCATGCCGAGCTCGTCGCCGTAGTACAGCACCGGCGTGCCGGGCATGGACAGCAACAGGCTGTTCATCAGTTCGACGCGGCGGCGGTCGCGTTCCAGCAAGGGCGCCAGGCGGCGGCGGATGCCCAGGTTGATGCGGGCGCGCGGGTCCGCCGCGTACACGCTCCACAGATAGTCGCGTTCGCGGCTCGTCACCATTTCCAGCGTCAGCTCATCGTGGTTGCGCAGGAAGATCGCCCATTGGCAGGTGGCCGGAATGTCGGGCGTCTGCCGGATGATGTCGGTAATCGGGAAGCGGTCTTCCTGCGCAATCGCCATGTACATGCGCGGCATCAGCGGAAAGTGGAACGACATATGGCATTCGTCGCCGGCCCCGAAGTATTCCTGCGCGTCTTCCGGCCATTGGTTGGCTTCGGCCAGCAACAGGCGGCCGGGGTATTCGGCATCGATCACCGCGCGAATCTGTTTGAGCACCTGATGCGTTTCCGGCAGGTTCTCGTTGTTGGTGCCTTCGCGTTCCACCAGATACGGCACGGCGTCCAGCCGCAGCCCGTCCACGCCCATATCCAGCCAATGGCGCATGACGGACAGCACTTCCTTTAGCACCTGCGGGTTGTCGTAGTTCAGGTCGGGCTGATGGGAATAGAAGCGATGCCAGAAATAGGCGTTGGCGACGGGGTCCCACGTCCAGTTGGATTTTTCCGTGTCGCAGAAAATGACGCGGGTGCCGGCGTAGGCTTTGTCGTTGTCGGACCACACGTAGAAATTACGCGCCGCCGACCCCGGGCGCGAGGTGCGCGCCCGCTGAAACCAGCGATGCTGGTCCGACGTGTGGTTCACCACCAGTTCGGTAATGACGCGCAAACCGCGCGCATGCGCCTCGCGGATCAGCTTGCGCACGTCGGCCACCGTGCCGTAATCGGGGTGCACGCCGCGATAGTCGGCGATGTCGTAGCCATCGTCACGCCGGGGCGAGGGGTAGAACGGCAGCAGCCAGATCGTGTTCACGCCCAGGCTGGCGATGTAGTCCAGCTTCATGATCAGGCCGGGCACATCGCCCACGCCATCGTCATTGGAGTCAAAGAACGACTTCACATGCAGCTGATAGATGACGGCGTCCTTGTACCAAAGGCTGTCGTCTTTGAGCGGTTGGGTTTCACTGATCATGGGTATGGGCTCCGGGCGGCGTCAGCCATTAAGCGACAGCCGCCAGATGCGATAGGGTTGATCGGGGGACAAGGTCACCGCGCGCGTCGCATCGCGCCAGGTGTCGCGGGTGTCCGTCAGCAAGTCTTCGGCTTCCAGGTGATCGGGGCGGGTTGCACGGGCTTCTGCGCCGGGGCTCACGTCAAACAGCCAAAAAGGCGTTTCCACGTAGGCGGTCTGCGGGTGGAACGGGTCTAGCGAGATCACCGTCAGCACCACATTGCCCAGCCCCGGCGTGGCTTTCACAAAGGCCAGCACGCGGTCGTTGCCACTGGCCATCGCCGTCAGCCCGCGATGGGTTTGCAGCGCGGGGTTGGCATGGCGAATGTGATTCAGGCGTGTGATCTCGGCGCGGATGTTGCCGGGCTGATGCCAGTCGCGCGGGCGCAGTTCGTACTTTTCGGAATCCAGGTATTCCTCTTTGCCTGGCACCGGGGCGGCTTCGCAGAGTTCGAAACCGCTGTACAGCCCCCACAGCCCCGACCCCATCGCCGCCAGCGCCGCCCGGATCAAGAAGCCCGGCCGCCCAGACGTTTGCAAAAACACGGGGTTGATGTCGGGCGTGTTCACAAAGAAATGCGGACGGAAGAAATCGGCCGGCGGCGGCTGCGAAATCTCTTCCAGATAGGCTTGGAGCTCGGCGCGCTCATTGCGCCACGTGAAGTAGGTGTACGACTGCGTGAACCCCACCTTGGCCAGCCGGTACATCATCTTGGGCCGGGTGAACGCTTCGGACAGGAACAGCACGTCGGGGTGCTGCCCATGCACTTCGGCGATCAGCCATTGCCAGAAGGGCAGCGGCTTGGTGTGGGGGTTGTCCACCCGGAAAATGCGGACGCCTTGGTCCACCCAGAACAGCACCACGTCGCGCAGCGCGCGCCACAGCGCCAGCTTGCGGGCGCGGCGGGGCGGCGAACCATAGAACGAAACATTGACGATGTCCTGATACTTCTTCGGCGGGTTCTCGGCATAGCGCAGCGAGCCATCGGGCCGCCACGAAAACCAGTCGGGGTGTTCGGCCAGCCAGGGGTGGTCAGGCGAGCACTGAATGGCGAAGTCCAGCGCCATCTCCATGCCATGGTCGTCGGCCGCGCGCACCAAGCGCAGAAAGTCCTGCAAGCTGCCCAGCTTGGGCTCGATGGCGTCGTGCCCGCCATCGGCAGAGCCGATAGCGTAGGGGCTGCCCACATCGTCCGGGCCGGCAATCAGACTATTGTTCGGCCCCTTGCGGTTGCGCAGTCCGATGGGATGAATGGGCGGCAGGTACAGCACGTCAAAGCCCATTTCGCGGATGTCGGGCAAGCGTTCAATGACGTCATCAAACGTGCCGTGGCGGCCGGACTCGCGCGCCTGCGAGCGTGGGAACAGCTCGTACCAGGCGCTGTGGCAGGCTTCGGGGCGGTCCACCCACACGGGGAACGGCTCGGGCGTGACGGATTCAAAGGCGTGCGCGTCCAGCTCGCGCATGGCGCGGGCCAGTTCAGGGCTAAGCAAGTGGGCGATCTGGTCGTCGGTGGGCGGGGAATCTCCCAGCGTGACGCCGGTTTTGGCATTGGGCTTGGCCTTGGGCAGCGCCGCCAGGGCGCGCTTGACGACCGCCACGCTGCCCCCTGCGTCAGAACCCTTGCCCGCGCGCTTCTCGGCCTCGCGCAGCAGCAACACGCCTTCAACCACCTCCAGGCGCACGTCCACGCCAGCGTGATGTTTCACTTCGATGTCATGGCGATAGGTTTCCCAGACGTCGAACCATGCCGCCACCTGGAACTCGTGCGGGCCAATGCGGCGCGGACGAAAGCTGGCTTGCCAGCGGTCATTGGCGACAAGCGCAAGCGGCGCATGGCTCCAGCCGGCTTCGTCGGCCGCGCGCCAGCGCAGTTCGCCTGCGATACGGTCGTGGCCGTCCATCAGCAGGTCGGCCTGCACGACGATGCGTTCATGCACCACGCACTTGATGGGCAGGGCGCCGTCATTGACGGCGGGCGACACATTTTCGATTGCGATGCGCAGGCCGGCCCCGCCTTCGGTGCGTGGGCCGGGGTGGCGCGACGCCTCGCGCACGGGCGGCATGGGGCTGATCGTCAGCAGCGCGCAATCG
>Ga0256776_1000053_pt1 | contig 18188 bp, 3 predicted proteins | sample MC6MC0927MT_FD_186069 | JGI IMG/M metagenome (GOLD analysis project Ga0256776, IMG submission 186069) | Metatranscriptome of enriched soil aggregate microbial communities from Iowa State University, Ames, United States - MC6-MC0927-MT... | ecosystem: Environmental > Terrestrial > Soil >... | reverse complement strand
ATTTCTAAGTGCATGCTGAAGGACGGATAATTGTAGAACATCGATGAGCATATTTTTAATATGACTGATATTTTTACCACAGACATATTATAATTTTCCATTCCATGTACTCGGTCTGTACGGCCATTTCGGTCATTTATCAAGATTCTTGTATTTCTATTGTCGGCCTTCGTCTCCGTCGTTCAGTGGTTCACTCCTCTCGAATTGGGCTTATGCACCACAAATCCAATTCCATCCCCCAGACATCATTCACTCATCTCATCGTCAACCTGCTCAGTCGAAATTCAAGTGGTGCGACGAACATTGACTCTGTTGGTAGCAATACTGAGTGAGCTGATCGCAGCAAGATTCGTACCATCTCCTGTCACGTCGCACTGTGCAACAGCAGGCTCCTGGGCTTCATCATCATTGACGTTGTACCACCTCCGACTCACTTCATCCTGCTATCATTCTGCCTTTTGACGCAGCACACTGAAACACTTGCATATCATCATCATCATGCAGCAGCCACAACAGCAGCGGCCTCAACCTCAGCCTCAACCCTTCCAAGCCACTCCACATTGGACCTCACGTTCACTCAGTTTCAATAGTCCAACACTCACTCGACGAAACCATGCTGGATCAAGAGGAGAGCGAAGATGGAGTCGGAGACGACAATCAAGGACGGATGAGATGATGATGGATGATGGACAGATGGAGGATGTCACGATGGGTGTGGGACAGTCAGCTGAGAAGATCCCCTCACCGACTGATGCAATCGCTCACCTCAAGTCACTGTGCACTTTCGATTTCCATCATGCAGCCTCATTCGTCGAGCAACGGTGTGGTATCACGTTGGCATTGGAACAGAAACCTCGAGCTCCCGACATTGATTCAAATCAAGCTGACCAACAAGCCTCGGCACTTCGGAAACGGATTGGACGATTGGCCTCCATCCTGCTGCATGCACCGACGACGAATAACATTGCAAGTCATGGTCTGTCCTTACCCGAGTTGCCACCTCATCCTCCACGACGTGGCAGTTTGGCACCCTCAAGTGAATCGATCCCATCCATCGCACAACAGCCGGCACTGCCAATCTTTCTCAACATCATGCAACAATTGAACGAACAATGCAATGACCTATTGGAATATGCACAATATTTGTCCAATGTTGTCTCATCCTCGTCGTCTTCTCGTAGCAGTGATGTTTCTCCTCCTGTGACTCGCAGCATGAGTGCTAAGCCGAGTCATTTCCCTGCCTCCCTTGCCTTCCACGCCTCTCATCTCTACGCCTTGCTTGAGTGCAGCTTGCCACTACTTGGTGATGTGTTACAACGGTTGGATGAGGCAGAGACGAACAGCATCGGCCATGGGATGGGGCAACAATACGGTGGATCAACTTGTGTACCACATCGTGATGGGTTCAGTTGTGACACTGAGATCAGTCAGCTCGTTCAATCGTTGCTGACATTACTGTGTCGACTGGCCAAGCAGCAGCAATTCGATGAGGATGAACGAAGGAAGCAGGTTGGTGAGCCATGGACCCCTTCTTCATTCCGTGGAGCATCCCTTCGACGTATGATTGCATTGTTGCGTGAAAGTCGACAATTCACAACGACAGTCCATCGAGGGGGTGGAAATGTTGGAATGGCCGGCGGCGGCAGTGCTGCAGCGACTGTGTCGTCTGCACAAATGAGTGGAGGCGGAGGTAGCAAGTTGCAGACGATACTCATACCATTCGTACAACAAGTATTGACAGGAATATTCGTTGAGTTCGCTGTTGAGGCAAGGACGAATGCAGAGAAAGCTGCAACTGATCCAACCGCTCAACATGCTGCATCTGACTTGTCACCAAACAATCTGACGATGACCTATGCGGAGTTTGTGCACTTCTATACATGCTGTCATCCACCTCCGTTTTTGAGAGGGCCAGCTGCACCATCTGCCATGGGAACGCCGGTTGCTGCTGCGTCATCATCGGCTGCAAGTCAGCCACATCAACCTCCTCATCAGACCGCCGTTCATTCAGTCACTCCTCCAGCTGCATCACAAGCCACCGCCATGGCTGCGTCAGTTTCATCTCCCAATCAACCTCAACCTCCAACCTCTCCCGTAGCCGCTGGTGTTGCCAGTGGTGCGACATCCCCAGCGCCAGCAAGCAGTGCATCGAGCAATGAAGTGCCAGTCAATATTGTTCGGCCCATCCATCGTTCACATACTGCACAAACATTCGATGACGTAGCTGCAGCGGCGAGACAAGCTCACACACAACAGTCTTCTCGTCTTCCGACTGGCGTGAGTCACGCAACAGCGGATGATAGTATCGCATCATTCCCTATTTCCGCTGTGCAGCTACATGCTGATGCATCCTTCCGTAAGGCTCTTCTTTCTTGCGCACGTAGTAGCAGCGCACTTGCTCAAGCATACGTCTCTGCTTCCTCTTCATCTCGCTCCGGCTTAACGTTGGATTTGCAACAATTCTTACAATGGAACTTGGAAGGATTTGTGGAGAATGCACGAGCAAAATTAGAAATGATGAGAAATTTGGAAAAGAATTGGCCATGGATCGATGAAGATGAGAAGGAGAAGGCGAAGGAGAAGGAAAAGGAAGTGGATGAGACAGGAAAGAAGGATGTGAAAGCAACGATGCAGGAGGAGGAAGAAACAGCTCGAGTGGCGATTGCAGATTTGGTACAAGAGATTCAAGATACTTACGCAAGCTTGTTGCAGCATGTATTCCCTGCACCCGTCCTACCGTCTGCTGCTCCTACTGACACAGGTGATGAAAGTAAGCAACGTACCAGTGTGGATGACATGAACGTTGGCAATGCATCATCTTCTACATCCCCACCACAGTCCCACCCATCTAACCTCAATCATGCATCTCAATCCTTAGTTTCCTCCTCGATTCCTCGACTGCTGGAATCGGAAGCCAGATGGACTCATCATCCACGAAGGAACGAACATCGACAATTCCTTCAAACATTCATGCAAGTGGATGAAGATGAGGAGGAGGAACGTGATGCAAAAAGGAAGCATCTGAAGGAGCAGATGTCGTCTACTGAGGCCAAGAGAGCAGAGCAAAGTCGAATGGAGACGAAGGAAGATGCAAGGATGGGGATGGCAGAGAAAGAAAAGAAACACACAGCTGACCTAGAGTCAGTTTTACACGTTGATGAAGCCACACGGCTCCCACCACGCCATTCAACGACTCAAGCCTACTCTGCTGAAATTTTCTCTCCATCCATGCCACTGGCATCTGTACGGAAATTTGGACAGGAGTCACGAATGGATGAAAGCGCCAACGAGGAAAAAGCGTCGAAAGAGACTGCACAAGCACGTGCGCATCATGACGAGAAACAGAACGGAGAGCAACCATCGCCATCTCATCCTGCTGCTGAGACCGAAATGGACGAGCCATCGAAACCAATGGCACAATCATCCAGTCCCTCGCGCCCTGTACGTCCACTCCATGTGGTCGTATCCACTCCATCGTCAGCAGCGTCGAGCCCCGCGATTCGACCATCAGACACATCGACCAGCACGACCTCTTCTATCCCTACTTCACTTTCCTCCGTCTTCCCTGGAGGTGAGCTCGAAGCACCCGCTCGATGTCTCAGTACCCTCTTCCTTCGATGCTTGAGTGAGATGGGTGGCGGGTCGGCCAAGAAACAGTTGGAAGCATGGCCGTTGGCATTGAAAGCGGAGAAGGCATATGCAGCTGCATGTATCAAACATAATCATTTGACAGAGGAAGCATTCAAGTATGCGAGTAGTGTGGCAGCATTACAACTCCTTCGACTCTCACTCAATGTTCATCCACGAACTGGTCTGCCACGCACTCGATGTCTCACGCATCCAACTTGCCCTCATTGGCTCAAGTCACTGGTGAGTAGCACGTTCAATGATGTGCGAACTCCACTGTTGGCTATTCTAAGAAATAAGGAGGAGGAAGAAGAGAAATTGAAAGCGATACGAATAGAAAGACAACAGGATCTGGAACAGGGACAAGGTGGAGACACTCACATGAGTCAATCCAATGAGACGGAGATGAAGATGCAATCTGAGTCCGAGTCGACGTCAACTGCGCCAACGCCCACCACTCTCACTCGCACAACATCTGAGCGTAAATGTATGTCAGCTATTCGACGCTTCCATCATCAGGCAAAACAAATTGCTACAAGGATTCATCGCAATTCCATCTATCTCGTGCGAGGATTAGATGAGATGAATCGAGATATCGGTAGTGGAGATGCAAGCATGGAGTCACGCTCAGAGCCCTCAATGGCTGAGCGAGATGGAGGCTCGAAGGAGATGAATATGAGCACAGGCGGCGCTGAACAACGTCGAATCGAGCAACGACGTGCAAGTGTTTTCACACTCTCACGTGGAAGTTCCATGATTCAAGACAACGATGCAGAGGATCGGTCATCGCCACATGAAGGTGATCCAGCTGCCACAAAACGACAGAAATCACAACATGCACAGGATGTAGTACCGTTACCACCACGGTTGGCTCACTTGGATACATTCAGGAAGGCCGAGCCAAGTATGACTGAGGCAACGGCAAGCGAGTCAACAACGACACATCCATCCGTTCGAAAAGAGCAACATGATTCTTCTTCGACTCTTCATCCTCCCACCTCGCGACGTGGCACATCCGGAGGTGGCGCAGCAATGTCACAGAAGGATCAGCAACAGCAACAGCAACAGATGGCCGATGCATTGCGTCGTCGACGTCATTCAGTGTTGACGATCAGTCGTCCAGCAGTGGAGAAACAGCCAACGAAGAAGGGCCCCCGAGCGGAAGACATGGATGTGGGCGAAGAATCGTCGGAAGAAGAGGAGACAGAGAAGAAAGCAAGCAGCAGTGGTATCAGTGACTATCTGGCAGGAAAGTCACAGCGAACATCACCAGTTGGTGGTAGTGCTGGTGCTTCATCTTCATTGTGGTCATCTTGGGCGAGTGCCACAGCGAGCACACAGACGAGAGCTCCATACAACAGTAAGTGGTTGAAGAAATTGGTACATTGGAGCGGACAAGAAGCATCGACTGCCGGTAACCAAATAGATGCGAATCTCACGTCGACTGGTCATTCTGATCTCCCCTCCCCAGTTAAGTGCGCCCTTCGGGACTTATTGGAACCAAGCATTCATCGATTCCAATCTGTCTGTCTTCTCCGTGTCAAGCTACTTTCCTGTCTCAACACATGCTTCCATGAAGGATACACCGATGCCATCATTGACTTGGTCTTTCCTCTATTGCATGATTGTATGCGCCGATATCATGATGAGGATGCCCATCTATTACACTATGGCAAGTTGGTACTTCGTGGTCAAACAATGAAACAAGTCCTACTACATTTTTACAAACATCTGGTCGCCGCGATTAATCAACAATTTCAACCATCAACAACGCCTCCATCAGCGATTTCGCCACCATCTGTATCAGTGACACCATCATTGTCATCCATGCGTCAACTCTCTGGAGCCTCAAGTGTTGGTTCAACGGCACATGCACATGCTTCAGCTCCAATTGCCTATTGTGACATCGCCTGGCAACGTGTTCGAAATTGCCTCCGACTCCTGTCGATTGATTTCGTAGACGAAGATACGGATGTACTTGTTGGATGTGGAGCATTTGCCAGTTTATTCCGAACGATTCAACACATCGACCAATCCATCCAAGCGGCGGTGTCTGTGTCTGGTACTGCAGAGGTGGAGATGATATCTTCACAGACGGGTGGATGGCCAAGTAGCACATTCACCACACCAAAGATTCCTTCACGGCCACTCTCACGACAAGTGAGTACATCGTCTTCAATCTTTGACCAACAATCGACAGCACCAGCCCTCCCACCAACACTTCAATATGCGGCTGCATATCATCTTAAATTCCTCTCTTGGCAGGTGCTTAAAACATTGACGCTGTTCGTGTTGGCACAACAGCAACAGCAACAACAGCAGCAGCAGCAGTCAGGATCGAAACCAATGACGCAACCAGCCATTGGTCGTGATGGTCAACAGGCCACAGCGAATAGTCCCAATGCTGTGCTGTTGAGCAGTGTTGCCCGACAATTCGTCACGCTCATACTCCATCAGTTAACACTCCTGTCCTCCACTCCATCTCGCCTCTCCCTGCAGCATGATGATGGCAGCTTGATGTATACGATGGATCTAGCTCGAGTCTTGTGGCATTTCGCTCGGCATCGTCGTATCGCTCATCCATTGCAACTCATGCAAATGCTTCAATTGAGCAGTGTCGCACCACCAACCATCCAGACGGTCATTGTACAATTGGTCACACAGGAGATGCATCGAATCAAACCTGAACAGCTGGATCAGGATGTCCAAGCAGCGACCGGATCCGGACACACAACGACGGAATCGAATGCACCATCGTCGACTTTTTCACAACACACATCCAACCTTCCTCCATCTGCTTCCACATATTTCGTGGAGCAATTGTTACAGAGAATCGGATCCAAGCTGGTTGCTGATAGTGTCATTCCATGCTTGTGCCATCAAGCAGGTGTGACGATGCCCCCTTTGAAAACGACACCATCCCCATCCACTCCCCCAACCGACACAACAACGACACCAGCGGCTAGTCATCGTCGTGCACCGAGTGGTAGGAGCATACTGGATATGGGTGGTGGACTCTTCTCACCTCTGGTTCCGAACACGCGTTTACCATTCAGTGTGCATATGTCACGAATGGGTGGGAGTCTCAGTGAGGAGGAGCATGCGGGTGATGCCGAAGCGGATGCTGACATGATGGATGTGTCCCATTCGGATCAGGGTGAATCTCGGCAACCCGACCAACACCAGCAGCAACACGAATCAGCTCGCCCCTTTAGCCCGCATCTGACGAGCCTCCCATCATTCGGTGAGGATACACGTCCGCCATTCTGGCATGAGAGCGGCTATCAGACCTGGAGGCATTATCCACATTTCTATGCGAGTTGCAATCAAGCCACGATCACATTGTTGGAGGAGATGGTTGTGGCATTGAGAAGCTTGTGTCGAGAAAGACATTGGAGAGGAGTCATCATGCCAATCCTTCATGCACAGGTAGCGCGCTTACCACAGTCGTTGCGCGTACTTGCAACTATCGATGAAGAGTCACGATCGTCCAACGGCAATGGGAGCAATGCAACACCACCAGCGAAATCCTCCATCGATTCCTCGACCAACGAACTTCTCGCGTCCATCCCCCTCCAATTCGCGTCGTTGGCAGCGTTGGGTAGCTTGACCTTCCAGCTTCGTCCTGGTGCATTCGTTGAAGTGCTTCTGCAAAATGGTGTCGGTTGTCGAAGGATACGTGGAGTTGTCTCGATGGTTGATGAACATCTGTGTCGAGTATTGGTACAAGTGCAACCATCGAGACCAATGGAACTGCCAAGGCCTTACCACACAACATCCAAATCCAGTAAAGGCTCCAAAGCTGATGCCGCGGCTTCATTTGATGCAGGACATGAATTTCATCCATTGGATCCAACTGAGCTCGAATTCTCCTTTGATCAAGTCAAGGTGCTCCCACCACTCTCGCCACCACTCATCACGATGAATGTGACAACAACGACACAAGTAGATGAGTTGAATCGGATCATTCGAGATGCAATGCAATCGACGATTGAGATGTGCGATCATGGATCAAAGCGAGGAGAGAATGGTTCAACTTCGAGTATCAAACTGTCAGATCGATCGGAAATGTTACCACTACTGGGGATGCAAGTACAGAAGTTGCTTTTGCACTTGCTCATGTCACAGCTGTCATGTTCGCTCGCACATGGTAAAATGCGCACACGACGATCGGAGCATGTATCAACCGCCAGTCACACCTTCTCACCATTTGGAAGCCCGACACTCTCTCCAACATCCGATGCGATGGCCATGCAGCCAGAACTCTCGCCAACGACATTCAATCTTGGTGGTGGCAGTGGTGGCACCTCAGCAACAGGTGGTGAATCCTATCAATTTGCACAATTATCACCGATACTGGATATCTCTCCGTCACCTGAACCAGAGTTGCAAACGATCAATGCACAAGCAGGACAACCTCAAGAGCAAGGTTCCATTCTTTCACATATGCAGCAGGGTCAACAACAGACAACGGAGAGATCAGTGAATGTTGCATTGCCTCCACAACTGTCACCGATGCCTTCTCCAGGTGCATCACCCACACCTTCCCCTACACCATCTACGTCAAGCTTCAGCATGCAACTTTTCCCGATGGCTGCATCAAGCGCACCAACGTTCACTCTGGACTTTGCATCGTTACTCCCACTGGTGCTGTCCATCTCCAATCGATTGGATCATACTCTCATCTCACTGTCGCTTCATGAGTTAGAACAAAGCAGCAGTCTCTTCTCTCGTCGACTTCTTGAACTATTACGAGCGGAAGCGAAGCATGCACAACGATGGGCACCGACGGATACATCGATGAGTGAGAGTATGGATGGACGAGCGAGTCCATTGTTAACGAGCAATGTACAGATGGCATTACAAACCTCGGATCGACAACGTGTCAGCTTCATACCTCTGTCACAGTTGCAAGCTGATGCGTCTTCCGCATCATCATCATCATCATCTGGCATTCTTACATCCCGTCAGATGATCAAGGCGGCACTTCAACATTTCTTCCAGTCTCATCCAGGTGCATCTCGTGTCAATCGTCAGACACAACTACTGCCACGATTATTACTGTTCCCACTCCTTGCGACTCCACCAAATGAAACAGTGTCGTCTGATGCAAGTATGCAACCATCATCAGGTCCCGATGAGAGTGGAGTCATCATCGTTCAATTGCCCACGCACACTCCCAACAGTGAACGAGCAGAGTCAAAGGAGATGGCACCAAGAAGCCGAGGAAGTTTGGCTGCGGCGGCAGATGATCCATCCGTGCCTCGATTGCTCAGTCTGTCTGATTTTGGCCTGTCTGAATCTTTGTCGCGTCTGTTACTACCGTTACCCAGCCAGCATGAGCACGAGGAAGAAGCAGAAGCGGAAGTGGTGGAAGTCGTTGTTGGTGAGTCATGCCGACCGGAGATGTGGGGTGAGAAACGATGGGAGGCAGCGATGGAGGAAGCAACCATTGGTGGAGCTCTGCCAGGTGCACCAGGTGAGGGTGTTGACAGTGCGGCAGCAGCGACTACGGCAACCACTCCACGTCGTGCTCCATCTGCCGCCTCCACGCTTCCATCCATCATCCCTGAACCAGGTCATTTAGCGCTGATGAGACGTCGAGTCATCATTGGTCCAAATGGGCAAACTGGTGTACTCACGTCCATCACTCCCGCTGCATCACGCCATACAAGTCCACAGCCAACGACCAGCCAGAGACGGCTGAGAAGTGAGACAGTGAGGGAAGAGCCATCATCACAAGAAATGGATATTGATATGCCACAACAACATGAAAGCCCACAATCACCAAATGCTGTTGAACCGACTGTATCGGCTGGCGGAATGGGTGCGGTATCACCGCCACCGCCATCCTCCATTGGCTCCGTCATCACATCCCCTTCTCCCGAAGTTCCAGCACCAGCCTCTGCTACTGCCACTGCCACTGGGTCACCACAAGCCTCGCCACCTCTTTCCAACCTTCAGGCCAAATATGTTCGCACTACAACCCAGGAGGAGCGCGCTTCATTGGTCGCGCATATCGCTGCCGTTGCTCATGAGCAAAGTCGTGATCCTGATCAATGGCAACTATACGACTGGGTGGATGCACGTGATTCATATGGCGATTGGTACCTGGGTCAAATCATCGGCTGGAAAGGCTCGTTGTCCAATCCTCGTCAACATGTATTGATCCATTTTGTTGCATGGGATGATATGTATCGTGAATGGATCCCGATGTCCACACTCGCCACACCTGGATCCCAACCGAAGCCCACCGATCGAATTCGTCTGCCATCACTGTTTGAGGCAGCACTAGTACGATTGGAGAGTGATCGATTCATTCGCAAGGTGAAGATCTATGGCAAAGCAGTCATCGAGCGATTACGAGCGGAACGTGATGAAGCTGCAAGAATATTGGCGAAGGATTTGAGGAGACAAGTAGCAAGCATTGCAATGAGTGATGCATACTCCTATCCACTCACGCATGCAGTTGCAAGTACAGGTGGCACTCTCGTACACAAGGTTGACACCTCGCCTCCTCATATTGGCACTGAAGTCCTGTTGACTGCTGGTTGTATCGATCTATTGAGTTTGCATCAATTGGGACGAGGCTTGTTGGATGTGCCAACTGAATATGCGATCGGTGATCGTCTCATGGTATTGGACACCGTGAACAAGCTGTGTGAGGCACAGATCTTAGACTGTCGATTATTGGATGGTGGATCATTGTCAGGAAGCGGTGTTGGATTGATTCGGATCCACTATGTTGGATGGCCATCCAAATGGGATGAGACTTTACCGACAAACTCGGATCGAATTCTCACGAAGAAAGGTTTAGGAGCAGCTGCATCCGCATTCCATCAGCGCAAGTCACGAAGGCATGGAGGCAGTAGTTTGGGCAGGAAGGATGCAGTGAGTTGGCATGGGATCGGTGGGCATGGTTCACAATTGATCGGACTAGTTGGCCAGCGTGCAGTCATCACGAAATTGGCTCGTGCTCCACGCCATGTAGCGGATAGCCGGAGCCATGAATCTGGAGATGACAGTGGTGGACAACGATTCGAGACATTGGCACAAGTACAGTTACTCGATCGTGACTACGGCAGTTTACTCTGCTTTTGGACACGATTGGAATTACTACGAAGATTGGATAAGGTTGACACACCACACATCTCCTTGCCGGCATTGTTGCAGTTGGATTCGAAACAGGTTGCCAATGCATTGGCACAGCGGGAATGTAAGATGATTGGAAGAAGGTGCTCACAATTGTTCCAAGCAATGATCAAAGCGAATGTCACAACTTCATCAACCGTCAATGCAGCCATGTCACAGACAACAGGGAAGAGTTCCGATGCAGCGCAGTCTCACCAATCGACTGCAGCAGCAATGATGGAACATCTCGATCTTCCTGCAACTCAAACCGTTTTGGAAGCAGCACCATCTCCCATCTCACCAACGTTGCTGATCGCCGCTGGAGCAGACGAGGAAGTGCCGAACATGCTGTCACCGACATGGCCAGCAGCATCTCTACCTGCATTACCGTCGCCACAGAAGGCTGACCCATCCACTTCAGCCGCGGCATCGGCACTCCTCACATCCTTCACAGAGATGCTCTCCTCCCTGCATCAATCATCTCATCGCATCATTGAATCTACTTCACCTTGCCCAAGTGGTGTACAACTGACGGCAACCACCCCGCATAATATTTGTGAATCAACCATCGTGCTCCATCCAAATCATCGACCAACGTTGGATGAGAACGCGGTGCAACAGGCGGAAGATAGGTGGAAGAGACAACATACATTCAAGCCTGAGCCACCAATGGAGCAGAAAGAACAAGAACAAAAAGAAGATCAACCATCTCAATCAACTCCATCGACAAACAACAACAACAACAATGCGAACGACGCAGAAACAGTACCAACAGCGATGGAACTGACATCAGCTGGTGTGGCAAGTACGGGATTTACTGGAAGTGAGGAGACGAGCTCAGCGACACATGCTCCCATGAGTCGTCGATACAGCTCCGATCCAACAGGGACAATGGAGGAACCAACCGATCCGACTATCAATGATGCGGCAAGTGCTGACCCACTCGTTCTACAAGCATGGTTGAGTGAGCGACAAGAACGTCAACCAACAACGGCCGAGATGGATAGGCTCAACTTGATCGGTGCGTTGACAACATTGGTGCTACATGAGCCATCGCTGGTTGCATCGGGCTCAGATTCTGCAGCACCTTCACCACGGGCACAACTATCCACATCCCAGCTTGATCTCAGTGGTGAACGTGTGGCATTCCTTCGTTCTCGTTGCAGTGAGTTGGTTGACAAGGTCCAATCTCATCTTTCGTCAATCTCGCATCGTTCATCTTCCGATCCTCCGGCGCATGCATCGATCCAAATTGTTCGACCCGGCCAGATCGTTCGATTGAGCTCATCCCACCCAGGCTGTGGATCCTTGGTTGTGGCATGGACACGTAGCTCCCAACCGAATTTTGAAGTCGACTTTGTTGAAAGTGTCGAGGAAGCGGAGCAGAGACGCAAGGAGATGGAGAGTGGAGGAGCAAGAGCAGGAGCAGGCAATGGTAGGAAGCATCATCCGACTGAATTGGCTGGAGAATGGTATGGATCACCATCACCATCTCCGAGACTTCCTGATAATGTCACCATGCTAGATTCACCAACCGCATCCCATGATCAACCACAGCAACTGTCATCCACGTCACATGTGAATGAGAATGAAGCAGTGGATCCATCAACTGTCGTCCCATTGGTGCGTCTCAAGCACGTTCCGGTGCTTCGTGCAGGTGCCTCTCCATTATTGCTGCCCAACTCAGTCTATCTCGTCAGTGCGTCGACAGGCTCCAAGAAGCGACAGATTGTTGATGATGCCGAGGAGGCGGATGATGATTTCAGTATTCTCACTCTACCATTCTCCACGAAGAGCTTTGAATCACTCCTCGCATTCGGCGAGCTACTCCTACACCTTCGTCGTGAATGTCGTACGAATACTTCGATCAACATGAGCCGTGACCCCCTCGACGATCTCGATTTGTTGCTCCTTCAACTGTCGAAGGAAGTCATTGAATTCCTGGCATCATTCCAACGAATGTGTCCATGGCCCTCCGCACAATTCAAAGGGCGCTGCTTCGAGTTGCTGGCACATTTACTACTGGAGTGTACGAGGAGTATCCAAGTGGAATTGGAGGAGTCCAAAGCGGAATCGCCACCAACCATCGCCGCACAATCCCAAGATCGTCGCACACTGCCTTCACCGCTTCTCGCAGCATTGCATACACAATCATGGAGTTGGACTCATGTGTTCGTATCGGAGCTTCGTGATCGTTACACACAGGAGAAAGAGAATTGGCCTCTATTCAGCTCGTATACACATCGGATGGTTGAATTGATCATCACTTGTATGATGTGTGAAACAACTGTCAAGAAGGCGGCAGCATTGTATGGACAGGATGCATGGCATCAAGTCAGCCATAATCGAGTCGATGTATCCTTGCCAAAACCTCGTAGTGTCAAACCTATTACTACACATGATGCAAGTCAGACACGTCGTCATGCCGATGATATGCATGTAACGTTCGACTCATCCGTCTCACCCTCTCCACCATCCTCACCCGACTCTCCATCCTCACCCAGTGTCTACACCACTCCACCTCCGGGACCAGACGATGGAAATGGAAACATGTCTCTCCCACCAACATGGCGTAGTCGAAGCAGGAGTGGAAGTGGAAGTGGCGATGGCAACGAGAGGGGCGAAGCTCGTATCCATCATGATGACGATGTTGAAATGGATACGAGCGAACAGGATCCGGAGCAGACAACGTTGCCGTCCTCATCAACTGGTGGTGAGTCGCAGCCGGCTTATTCATCCTCATCCTCGTCGTCGTCGTCGTCGTCATCATCATCATCGTCACGCAGTGAGGGCGTTCTATCGTTCGTGAGTGGTGAGATGCCGATCTTACTCGATATGATGCATCTGCTCATTGAAAGAAGTTTCGTCTTCAAATGTTGTTCTGTTGGATTATCACTCTCATCGACGCATTCAAGCCGTGGACCTCGATGTATATGTAACGATTGTAACCTCCTCCGTGGACAGTCACCAGCGTTTGATGCAGCCGTCATGTTATTGGACTTTCGCTCAACTATCTGGCCCCTGCTCATTGAAGCGCCTCTTCGAATCCTTCCTCGATCCGTACGCTATCGATTATTCGATGAGTTGATCAATGTGACAGCCACGCCTGAAAGATGGCTACCAGAGCTGATGTTCACAACAATGAAGGAGCGTGCATTCTTCAATGGAGATTCACCATCATCACAATCAGTATCATCGGCTTCTGCCACCTCTGAGGATGACGGTGATTCCGTCTGGTCTCAACTGTGCAAATCCCTCCGTGTCACACCTGAAGCGCACCTCCGTGGCCGGCTGGGTGACATCACATGGAAAGTTCGTTTCAAAGGTATACATAATCGAGGAGCGGAAGGACTGCCTGGACCATTTCGGCAATCACTCACCGAGATCTGCTCCGATCTACGCAACACGAATCTGAAGGGATCATTATTCATTCAAACACCGAACTTCCATCATGATACTGGATTGGACCGAAATAAACTCATCTTGAATCCACGACCTTACTCTGGCTCGTCCGATCATGTTGATGGGTTGGCACCTGGCGTCTCATCCTGCTTTGAAGCCGCATACCATTTTGGACAACTGCTGGGAGTGGCGATACGCAGTCAAGGAGTGTTGGATATTGATGTGTCACCATTCATGTGGAAGTTGATCCAGCAAGAACGAGTGGGCATGAATGATCTTGCCACGATCGACTATACTGCCTACAAGAACTTGCACTTCCGGAGCGCACTGACTGGACAGCCCCTGACGAAGGAGGAGTTCGAGGAGGCCTATGCCGATGCACTCAATTGGACGACGACTCTTTCAGATGGCACCACACAAATGGAACTGCTTCCTGGTGGCGCTGCGAGGAATGTCACATATGAAGAGCGATTCAAATATGCGAAAGCGGTCCTACGCGCACGCTTGGATGAATGTCGCATTGTTGTCAGTCATATTCAAGCAGGTCTATGGAGTGTGGTTCCTCGTGCCGCATGTGAATTATTGAGTTGGCGGGAGTTGGAGCTACGTGTGTGTGGTAGTCCGCATCTCGATCTGGATTTCCTCTCTCGTCACACGGTGTATGCTCCCGCGAAATTCGGGGCTCGGTCGAGGATCGTTCGGGATTTCTGGAAGGCACTCCATGAATTCGGTGAGGAGGATCGAGCGAAATTTATGCAATTTGCATGGGCGAGATCAAGATTGCCACCGGAATCAGGAAAGGAGAATATGTGGAGGATGAAGGTGAATATCCTCGAGTCAGCTGGTCCCAATGACCTTCCCACGGCTGAGACATGTTTCTTCAATCTCAACATTCCCAACTACAGTGAATATGAGACATTGCGCGACAAGTTATTGCTTGCCATCACTCATTGCTCATCGATCAACAGCTAAGCTCCACACGACACCGCAATTCATGCACCATTGCTTTCGTAGTACGATCAATCTCTCCATCTTTGCGTCGAATATGCTGGCATCGCAGCACAATCATACCTGTCCACTTACTCATCATCAACATGGCGCCACGTGCACTACCATCACCGGCATCCCTATCTCAAGGCGAATGACAATGCCAGCGCATTTCAAACACATCTCACTCCACTTTTCACCCACTCTCATCAGACATGAAGGATTCTTTTGCATGTCTTCATCGACAGATCAGAACCACAGGTCATCCAATCATTATTTGGACACTTGGTCACAATTTGTTTGAAGAGAAAGATGTCGGAATGCGGCTTTCAGCGCAGCCTAACAGGCCCCAGATGCCATAAAACATAATCATTTTCAATTCATTGTCAACCAATTTTGAGCTAGGAAGCAGACATGAAAGGGTCAAAAATAGTTCAAATGCTCACAAATGCTTTACATGAAAAACATTGAAGCTTCATTCTTCAAGCAGCCGTGAGAGCGCGCAGAATCCGTGTTGACGGTCGAGTTTTGTGCAGGAAAAACATGCTGGATTTCAAAACCTTGACCCTCCTGCCAACAACTACGGCTAACAATCGGTGTTGCAATCTCGATCTAGACAGCGGTTGTGCCCTTTGCCTTCATTTCATGCCAATGGACTCGCGCCTGGTCCTGAATCCTGCTCATGGCGACTCGTCGACCAACCTTGGATCTTTTCGTCTTTGTCTCTCCCTCTCCAATCGACGTTGCTGCTCGATCGCTTGTTGTTGTAAGAAATCATCCACATCAACAATGCCACCACAATAATCAAGAATCGGCTTCATACACTTGGAGAATGGAACACCATCAATATGTAAGTCATATTCGAACAAATCTTGAATCTTGACAATGCGTACTTCAACTTTCTTGCCCTCGATATTCAATACGTGTACACTCGGTTTCCTCAACAGGTATCCTTGGATGATCCCAGGTTTCTCCTTGACGACTGTTCGACCATCCAATGTGATGACCCTCTTCCCTCCCGCTTGTGAATGGTGACATTCAATTCGATGCTTCTTGCCTTGAATGGTGAAATTCCATACGGCGATACATTTGGGATTGTTGAGTGAGGTCGTGGTTTGTGTGATGATGCGTGACCAGTGTTGAGAGATGTACTGTCGATCACGTAGCAATTCCTCACGCATGAGCTTGATCACGTCAATCCCTTCTCCATCACTATCACTTCCACTCTCACCTTCCTTCATTTTCCTTTCCTTCTTGCGTCTTTTCTTCTCTTCATCTGCTTCCTCCTGTCTTCGTACTTGTAATGCCGCTCCCAGTTCCGACATATAATTATTTTGTGCCTCCACAAATGGGAAGCCATCAATCCACAGTTCATAGTAGTAGTCTCCTCCATATGTTGCATCTTGTACGGAGGGTCGATGCATCGATTTCGGTGTCGCTTGAACGATCGCTTCAAACGCTGAACTACGACCTCGTCCACACACCATGGAGAGCTTCCAGATACCACTCGCAATAGCTCCACGGAATGTCACACTTCCATTGACGAGTACACATCGTTCACTAATGGCAGGATGTTCCAACATCTCAATGCGATATTGTTCTCCTTTCTTCCAGAAGCACCAACTCAATCTGAGCAAGTCTCCCGGACGATCTTGGACAGAGAGTCGCCATACATTCCAGATGGAACGAATTTGGCTCGTCGGAGTGGAGGAAGCGTGCTTCGAGGTCAGATGTAAGGCGCATAGACCATGTGCAAATGCTGTGCCATTACATTGCTCACATTGACGACGAGGAGTGATGGGTTCAACGAGTGGATTGCCTGGAGCAAGCATGCCCTTCGCTGCCATGGCTGCAGCTGTTTCATCGTCTCTCTTCCTTGGCATGGGTATCCTTTCGCTCGCTGACCTCTTCACTGTTGGTGCATTCACATCAATATGCGGTAGACTTTGTCTTCGTTGTTGTGCTGGGCTTTGACTTTGTGCACTGGCAGCTGCAGCGCTAACTTGAGATTGTTGCGCTTGTAGTGCAGCCCGTCTCGATCCCAATGTTGGTTCGGATGCACGACGAGCGAGGAACGCTTTATCAACGACGATGGCAGGGATGACAGACTCGCTGAACGGGTCCACATCGGACGAGGAAGAGGAAGAAGAAGAGGAGGAAGTGGACGTGGATGATGAAGACGAAGCGACAGTCGATGATTCGCGTGATTTACCTGTTGTTCGTCGATCTACCGCAGTCGATTTTGACCGTTGCAGAGATGGCTTCTTCTTCTTCTCATGCCTTGCTGTGCTGATTGTTGCATTTTGATCTGGCTGCGAGGTAACACCGATGTCAACTAATGATTGTGATCGAGCATGTTTAGGTTTGGATGAGGATGATGATGATGCCGCTCTCAATCGAGCCATCGCTGCAGCAATCTCATCCGCCACACTCGGCTCGGCTGTCATTGTCAATCCTGCCATATCACCATTGCCAATGCCAATGCCATTGACCGTTCCATTCTTTTCATTCGCACCAGGTTGAAGGTCAGAAACACTGCCATTGGTGGCTGGTGGGACAGGAGAGGGTGAGTCGAAAGGAGTTTTGTATGACAGGGCAGTTGCCGCTGCTGCATTCATTCCATTCTGGTTTTGCCATGATGCCGCTGACGTGTCGAACGGGAATGTCCCTTGTTCCTTCACATCGTCTTTCTGTGAGTGGAAGTGTGCTGTGCCTGCTGCGTGCTTGTACTCATCCATGCTGAGTGGGAGTAAGAGAGGAAGTGGGGACGTCTGCACAGGTGATCGAACCGAACCCTGCGACCTGTGTTGGCAGATGAAAAGCTCGAGAGCAACTATTCCAAGGCACTAAGGTGGATAGCTATTCTCGGCAATACGGATCTAACAAGTGACGAGTTGAGGTGTTGAGATGTGTGTGACCGATTTCAAAGTGAGGGCTTGCACTGAGACTGTGAGCGAGGTGGACACGGCTGAAGGCTTTCGCCGCTGTGACAATGAGATGACAACCAATGACCCATCGATATGCAACAAGCCACAAATATT